>Ga0070729_10006188_pt1 | contig 11888 bp, 6 predicted proteins | sample tdDd472_FD_66725 | JGI IMG/M metagenome (GOLD analysis project Ga0070729, IMG submission 66725) | Marine sediment microbial communities from the Atlantic coast under amendment with organic carbon and nitrate - tdDd47.2 | ecosystem: Environmental > Aquatic > Marine > Coastal > Sediment | place...
TGGCACAGGCATATGTATGCTAAATTGGCTTATGCAATTTTTGTTCTTCTGCTAACAATTGTAGTCGTTTTAATATTTAATAGAAGAATTGAAATAAGTAGGCAAAAGGAGAAGCTTAAGCAGCGCGAACGGTTTAAAGCTAAAGAAGAGCAGTTGACAAATGAAGCACTCCGTTCAGAGAAGGAAGTGATTAAAATGCGAAATGATCGTCTGCGCAGTGAGATGCTGTTTAAAGAGAAAGAATTGGCCAATTCTACCATGAATGTTATTCAAAAAAATGAGTTTTTGGGTACAATTAAGGAAAATTTGAAACGCATCAAAGGTTTAAAGGATATGCCTGAGATGGCTCAGAAAATATCCCAATTAATTAAGAAAATTGATAAGGATATTGATAGTGAAAGTCACTGGGATGTTTTTGAGTTGCATCTGGAGGAAGTTCATGCTGATTTTCTTAAACGTCTTCAGAGCAATCATGCCGATTTAAGCTCACGAGAGAAGAAACTGAGTGCTTACATTCGAATGGGAATGTCTTCAAAAGAAATAGCAGTGCTAATGAATATATCGTCTCGTGCAGTAGAAAATAATCGCTATCGCCTTCGGCAAAAATTAAATATTGCACAAGGCGAAAACCTTTCGCGGTATATTAGTAGTATCTAGCTAGTGTTAATAAGTATGAAAATTGGAGCTTTGTAAGGTGCTGTTGAATGTGAGTGTTGTTTGAGAGGGTTGTTCTTGTGTTTTGAAAATATTAAGAGTCAGATATACAGTAGTTAGTAATTTTTGTAGTGAGTTTTTAGTGAGTGTGGATATGTGCAAAAGTGAGTTTTATGTGTAGCTGGTAATTAGGGTTCATTAACATTTGAAGGTATGTTTGAGCCATCAAATATTCTAAAATCCAGTTATTATGAAACATGTATTAGGGATTTTTCTCTTTTTACTGACGTTAACAAGTCAGGCACAAAATCTAACTGTTTCGGGTTCTGTTACAGGAGCAGCCGACGGGGCTCCCATCCCCGGAGTTAGTGTAGTAGTTAAAGGAACAACTATTGGAACAATCACGACTATTGATGGTGATTATTCTTTACAAGCCGCGCAAGGCGATGTTCTGGTTTTTTCTTTTATAGGAATGAAGGCTCAGGAACATACAATTACATCATCAATTCTTAATGTTGTTTTGGAAGAAGATGCAACGGACTTGGATGAAGTAATTGTTGTTGGGTATGGTGTTCAAAAGAAAAGTGTGGTAACAGCTGCTATTAGTAGTGTATCTGCTGAGGATATGGAAGCTGCAATACCATCTCGTATCGAAGATGTTCTTAAAGGACGCGTATCAGGAGTTCAAATCACACAGAGTTCTGGTCAACCAGGATCTGATTCTAAAGTTAGGATTCGTGGTGTTGGTACTATTAATAACAGTGATCCATTGTATATTGTAGATGGAATGGCTGTTGATGGTGGAATCAACTATTTGAATCCATCCGATATTGAATCGGTTGAAGTATTAAAAGATGCTGCGTCAGCTGCTATTTATGGAGCACGAGCTGCTAATGGTGTTATCCTTGTTACAACAAAAGGTGGTAAGTCTGGGAAAATGACACTTAACTATGATTTCTCTTACGGATGGCAAAATCCTTGGAAGAAAAAATCAGTATTAAATGCTACCGAGTATATGGTACTGATGAATGAAAGAGAATTGAATGATGGTAAAAATGCAATATATTCAGCTGAAGATATTGCAGGTGCTGGTGTAGGAACAGACTGGCAAGATCAAACATTCAATTATGATGCGCCAGTTCAAAGTCACCAGGTAAGTTTAAATGGTGGTAGCGATGATGTATCTTATTATCTTTCATTTGGTTATTTTAATCAAGAAGGTATTGTTGGTGGTAATTACGATCGTTCGAATTATGAGCGTTATAGTGTTAGAACAAATACGACTTATAATGTTTTTGATGCTAAGCGTGATTTGTTTGGAAGTCTTAAGGTCGGTGTTAATGCAGCTTACTCTCGCATTTTAAGTTCTGGCATTGATACTAATTCTGAGTATGGTTCAATCTTAGGAAGTGCGATTTCTTTTAGTCCACTTGTGCCTGTTTATGCTGAGGATCCTGATCAGGTATTAGCTGATCATCCAACAGCAGTAACAGATAAAGATGGTCGTGTATTTTCTATCCCACCTGCGGGATTTCAGGAGATTGCTAACCCTGTTGGTATGCTAAATGTACCTGCTAACGGTCAAGATAACTCAGACAAATTAGTTGCTACTATTTGGGGTGAACTGGATATTTACAAAGGACTAAAGTTTAAAACCAGTTATGGTATAGATTTAGCTTTCTGGGGTGCAGATGGATATACTTTCCCGCACTTCTTAGCAAATCAAGGTAAAGATATCACACGTAGCCATGTTTATTCAAATATGCACCGCGGTTTTACATGGCAGTTAGAAAATACATTGTCATATACAAAAACAATTGCCGAGAAGCACAATATTTCACTTTTAGCTGGTCAGTCTGCCAGAGAGTACACTTCTCGTCATTTATATGGTGATGACTATGATTTGTTAGAAACAGATCCAAACAAAGCTGTTATCGATTATGCTATTGCTGACCGTAAAGATGAGCGTGTAGCAGGTGGAACAGATGGAACTACTGCGGTTACTTTAGCTTCTTATTTTGGTCGTATAGATTATAATTTTGATGAACGCTATATGATTCAGGCAACTGTTCGTCGTGATGGTTCTTCTCGATTTGGAATTGCTAATAAATGGGCAACTTTCCCAGCAGTTTCTGCCGGTTGGAATGTGACTAACGAAGGTTTTATGGATGGTCGCCCAGCATGGTTCAACTATATGAAGGTTAGAGCTAGTTGGGGCCAGAATGGTAACGAAAATATTGGAAACTTTGCTTATACGAGTTTAATGAATGGTAACCAGAACTATTACTTTGGTTCAGGTGAAAATGATGAGTATATGCAGTATGGTAGCAGTCCAGCGCGCATCGCTAATCCTGACATTATGTGGGAAGAGTCAGAGCAAACGAACGTTGGTATTGACTTCCGTTTTTTCAATAGTCGTTTAGCTGTAGGACTTGATTACTACGAGAAGAAAACCAATGGTATGTTAATGGATGTGCCTATCCCTACTTATGTTGGTAAAGAAGCTCCTGTAGCAAACGTGGGTGACATGGAAAACTCAGGTTTTGAAATAGAAGTTTCATATAAAGACAATATTGGAGATTTCAGTTATAACGTAAGTGCTAATGCATCGTATTTAAAGAATGTGTTGGTAAATCTTGGCAACGAGTCTGGTATTATCTGGCACGATGGCGCACAAGGATTGGGTTCTTTCGTAAGAGGTGAGAACGGCGAGTCATATCCTCATTTTTATGGATACCAAACAGATGGCTTAATTCAGAATGAAGCAGAAGCTGCGGCATATAATTCACAGTTCGGTAAAAATGCAAAACCGGGAGATGTTAAGTTTGCAGATCTTAATGGTGATGATGTTATTGATACCGATGATAGAACGATTATTGGAAAAGGTACTCCTGATTGGACATTTGGTTTAACGCTTGGTGGAGAGTATAAGAATTTTGACTTAAATATGTTCTTCCAGGGAAGTGTTGGTAACGACATCTTTGATTATTCACAACGTGGAGATATTGGTATGATGAACTTGCCTTCGTGGATGTTGGATCGTTGGACTGGAGAAGGTACTTCAAATTCCATTCCTCGCCTTTCATCTGATGCATTTGGTGAAAACTGGGTTGCTTCAGACTTATACGTGAAAGATGGAGCATACGTGAGATTAAAAACAATTCAGTTGGGTTATACTTTACCAAAATCTATTCTTAGTGCTTCATACGTAAAACGTTTAAGAGTTTATGTAGCAGCTGAGAATCTATTAACTTTTACCGGACACGAAGGCTTTGATCCTGAAGTTGCTTCAGGTGATTACACCAGTATGGGTGTTGATAAGGGTGTTTATCCTCAAGCACGAACAATTTCTGTTGGAGCAAACATTACATTTTAATTGAAAAAAGATTAGAAAATGAAAAATTATATAAAAGCTATATTTTTCGCTGCCTTGTTTGGCTTAACAGCTTGTGGTGATGATTTCTTGACTGTTCAGCCAACAGATTCCCAAGAGGCAGGTGGAGCGGCTACTGAAGGAGCTATTTTGGCCAACCTTGGAGCTTGTTATCAAATATTATTGTTTGATAGTTATGCCGACTTTAACTACAACAGTGTGACTTTAATGTCGGATATGATGGGCGATGATGTCTTTAAAGGTGGTGGTAGTGCCACTGGTGACCAGGCCATGCTATACTATTTGTCTCAGTATACTGCAACAGATGTCGAAACGCCGGCCGGTTTGTGGAATATCTATTATAGCGGTTTAAGCCGTTGTAATAATGCCATTACAGCTTGCGAAAATGCCGTTGATGTTGATGAAGATAAGTTGAATCAATATAAAGCAGAAGCGCACTTCTTAAGAGCTTATTACGTACATTGGTTATGGAAATACTGGGGAAATATCCCATATTTCGAAGAGGAACTTCCTAAGCCTTATTTAGCGCCGCAATTCACAGCAGATCAGGTTTATGCAGAAATTATTCAAGATCTTGATTTCGCTATTGCAGGTGATAAGTTACCTATGAAAACAAACGTAAGTACACATGGTAGAGCGAGCTTAGCTGCTGCAATGATGCTAAAAGCACGTGTTGTTATGTATCAAAAAGATGCAAGTAAATACAGTGAAGTTTTAGCCGATATGCAACGTATTTATACTGAAGGTGGATTTGGCCTTGGGGATTATGCAAAAATATGGTCTCGCGAAGGCGAATTTGGTGAAGGCTCAATATTTGAAGCAAACCACTTACCTGAAGGTAAAGATTGGGGTGAGGCCTGGAGTGGTTTCGGTACTAATTTACCAGCTTTTATTTCACCTAATGAGTTAAAAGGGACAGATTTATTATCTGGTCTTGATATATATCAGGGTGGATGGGGATTTGCTCCAGTACGTCCGGAGATGGTCGACTTGTTTGAAGATGGTGATACACGAATGAGTGCGAGTATTAATCAGTTTGCTGCTGGTACGTATACCGAGCGTTTTCAGAATACAGGTTATTTTATTGCGAAATATGCTGCACGTAAAGAGTATAATGATGCACCTTATGGCACGGATCTTAACTATGAAAATAACTTACGTATTTTCCGTTATGCCGAAGCCTTATTAAATGCTGCTGAACTTATGGTGATTCATGGGGAAGCACCAGCTGGTGACTTAACTGCTCAGGTGGCATTAGATGAAATCAGAACGCGTGCAAAAGTTGATCCTGTAGCTGCCACAGCAGAGAATATCAAACTGGAGCGTCGACGTGAATTTATTGGTGAAGGTATTCGTTACTGGGATATCGTACGTTGGGGAGAGACTGATCTTCTGAATGAGAATATACCTGAGTTTTTCACTGAAAGAACATGGAGCGAGAGTAAGAAATATTTACCAATTCCACAGGCTGAAATCAACAAAACTCAAGGGACTGAATTTGAATTGGTTCAAAATAATTATTAGTAGGATAATTAATTTGTGTTAGATGATAAAATGTACGAATTGCATAGCGATTGGTACGCTTCAGTTGACAATTAAAAATAAGATAAATGAAAAATATATTTAAATCAGGGATCATGATGGCTTTAGCAGCGCTGCTGGTAATAAGCTGTGATCCTCAGGAATTTGATAAGTCTGACTTGGGCATCAATGGTGCCCCTACAGATGAGCAAATGAATTTCACGATTACGCCAGGTGCTGATGAGTTTCATTTCGTATTGAAGAATAATACACCTGTGAATGGAGTACATACTGTGAAATGGGATAATGGTAATGGCGGAAGCTTAGAAGGGAATGAGGTAATTGCATACTACCCACTACCAGGTACTTATGATGTTGTCTTAACCATTACAGCAAATAATGGAGATGCCAATACAGCATCTGATCAGATTGAAACGACAGAGACTGATTATGAATTTTTGGAGAGTCCGATATTAACTAATTTAACAGGTGGAGCTGCTGCAACCGAAGGAAAAACTTGGGTGGTAGATAGTTTAGCATCGGGCCATTTTGGTATCGGTCCTGGTGATGGTAGCGGTTTAGAATGGTGGGCAGCTACGTCACTACAAAAAACCTTATCAGGTGCCTATGACGATGAGTATACTTTTAAATTAATTGACTTTGTATTCGATTTCAAAAACAATGGTGACTCATATGTTAAAGATTATCGTAAGGATGATCCGAATTACTCTAACCCAGTAGAGGTAGATGGTACAGACTGTCGAGTAACATATAATACTACCGAAGCTGCTACTTGGTCTATGATGGAAAGAGATGGTGTTAATTATCTTCTTGTTTCATCAGCAAAGCCTGTGTTCTTTGGATTTGATTATGGTGGTTCGTATGAATACCGTATTGATGAGATTACAGAAACAAATATTAGTATGAGTACTATCGGCCAAGATGGTAATAGATGGTACAATAAATTGATACTTAAAGGTTACGAAAAGCCTGCAGTTACCTTCGAAAGTTCGGTTAGTGAAACAGCAGTAGAGAATACTTGGGCCGTTAGTTTAAGCAATGTTGTTATACCTGATGGATTAGCTGTTAATGGTTTCACTGTTGATTTTGGCGATGGTACTGAAGTATATACAACAGATGACTATACGGCAACAATTGAGCATACTTTCATGCGTAAAGGGACGTTCCCTGTGGCTATTACAGTTAAGGCATCTAACGAAGATCTTACTGAGAGTGCTTCTATAACTGTAGAAAATAACCACTCTACTTATGTACCTTTCTTATTAGATATGATGGTGATGTATGTGGATAACAGTGAGGTAGAAATGGCTCCTGTAAGTGGAGAAGATTGTGCTGTAACGGTTGTGGAAAACCCAGAGCGTATTTATCCGAACAAGGGTGTTAATGTATTTCATTATACAAAAACAGATAAGGCTTGGGCTAATGCCAATATGAAGTTACCTGCAGGTTACCGCTTTGATATCCGAAGTAATAGCGTATTTAAATGTATGGTGTACGGTAAGGCTGGACAAGAGGTTTTACTTAAGCTAGAAAATACAGACAAAGGTGGTGATGCCTGGCAAACAGGTGTTGAATTACGTTATACTATTCAAGCTGATGACACTTGGGAAATGGCAGAATTTGATTTCGCTGGTGCTGATGTTCAGCCAGGTGCTGAAGGTTGGAAATGGTGGCCAGAGCCAGTGTCTTATGATGTAACATTGGAAGATACTTATAATCATGATTTTTATAATATTGTTAGAATCATGCTAAATGCCAATGAAGATGGTGGTAATGTTGGTACTCATGAATTCTATTTTGATGATTTAGCAGGCCCTCACGTAGAAGGGCTCAAGTCTGCAAGACGTTAATTAACTTCAATAAAAGAGTGTGTCTTTGTTGAGGCACACTCTTTTTATTCTATAAAATCTTTCAATTATGAAGATTTCGAGAATTAATATGTCCTTACTTTTATTTGCAATAGTGTATGTTGTAGGTAGTTTGTCATGCAGTAAAGGTGATGACTCAGTAGGATACAATGTTGATTTTACCTATCAAGTCGATCCTTCAACTCCTCATTTAATCACATTTGAAAATACTTCAGCTGGTGATTATTTATATGCCGATTGGGATTTTGGCAATGGGGATGTCACCGGAAAAACAACGGATAAAGAAAAATCGCATACCGTATATTATCCTTTAAAGGGTGATTACGATGTTGAGTTGACCGTATGGGGACCAACGAATAAACTTAGTGACACTAAAACAGAAGTACAAACGATCACTATCGAATCAGATGATCCGGAATACAGTGCTATAGAAAATCTGGTTTGGTCCGATGAATTTGATGGATCTGTTGTTAATACAAATAACTGGACATTAGAGGTGGGAACTGGCGATAATGGTTGGGGAAATAATGAACTTCAATATTATACCAATGGTGATAATGTGCAGGTGGCCGATGGTAAACTTATTATTACTGCTAAAAAAGTTAATGACAAGAAAGAACGTGGTTCTTATACTTCAACTCGTATGATTTCCTGGCATAAGCAGGAGTTTAAATATGGTCGTATCGAAGTGAGAGCTAAACTGCCATCTGGAAAAGGCATATGGCCAGCTATTTGGATGCTAGGAGCTAATCTTGGGACAAAAGGATGGCCGGCATGTGGTGAGATTGATATAATGGAATATGTGGGTTATGAACCCGATGTAGTACATGCTACTGTGCATACAACGTCAGGTTCAGGAAGTAATGGTAATGGTAACAGTAAAGCACTTACAACATGTGAGGAGCAATTTCATATTTATGGCCTTAATTGGACCGCTGATAAAATGGAGTTTTATATAGATACACCTGATAATATTGTTCATATCTATAATCCTGCCACTAAAACAGATGCCAACTGGCCTTTTAATGAACCACACTTCTTTATTCTTAATGTTGCTGTAGGTGGTAATTGGGGAGGTGCTCAGGGGATTGATAATGCAATTTTCCCACAAGCAATGGAAGTGGACTATGTACGGGTTTATGAGCCCAACTAATTCCTTTTAATGTATCTGCTAAAAAGTAGTTGCATTAATTGTTCGATAAAAATTTAAAGACTCAAGGGTGAGCATTGTTGTCACTCTATAAATCATCTGCTATGAAAAGTTTGGTTTTAGCACTACTTGTAATGTTCACAATTTCATCGTGTACTTCAAAAGGCGATTACCAGTTGGTTTGGTCGGATGAGTTTGATTACGAAGGATTACCCGACTCTACAAAGTGGAGTTATGATACAGAAGGAAATGCCTGGTATTGGGGCAATAATGAGTTGCAACATTATACTAGTTATTGTGCAAAAAATGCTCATGTGGTGGATGGAAAATTGATAGTAAGGGCCGAGGTTGATACAATATTAAATCGAAATTACACTTCTGCGCGATTGATAACAAAAGGAAAAGGAGACTGGCTATATGGTAGGATTGAAGTGTGCGCTAAAGTTACGGGTGGCAAAGGAGCATGGCCAGCCATTTGGATGCTGCCAACTAATTGGGAGTATGGATCTTGGCCTAAAAGCGGAGAGATAGATATAATGGAGCATGTCGGTTATGAGCCGGATTCGGTGTATTTCACAGTTCATACCGAAGCTTATAACCATGTAGATGGAACTCAAAAATCAAGAGCAGTATATAACCCAAGTTTAGAGTCAGAATTTCATGTTTATGCTGTTGATTGGACTGATAAGAAATGTGTTTTTTATCTGGATAATAAAGAGGTGTTTGTATTTAAAAAGGAACCCAAATGTACATCAAAGCAATGGCCTTTTGATAAGCACTTTTATCTGGTTTTAAACCTGGCAGTAGGAGGAAATTGGGGCGGCGTTTATGGTGTGGATAATTCCATTTTTCCGTGCCAAATGGAAGTTGATTATGTAAGGGTTTATCAATCTGTTAATGAAAAAATATAATAACAATGATGAAGAATAAAGTATACAACATAATTGCATTGGTGTATCTTATATTGCTAAGTGCATGTGAAGTTTCAACGACAACAGGCGTGATGAATGACGATATTGATCGTAAGGTTGAAGAATTAGTTAGTCAGATGACTCTGGATGAAAAGATTGGTCAAATGTGTCAGGTTAATGGAGGACATGGCCATGATGAAAGCATTAAAAACGGTGCGATCGGTTCTATTCTTAACGATGTTGATCCAATTAATGTTAATCGACTTCAAAAGATTGCTCTTGAAGAAAGTCGTTTAGGTATACCTTTAATTATTGGCCGAGATGTAATACATGGGTTTAAAACTGTATTTCCAATTCCTTTAGGGCAAGCTGCTACCTGGAATCCTGAATTGGTCCGAATAGGTGCTCATATTGCAGCTGCTGAAGCCCGATCAACAGGTGTTAACTGGACATTTGCCCCTATGATTGACATTAGCCGTGATGCACGTTGGGGGCGTATTGCCGAGAGTTTGGGTGAGGATCCTTACTTAGCTTCTCAACTCGGAGCCGCAATGGTAAAGGGTTTTCAAGGAGATGATTTATCATCGGATAAAAGTATTGCAGCATGTGCTAAACATTTTGCCGGCTATGGTGCTGCTGAAGGAGGACGCGATTATAATACAACTTTAATTCCTCCCAGAGAATTAAGAGATATTTACCTTCCGCCATTTAAGGCCGCTGTTGATGCAGGTGTTCGTACATTTATGGCTGGATTTAATGATATTGACGGAGTTCCAGCTACTGGTAATAAATTTCTTTTCCGTCAGGTGTTACGTCAAGAGTGGCAATTTAATGGATTTGTGGTGAGTGATTGGGCTTCACCATGGGAAATGATTAATCATGGTTTTGCTGCTAATGAGAAAGAAGCAGCAAAAAGGGCAATCAATGCCGGCGTAAACATGGAAATGGCCACCACAACGTATCGTGATAATATTACAGAATTACTAGAAGAAGGACTTGTAAAAGAGGAAACAATTAATCAGGCTGTTCGCGAAATTATACGTGTTAAGTTTGAGCTAGGATTATTCGATAATCCATATGTTGATGCAGCCAATCAAAATCAATTTGCAAAGCAAGAATACCTTGATGCAGCCAAGCAATCGGCGCTTCAAAGTATGGTTTTATTAAAAAATGAGAATAATACACTTCCAATTCTTTCATCAAACAAAAAAGTAGCCTTAATAGGTCCAATGGCCAATGAGATGTACGAGCAGATGGGGACATGGGTTTTTGATGGTGACAGTACTTTAACCATTACTCCACTTAAAGCAATGAAAGATGCTTTAGGAGATGATAAGGTTTTGTTTGCAAAAGGAATGGAGATTACCAGAACTCAACATACTAAAGGATTTAAACAAGCGCTAAAGTTGGCTAAGAAAGCTGATGTGATTGTATTCTGTGGAGGTGAAGAGGCTATTTTATCAGGTGAAGCGCATTCGCGAGCTAATATTGATTTGCCAGGAGTGCAGAATCAATTAATAAAAGAACTTAAAAAAACAGGTAAGCCATTAGTGTTGGTTGTAATGGCAGGTCGACCATTAACAATTGGAGAAGAAAGTGCAATGGCTGATGCAGTAATTTACGCATGGCATCCAGGTACTATGGGTGGAGAAGCGCTTGCTGATATTCTGCTTGGTAAAGCGAATCCATCAGGCAAGTTACCGGTTACTTTCCCTAAAGAAGTTGGACAAATTCCAATGCACTATAATCACAAAAACAGTGGGCGTCCGGCTAATCCGAACTCTTGGACTCAGATGTACGACATTCCGGTTAAGGCACCGCAAACATCATTGGGTAATGAGTCGCATTATATTGATGCTGGTTTTACACCATTATACCCATTTGGTTATGGATTATCATACACTTCATTTGAATACAGCGATCTAAAATTAAATAAATCAGTGTATCAGGATAGTGAAACCGTGATAGTTTCATTTACACTAAAGAATACTGGTGAAATAGAAGGAGAGGAAGTAGCACAGCTTTATGTTCGCGATCTGGTAGGAAATGTATCACGACCAGTAAGAGAATTAAAAGGTTTTAAACGTGTTGCACTAGAAGCTGGAGAGGTACAAAATATCAGTTTTGAATTGCCTATTGCTGAATTGGCTTTTCATAATGAAGACATGCAAAAGGTAGTTGAAGCCGGAGAATTCCAACTTTGGGTTGGGGGAGACTCTAATGCTACCTTAAGCCAGATGTTTACACTAGAGAAGTAAACTTATGACACAATCTAAAGCATACATTGTTCGTATTTCATTGATTGTTGCCTTGGGTGGATTTCTAATGGGATTTGATGCCTCTGTTATTTCAGGTGTTGTAAAATTTAT
>Ga0070729_10006189_pt1 | contig 11887 bp, 10 predicted proteins | sample tdDd472_FD_66725 | JGI IMG/M metagenome (GOLD analysis project Ga0070729, IMG submission 66725) | Marine sediment microbial communities from the Atlantic coast under amendment with organic carbon and nitrate - tdDd47.2 | ecosystem: Environmental > Aquatic > Marine > Coastal > Sediment | place...
TATGCCGAGGTGATGAAAGCCAAGGGCGGCGATCGCCTGGCTCTTGAACGGGATGCCACCGGGCTGACCCATGCCCAGGTTGGCCAGGGGTTGCTCCAGTTCTGGGAACTGCCCGAAGCCTTCGCCAATGCCGCACGCTATCACCACGACATGTCGGTGGCCGGCGGCGCGGAACAACCGTTGACCTCCCTGGTGGCCCTGGCCGACGTGTTGGCCTGCATTCACGGCGGCAGCTTCGAAAGCCCGGCCAGCGAGGCGGATCTGGCCAAGCTGATGTCGGCCACCGGTGTGAGTATCGACAATCTCACCGAAGCCCTCAAGAACATGGGCTCGAAGATCGGCGACATGGAAGAGTTCATGAAGATCGCCGGGACCTGCGCGGCCGATCCCGTGGGCAACGCTGCCGCCGAGGGCACCACCTGTGCCATCATCACGACCGACGATGACCGTCGCGGCTGGACCGAGGTCATGCTCGACCATTTCGGCTATCAGGTTTTCCCCATGGAGTCGTTCTTCAATCAGGAGGCCGGATGTGAGAAAGTCGGCCTTGTACTGGTGGACTACCAGTGCATGACTCGCCAGCAGATCGATCAACTGCTGCCGTTCCTGGCCTCACAACAGGCTCGCGTGGCCATGCTCAGTGAGTCCGAGCTGCCGGAGATTTTGGCGGCGTTCCCGGCGTTGAAATTCGTCTTCTCCCGTGCCGATGTAGACACCGTGCTGGCGCCGCAGCCTGCTTGAGGCGGAACCCACTCCACAGCTCGACGTATCATTGACTCGACGGCCGGCCGATCACTCCTTGATCGGCCGGCCGCCTTTTGTCATGCTGCGCTGAATCGGGGGCGTGCGTCGCGAGCGCGCACCCTGTTCTTTCACGCCCAACGGGAGCGGTCAAACGGTGGATGGTCTTCTGATCGGTTTTGCCGGAGGTCTGGTGGTAGCCGGCGTGGCCTGGGCAACCTGGCGGCTGGCGCGTTTTCGCAGGCGGCGACGGGCGCCGGCTCCGGCGACGATAACTTACGAGAGTTTCGTGACGAGCATGAAAGCCGTGGGCGAGCTCAGTGTGTTCCGCATCATGACCAAGGAAGTGATCACCGCCAGTGACCACTGGTTCGGCGAGTTCGGGCAGAAATACCTGAACTGGCTACTGTCTTCCCAGCGGATCACCCTGGTCATCGAGTTCGACGTGGATTTCCGCTACGACCTGACCGACCCCGGGTTTCGCATAGAGAAGCGCGGCGAGGGCAGTTTCGTGTTCAAGATGCCGCCTTGTCGCCACGAGGTCCTGATCCGTGACATGCGGATCCACAGCGAGGACAAGTCCGAACTGCTGCCTTGGTTGATGCCGGACCTGCTGGGCCGTTTCTTCACCGGGGGCTTCAGCGTCGAGGCCAAGAACAAACTCATCAACGAAACCCGGGTCCAGGCCAGTCGCTTCGCCGGCGATCTGGTGCGCAAGGTCACCGGCGAATCCCAGCGCTCGGCGGGCCGGACGCTGAGCATGCTGGCCCAGGGGCTGGGAGCCTCACGAGTGGATTTCGATTTCGGCGAAAGCGAAGACTTCCACCCCCTCGTGGATACGTCGCGCCTGGAGAAATCAATGCCGGTGACCGGCGAACTGAACGGTCCCGTGTTCGGGTCCGGGGAGGATTACCGCTGATGAGAAAGACCTGTATCGGCGTCATGGGCGGCTCGGTGGCCGACAAGCAAACCGCTACCAACGCCCGGGAGCTCGGCCGTCTGATTGCAAAGAACGACTGGGTCCTGATCTCCGGAGGCCGGCCCACCGGAGTCATGCAGGCTTCGGTGACCGGGGCCAGCGAGGCCGGTGGCTTGACCGTGGGAGTGCTCTTCGATGACACCCATGAAGAGGCCGCCGCTGGCCTGGATATTGTTCTGCCCACGGGAATGGGCGCCGCCCGCAACATCATCAATGTCCTGTCCAGCGACGTCGTGGTGGCCTGCCGGGGCACCGGGGGGACTCTCAGCGAGATCGCCCTGGCCTTGCGGTTCGACCGTCCTGTTGTTTTGCTGGACTTCGATCCCGGTGAGGCGTTCATGGAAGCTGGCGCGCCAGATCCGGTCTGGACCCACGCCGCGACCCCTGCCGAGGCCGTCGCCCGGATCCGGGAGTTCCTGGACGATCTGGGGCGTTGACCGGGGCATCGTCCCCTGATCCGGAAGGACATCATGAGTTTCGATTTCGACCGCGACGTCGAACGGCGTGGCACCGACAGCATCAAGTGGGGCAAGTACGCCGGCCAGGACATCCTGCCCCTGTGGGTGGCCGACACGGATTTCATGTCGCCGCCTGCGGTCGTCTCGGCATTGCAGCGACGGGTGGAACACGGTGTGTTCGGTTACGGCGAGGCACCGCCGGAGCTGGTCGAGACCACGGTCGAAACCTTGGATCGCGAGTTCTCCTGGCCCGTGAAACCCGAATGGCTGGTCTGGCTGCCGGGTTTGGTCTGCGGACTGAGCGTGACCTGTCGGGCGGTGGGTAAGGCGGGGGATGGAGTGCTGGTGATGACGCCGGTCTACCCTCCGTTTCTGAAAGTACCCTCATTGATGGACCGGGAACTGGAAACCGTGTCGTTGTCCGGCGGCAATACCGCCGGCTGGACCCTCGATCGGCGTCGGCTGGCCGCGGCGGTTTCGGAGCGCACCCGCTTGTTGATGCTGTGTCATCCCCACAATCCCGTAGGGCGGCTCTGGCGCCGGGAAGAGCTGGCGCTGATGGCTGAAGTCTGCCTGGAGAAACGCCTGCTGATCTGCAGCGACGAGATCCACAACCAGTTGATTCTCGAACCGGGGCTGCGCCACGTGCCGCTGGCCACCCTGGGGCCCGAGGTCGCTGCCAGGACCATCACTCTGCTGGCGCCCAGCAAGACTTTCAATATCGCCGGACTGGGCTGTTCGGTGGCGGTCATTCCGGACGAGCGGATCAGGCGCCGATTCGAGCGGGCCAAAGCCGGTATCGTTCCGGGGGTCAATGTCCTGGGGTACATCGCAGCGCTGGCTGCCTGGCGGGACGGCCGGGAGTGGTTGGCGGCCCAGCTGGAGTATCTGCGGGCCAACCGGGACTACCTTGCCGAGCGGGTGTCGGCCTTGTCCCAGGTCACCCTGGCGCCCATCGAGGCCACCTATCTCGCCTGGCTGGACGTGCAGCAGCTGGGCCTGGAACACCCTGCAGCATTCTTCGAGAGCCACGGCCTGGGCCTCAGCGACGGCCGGGAATTCGGCGGGCCGGGCTATCTGCGACTGAACTTCGGCTGCCCGCGCAGTACCCTCGTCGAGGCCTGTGATCGCCTGGACCGGGCGGTGGCTGCCTCCAGCTAGAAATTGCTCAGGCTCTGCCTTCAGATTGCTGTTCCGGCGCCTCCAGTTGCTCGCAATGCCGAAGAGTCTCGGCAGCCTCTTTGCGCACCACGTAGGCCCTGTCCCATCTGAAATCTTCGTCCGTTCCCAGCAGGTTGTGGGTGATGGCCTGCAGCTCCGCGAGTTCGGCGGGGGCGAGGTGGCCAACCCGGGCCATCTTGCCGAGGCTGCGCACCGCCTTGGCCTTGATACCCTTGTTGGGGTCGGCCAGATTTCGATGCAGTGCATCGTGGAATCCCTTGCGTACCGTTTCCGGCATCTGATCGCGGGGGATGACCTCGACAAAGCGTCCAATGGAACGGGTTGCGGTATCGCGCAATTCCAGATCGTCGCTACGGGCCCCGGCCAAGGCCAGATCCGACGCACGCACGATCAAGGGCGAACGGATCTTGCCCAGGGCGTAGAGCACGAAGGATCGCGTCGGCGCGTCACGGGCCGCGAGATACTTGTCCACCAGGGGATCGATGGCGTCGGCACCGAGCCGTCCCAGGGCTTCGGCCGAGGCCATCTGGGCCTTCACGTCGCCCTCGTCCAGGTTCTCCACCAGGCGGGGAATGACCCAGTCGCCGAAACCGGTGACCAGGCTGATGGCCTCCTCGACCAGCGGCAACAGTTCGGGATGATCCAGGGTATCGATGTAGAACATGGCCGCCAGCGGTTCGAAGAGCGAACGGGCGGCCTGGCTGCCCTGCCGGGCGATCTCGCCGCGGACCCGATCCAGGGCCAGTCGCAGGTCGGCGATGTCGGTGCTGGCGAAGAGGGTCTCGAGGGATCGTTCCTGGTCGGACATGTGCACTCCTCCTGGTTGCAACCCGGCACGGGCCAGCGCACCGAAGGCAGACGGAGGTCGCCGGAGTCGCTGGCTGGGCTCTCCCAAGTCTATGAACAGAATCGATGCATTCGGGATTCATCGCAACGAGTGGGGGAGTCCGAGGTGCTGCGGAACACAATAGCAAGAGGGCCCCGCAGGGCCCTCGAGCTGTCATCACACTGTCGGTCGTCTCACTGGTTCCTAGGAACCGGGAGTGGGCTCCAGGGTGAAGTCGTTCTGGTGCGAGGCACCCCACTTGTGGCCCGTCAGCTGGTCATAGTACAGGTTGTTCGATCCGTTCTTCAGGCTGTAGGCGTCGTAGCCCAGCATGTTCAGGTAGGCGGTGATCTGCGACGAGTGCTGACCCGTCCAGCAGTAGACGATCACCGGCATGTCCGCCGGGATGTTCGCCAGCATCTCGTTCCAGCCCACGCTCGCGTAGGGAGTGTACTGGAAGGCGCCGGTGATGTGACCCGGGACGCCGGCGCCGCCGGTGCCCTCGTAGTCGGCCTCACCGAAGTAGTTGAGGATGAAGTACTCTTCGAGGTTGTCCACGATGTCGGTGTAGGCCTTGGCCTTGAAGCCTTCCTCCAGCATCCAGGCGGTCCGGGCGGCCACGACCGTGTCCGCGGTGTAGCCGTCGAGAGTCGGGAAGGCGTGCAAGGTCAGGTCACCGTTGTTGTTGTCGGTCTCGGCGGCGGCCGTGGCCTGGTCGCTGCACTTGCTGGTCCAGCTGTCCAGGCTGGTGTGCCAGGAGGACATGCCCCAGAGCAGGGTGTAGACGTCTCCGTAGCCCATCATCTCCAGGGCGATCTTGGCGTGGCCCGCGCTCTGGCCGCTGTAGCAGGCGATGGCGTAGGGCTTGTCGGCGGGGATAGTGGCCATGTCGGCCAGCAGCGTACCGAGGCTCGAGTGGAAGGCGCCGGGGATGTGGCCGGCGTCGTAGGCGTCGAGGGCCCGGATGTCGATGACCGTGTAGTCGTCCAGGTTGTCGTTCAGATCGACGGCCGTGATGATGCCGGGGCACTGGGCACTGTCGTTGACGTAAGCGGTCCCGGCGTCAGCCATGGCCTTGAAGCTAGGGGTCGCCCCGTAGCCCACTTCCAGCTCGTAGTCGTGCTGCTGGGCGGCAGACCACTTGTGACCGGTCATGACGTCGTAGTACAGGTTGTTCGAACCGTTCTTGAGACTGTAGGCCTCGTAGCCCAGCATGTTCAGGTAGGCGGTGATCTGGGAGGAATGCTGACCCGTCCAGCAGTACACCACGATGGGCATGTCCGTGGGCAGGTTGTTCAGCATCTGATCGTCACCCAGACTCTCGTACGGGGTGAACTGGTAGGAACCGGTGATGTGGCCGGGGATGCCCGCGTCACCGGTGCCCAGGTAATCGGCTTCACCGAAGTAGTTGAGGACAAAATACTCGTCGAGGTTGTCCACGATGTCGGTGTAGGCCTTGGCCTTGAAGCCTTCCTGGAGCATCCAGGCGGTCCGCTCTGCCACGACCGTGCCGGCGTCCTCGCTGAGGGTCGGGAAGGCGTGGACGGTCAGGTCGCCGTTGTTGTTGTCGGTCTCAGCCAGAGCAGTGGCCTGGTTGCTGCACTTGCCGGTCCAGCTGTCCAGGCTCGTGTGCCAGGAGGACATGCCGAAGAGCAGGGAGTACACGTCGTCGTAGCCCATCATCTCCATGGCGATCTTGGCGTGGCCGGCGCTCTGGCCGCTGTAGCAGGCGATGACGAACGGCTTGTCCGTGGGAATCGCCTTGGCCGTCAGGTCGTCCAGCAGGGTGCCCAGCGACGAATGGTAGGCGCCGGGAATGTGGCCTGCGACGTAGGCGCCTTCGGCGCGGATGTCGATGACCGTGTAGTCGTCCAGGTTGTCGTGGAGGATCTCGGCGCTCAGGACGCCGGGGCACACTGCGCTATCGTTGATGTAGGCCTTGCCTGCGGCAACCATCACCTCGAAAGAAGTTCCGGTGGTCGGGGGCGGAGACGTGGGATCGTCGTCGTCGTCGGAACAGCCAACAAAAGCCACCAGGGCGACCAGCAACATGGCCAGCCAGATCCAGCGTTTCAACATTGTCTTTCTCCTTAATTCAGGCCGTGGGGCCTGGTTGTCGGGGCAGCGGTGAGGCCGCCCCGCTTCAGTTCCGGCGATTCCAGAATCAGGAACCGCCTTCCCTCACTCTACTTAGCGTTCGGAAACGTCTCCGGAATCACGATGTCGATGTTGGCATCGTAATCCGGCAACCTTGTCACTCCATCAGCTTCGTACAGATCCGATTCCCGCAGCAGGAAGCCGCTCGGACCGTCCGCCGACTGGTGGCACGAGATCGAACAACTCTGTCCCGCCTCGACCGTGGTCTGGGGCGTGCTGGCCAGGATGTTGTGCGGCGACGTGTACTGCCAGGTCGGCTTGTCGTTGTACTGCGGCAGGGGCAGACCCCAGTCCGCGTAGGTGTTCGGGTCGATGGGCGTGTGCCGCACCAGCGAGATATCGTACTCCGAGCGATGAGGGCTGGGATTGTTGGCAATCTTCAACTGGATCACGCTGGGATCGATGTCGAACTTCACCGGCATCGGATCATCCACCAGGTTGTGGCAGTTCGTGCAGTTCTTGTAGGGCTGCGAGTGGCAGACCTGGCACTGCATGGTGGCCAGGGTGTAGCCCGGGTCGGCGTGGCACATGCCACAGTCCACATCCATGCCGGTGTGGTGCACGTGGTACTTGTTGCCCAGGCCGCTGAGCGTGTGACACTCCTCGCAGCGCGGCATGGTGGCCACTTCATAACGGTGGTCGTAGTGCTCGCCCGAGTACTGGTTGTCACCGTGGATTTCTTCCGCGTCGTGACAGAACTCGCACTTCTTACCCGCCGAGCGGTGCACGTCGGGCACGTTGCCCTCGATCTCGCCCTTGTAGTCGATGCCCACGCGGCTGCCGTGGCAGGCGGTGCATTGCTCGTTCATGTCCGGCGAGCGCCGGAAGCGATGGGAGTAGTAGGATCCGATCTTGGGGAATCCGCCGCCGACGCTGTTGGGCCGGCTGATGTGGCACTGGCCGCAGGTCGTGTGGCAGCCGCCGCACTTGTTGTCGAAGTAGCCCTCAAAGTCGCTCCCCTCGAAGGTGCAGCCGCAACGATCCTCGATGGCCTTCTTCTCGCCCCACAGGTTGGTGTGCAGGCTGTTGGCCGTCGCATCGAAGATCGCCGGGTGGCATTTGTCGCAGGCGGAGCCGTGCTCTTCCTCGCTGTGGCACTGCAGGCAACCCGACTGGCCCGGGACGCTGGGGTCGGCAACCATATCGGTGTGGGCCTCGGCCATCGTCTCGAACGTGCGATCCGGCTGGCCGCCATGACAGTGCTGACAACTGAGCGCATGGTGCTCGCCGCCCGCATAGTCGGGGCCGTGCAAGCTGGTCAGGAAGGTCGTACCGTTGCTGCCGGTGATGATGACCTTTTCCCAAGCTTCCAGCTCGGGTACTTCGCCGCCTCAGCCATCTCCCTTGTTCGGTACCAGAACCTTGGATCCCGAGACCTTGCCGTCGAGGGCTTCCTTGAGGGCGTCCTCGCTGGAGTGGCAGCTCAGACAGGTCTTGTCCGTCGGCTCCGGTCCGCCACCGCCGCCGGGATCCGAGATCTTGTTGGAAGTGTCGTTGTCGCACCCCCAGATAAAGAGCAGGGCCGCCATCGGCAGCAGCGCGAGTACCAACAGTCTGTTCATCTGATTCTCCCGTGCTCAGACGTCATCTAAAGGGACGACGCCTCGTTCAAGAGACCTCTGGCAAAAATGGGAACGTTGTTGCAAACCACGTCCCCGGCGTGAAACTCGGTCGTATCGATCTTGGACCAGACCCCGACGTTGAGTCCGCAGTCCATCACCATGCCCACGAAGCAGCGACTGGTGATGAAGGGGTCCACTTTGCGAACTTCGCTGTGCGCGATGCGCTGGGTCAGTTCTTCGGTCAAGAATGTGATATAGGGCAGGCGGATTTCCCTGAATAGTACCGCCGCACTGTCACCGTTTTCGAGGCTGTTGCTGAACATCAGCCGCATCAACTCCGGATCTTTTCCCGCCAGCGCCAGGATGTGTTCTGCCATGCCGGTGAGCACCGACTCCAGGTCCAGATTCGTATCCAACTGGGCGAGGTGGCCGGCGATGTCGTACTCACGGGCCTTCATCCGGATCACTTCCTCATAGAGGTGAGCCTTGCTGTCGAAGTGTCGGTAGATAGCGGCCTCGGTGATGCCGCAGGCCCGCGCAATGATGCGGATGGAGGTCCCCTCATACCCGTGCTCAGCAAACAGGTGGGTCGACTCATCGATGATCTGTTCCCGACGGGGTTTGGCTCCACTGGCAGGCACCGTGGTGCGCCTCCTGGGTGAGAGTAAGCTAACGTTTACCAACCCGGAAAATCTAGCACCTGTGATTTGGTTGTCAATAATTGATTTTCATTAAACAGACAGATTAAGTCTTCTTTGGGGAGTCGCTTGGGCTCAGTCGAAAAAGAACGATCAGCAAGGGGCGCCGGCGAACGGCGCCCCTGACCGGTGTGAGCCTAGAAAGTACCCGAGAGCGAGATCGCGTAGATGTTCTGGATGTAATTGTCCCAGCGGTGCTCCATGAACTCGTTGCGCCAGAAACTGGCCGTAGCAGCGAGATTCTTGGGGAACTGGTATCGCGCCCGTACCTGGGCCCGGTCGTGATCCGACTGCAGCTTGGCCAGACCCGCCGAGGCGACGCCGTCGTCCTCGAAGCGGATGGCTTCGTAGGTGCCCTCCAGGGAGAGCCTCTTCGTCAACTGCAACGAGGCACCCGGGATGAATCGCGTCGTGGTACCGTCATACGCGATCATGCCCATGCCCGTGGTGGGAGTCGGGTCGTTTTGCAGCTCGTATTTTTCCATACCCAGGGAAGCTGTGCCGTAGATGCTGAGCCAGTCTGCAGCCAGCCAGTTGATGTTCACGTAGCCTCGGTTGGCCGTCCACTTCGTGTCGGAGCCGGCCAGGTCCGGGCGCTCGTAGTTCTGATAGATGGACTGATGGCCCAGGTCCAGGCGCACGGTGTTCCAGGGCCGCAGCTGCAGGCCCAGTTGCCAGCCGAAGCGATCCCGCTTGCGATCACCCATGAAGTAGTCACCCAGGTCGGCGGGGTTGCCCTCGAGTCCATCCTTCTGGTCGACGTCCTGCTTGTGCCAGTTGACAGCAGCCTTGATGCCGGCCCTCGGGCCGAACCGGTAGCGGCCCTTGAAGTCCACGTTGTGGCTCTTCTTGTTCTGATCGATATAACGGGCGCCTCCGGCGTCGGGAGTGCCGCTCAATCCGTCCTCGGTCTTGATTTCATTCAGATCCGAGCTCTTGAAGCGGTATCCCAGGTGCAGCCGCGTGCCGGGCAGACCCGTATTCGATACCGACAGCCGGTAGTCCTGGCTCTTTCGGTCCCGGTCGGTGGCCACGTCCACGGCGTCCATCTCGTCGCTCTGGGCCTTGGTGTTCTGGCTGTTGATCACGCCGGAAGCCCGCAGTAGCGTGCCCCGTCCCAGCTTGAAGAACAGGCCCAGCTGTCCGGCCGCGGTCTTGGCCTTGCCGTTCATGGAATAGTCGGTGATGCTCCAGCGCTCGCTGCCCTTGTTGTCCAGCTGGGAAGCCGAGGCGCCACCAACGAGGCGGAACGTCGTCGAGAAGTCGTACCTGGCGTCGAAGACGGCTCGCAGCAACTTCTGGTCGTCGTCGTAAGCGTGCCGATCGTCCAGGGAGCGGGTACCGTAGTTGCCGCGGTAGGCGAACTTCAGATCGGAAGCGAAGGCGCCCGTCGCGTATCCGCCACCTACCCAGATCTCGTTGACCGTGGTGTCGTAGTCCTTGATCGCCGGCGGTGCGGATCCGACGTTGGTGAGACCGCGCACCAGACTGCCCTTGGCTCCGTTGCGGGAATAGCGCCGGTAGCCGACATTCATGCCCCACTCGTCGGACAGGTTGTAACGCAGGGCGAAAGTTCCCCGGTACCAACCCAGCCGCTTGTGGCTGTCCAGTTCCGGCGGCGCCGGCGGCGCTGCAAACGAGCCGGCCCGCATCTCGCTGGTTCGGTCGTAGTAGTGATTGAAACCCCGCAGATCGAGGTTCCATGCGACCTGTCCCGGCCGGTTGCACCAGATGCCCAGATCTCCGTTCAGACCCGCGCCGGCTTCGTTGGTGCCAAAGCCGCGGATGGTCATCTGGCGGCTGTCGTCGTAGGTCTTGTGCCAGTTGAACAGGCCCTCGCCCGAGGTCTGGCCCAGGCGTTGCCAGTCCTCGGCGCCCTTGGCCTTTTCGCCGTGGTCGTCGAGTGCCTTGAAGGTACCGGTCGCGTGATTGCCCAGTCCCACGTCATCGCCTACCGGCGCCCAGACGCGAATGGGCGGGGCCGGTAGCTCTTCTGTTGCCAGCAACGGGACCGCCAGCAGCAGCGTCAGGGCCAGGACCGTGAGGGTCATCGTCCTTGTCGTATTCATGGCGCCGCTCCTTTACTGGTCCCGGAACGTCGGAGCGACGTTCGAGCCGTGAATGTCGGTGTGGCAATCGTAGCAGCGGGCCTCGCTGCCCAGCAGACCGCCGTGGGAGACGCTGCCGACGGTCCAGTTGTCATCGGACCCGAAGGCGGGTTCGAAATGGCACTGCAGACACAATCCATTGCCCTCCTGTGAGAGCAGCTTGTCATGGTTGGAACCGTGGGGGCGGTGGCACATGGTGCAATCTTCGCCGCTGACCCCGTCATGCTCGAACACGAAGGGGCCGGACATCTCGGTGTGGCAGTTCAGGCACATCTCGTTCAGGCCGTTCCAGCCGGTCTGGGGAAAGCCGGCGTGAGGATCGTGGCAATCCTGGCAGGCGAGCTGGCCCTCGAGAACCCGATGCCTGAAAGGCAGGCGAAACTCGGTGACCTGGTCGGCGTGGCACTGCAGGCAGAACTCCGCCTTGTTGCGGTATTCCTTGGCAGGTACGACCGGGCCACCGAAGTGGACCTGATCCGCGTGGCAATCTGCGCACGAGATTTCCGATCCGGCATGGGGACCACCTGACCACTCGAGTTCGTGGCCGGTGTGGCACTGGGTGCACATGGCCACTCGCTCGACGCCGCTCATCTCGGCAAACTGATCCACCGTCACGATGAAGCCGTCGCCCTCGCCTTCGACATGCAGGCTGCCCGGACCGTGGCAGGCCTCGCAGCCGGCCACATCGGTGCCCGGAATTGCCAGGGCGCGCTCTGGGGAGTGGGGAGAGTGGGTATAGAACTCCCCAACATCGTCGTGGCAATCGATACAGGTCTCCGAGCCGACATAAGTAGCGTCGGCGGGCGGAGTGACGGATTCGGTGTACATCGTTCCTGCCAACACCGATACGGCGCTCAGCAAGAAAAGACCCATCACCGACAGAGTGAGATGCCGCATGCGAAACCTCCACTATCTAGTAAACGTTTATTGATCTCCGCGCCGAAGCATAGGGGTGACAGCAGCGTGACACAAGATAATTTCCTAACAGCTTCGCAGTCATTTTTGTCAGCTGAAAGTCACCCTCAATTGCAGGTTGAACACCCTGGACGGAGGTGCGCCGGGATCGCCCCAAGTGGCTATAAAATCATGGCTTGAGGTGTTGTGTGGCATAGGGTGCGAAACGTTCGATCAGAAAATGATGCCAGGTTTTCTCGACGATATCGGGCCAGTTTTCAT
>Ga0070729_10006190_pt1 | contig 11886 bp, 7 predicted proteins | sample tdDd472_FD_66725 | JGI IMG/M metagenome (GOLD analysis project Ga0070729, IMG submission 66725) | Marine sediment microbial communities from the Atlantic coast under amendment with organic carbon and nitrate - tdDd47.2 | ecosystem: Environmental > Aquatic > Marine > Coastal > Sediment | place...
CGAACTTCGCCTCTATTCCCTGATCTGGAAACGCTTTGTAGCATCTCAAATGGCCGCCAAGCGCATGAACGAAACAGTCTTCCACATCGAGGCCGATGCAGGACTGTTCGAAGCAAAAGGCATGGTCACCGTTTTCCCTGGATTCAGCACTCTGTACATGGAGGCCGCGCCCAAATCCAAAGAGAAAGAAGATAAAATGGGCGAACTGCCCGACTTGGCGGAGGGGGAAATACTGCGCCTCCAAGAACTGGTTACGACCCAGAACTTCACAAAGCCTCCGGCTCGTTTTTCAGAAGCCTCACTGGTTAAAGCACTGGAGGAAAATGGCATAGGGCGTCCTTCAACCTACGCCACCATCATCGCCACCATCCAAAACCGGGATTACGTCGAAAAGACTCAGGGCCGCTTTAAGCCAACCGATCTTGGCATGGTCGTCACGTCCCTCCTACTGCAGAGCTTTAGCGAAGTTATGGACATTCAATACACGGCCAAAATGGAAGACCTTCTCGACCAAGTAGAATCGGGTGAGACGACTTGGCAGCGCCTTTTAGGAGATTTCTATTCGCAATTTGAAGGTAAACTCGAGGAAGCACAGGAGAACATGCCGGATATCAAACGCTTCGGAATTGCAACGGATATCCCCTGTCAAATCTGTGGCAAAGAGACCGTCATCAAATCGGGTAAGTATGGTCAATTCCTTTCCTGCTCCGATTACCCCAATTGCAAGTTTGCCCAACCCATTCGAGAAATTGAGCCCGACACGACGAAAATGCCTCTCTTGTTGGGCATGATTGGAGTTAAAGAGGAGGTTTCGGAATCCGAAGGGAAACCCTGTCCACAATGCGGAGAAGGCTCGCTGGTCCAAAAGCGAGGGCGCTACGGCGAATTCGTCGCCTGTTCGCGCTATCCGGATTGCAAATACATACACCGGGAATCGACTGGTGTTGCCTGCCCGAAAGATGATTGCAATGGTGAAATCATTGAACGAAAATCGAAACGTGGCAAAGTGTTCTATGGTTGTGACCAATTCCCCAAATGCGATTATGTCCTTTGGGACAAGCCCGTGAAGGTTGCTTGTCCCAGTTGTGGGAAACCGTTTCTATGCGAAAAGAAGACGAAATCGCGCCACGATTTCTACTGTATCGATAAGGAATGCGGCTATAAGGTGAAAGCGACTGAAGCGGAAACCGTGAAAGGATGAAATGAGTACTGAATGGATTCATGTCAAAGGGGCCTGTACACACAATCTAAAACACATCGATGTGCGGATGCCCCGCGACAAAATGGTGGTTATCACCGGATTAAGTGGTAGCGGAAAGTCATCTCTGGCTTTCGACACAATCTATGCGGAAGGTCAGAGACGCTATGTCGAATCCTTATCCGCCTATGCACGTCAGTTTCTGGACCAAATGGAGAAACCCGAAGTCGATGCCATTGAGGGGCTTTCGCCAGCAATCTCTATTGAACAGAAAACGACCAGCAAGAACCCGCGATCGACGGTTGCCACTGTCACCGAAATCTACGATTACTATCGTCTACTGTTCGCACGCATCGGTAAACCCCATTGCCCTCAATGTGGCGATCCGATTGTGAGTCAATCGGCCTCTGAAATCATCGATACCATCATGAATTTTCCCGAGAACACGGCACTTGTGATTCTCTCCCCTATTATTAAGGACCGCAAGGGCGAGCATCGCAAACTCTTCCAAGACCTCATGGCACGAGGCTATACAAGAGCACTGGTCGATGGAGAAATGGTTCGCCTTGAGGAAGCGCCGTCGCTCGACAAACACTTCAAGCACACGATCGACGCAGTCATCGATCGCATTAAGGTACAACCAACCAAACGCGATCGCATCGCTGACAGTATCGAACATGCGCTTCAACTTGGAGAAGGCGTCATAAAACTGGATTTTCCGAAGGACCCCGATCGAGACACCCAAGTGATGAGCGAACATCTCGTTTGCCATCGCTGTCATATTTCGTTTCCCAAATTGGAACCTCGCGACTTTTCCTTCAACTCCCCTCATGGAGCTTGCCCCGATTGCGACGGGCTTGGTGAATCCCGAGAATTTGACCCAGATCAGTTCATAGATGCCTCGCTCAGCCTCGCCGATGGGGCCATTTTACCCTATGGAGATCGCGAAGGCGGCTGGTACCTGACCCAGGTGCTGCAGGTCGCCGAACGGTTCGGCATTCCCATAAACAAGCCTTTTAAAAAGCTATCCTTAAAGCACAAGGACATCATTTTCAATGGGGTCCCCGGAAAACTATCCTTTGTCTTCAAAAAGGATGAAAAGCGCTATGAATTCAGTTCTGAGTTCACGGGTGTTCTCGCGAATTTAAAACGTAAATACCGAGAAACAACCTCGGCAGCGGTCCGCGAACAGCTCGAATCGTTCATGTCCATGCATCAGTGTCGAGCCTGCCATGGTCGCAGACTCAAACCTCTCCCCCTGAGCGTTCAAGTGATGGGTGAATCCATCGCCTATTTCTCAGAGCTGTCCGTGCGGCGTGCACTGCACGCATTTTCTGACATGAAGCTTGAAGGCAATGATGCTCAAATCGCAGAAAAGATCCTTCGTGAGGTCGTCGGAAGGCTGCAGTTCCTCAACGGTGTAGGGCTTGGATATTTGACCCTGAATCGAACTGCAGGAACACTTTCAGGTGGTGAAAGTCAGCGTATTCGGCTGGCGACACAGCTCGGGTCAAAATTAATGGGTGTGTTATACGTTCTTGACGAGCCCAGTATTGGGCTGCATCAACGCGATAACCGAAGATTGTTGGATACCTTAAAGAGTATGCGTGATCTCGGCAACACGGTCATCGTGGTTGAGCACGATGAAGACACCATTCGCGAGGCCGATTACCTGGTTGATTTGGGGCCTGGAGCAGGTGAGCACGGCGGACATGTCGTATTTTCGGGCCCTCCTGAACAAGTGATCCATGAGGAGCAATCCCTTACGGGAGCCTTCCTCTCGGGCAGGGATCGCATTGAAACGCCCTCAAAACGTCGTCGTTTCAATAAGCAGAAAATGATCCACGTCAAAGGTTGTAGCCAGAACAACTTGAAAGGCATTGATGTCGCTTTTCCAACCGGTGTATTTACCTGCGTGACCGGAGTTTCAGGGTCGGGAAAATCAACACTGGTTACTGAGATTCTTTACAAAGCCTCTCACAATCATGTCTATGGTTCCCATAAAAAAACTGGAACCCACAAGACGATGAAAGGGCTTCAACATATCGATAAAGTGATCGAAATTGATCAATCGCCCATTGGACGGACGCCGAGGTCGAACCCGGCCACCTATGTTGGCCTCTTCACCCCGATTCGCGAACTTTTTGCCCAAGTACCTGAGGCGCGCTCACGTGGCTACAAGCCTGGTCGATTCAGTTTTAACGTAAAAGGCGGGCGCTGCGAGACCTGCGAAGGTGCTGGATTGATCAAAATTGAAATGCATTTTCTGCCAGACATCTATGTCACCTGCGAACAATGTGCGGGCAAACGCTACAATCGTGAAACGTTGGAAATTCTCTATCGTGGCAGAAATATTTACCAAGTTCTCGACATGACCGTAGAAGACTCGCTGGAGTTCTTCAAAAATGTACCCGTTATCCGGCGCAAGTGCCAGACGCTTTTCGACGTGGGGCTGAGCTACATTCGACTTGGCCAGGCAGCCACCACACTTTCTGGGGGCGAAGCCCAACGTGTGAAATTGAGCAAAGAGTTGAGCAAGAAGGATACGGGCCAAACGCTATACATTCTTGATGAACCCACAACCGGTCTTCATTTTGCCGACGTAAAAAAATTACTTGCTGTTCTTCACCGACTGGTCGACCAGAACAACACCATCGTCATGATTGAACATAACCTGGATGTTATTAAATCGGCTGACTACCTGATTGACCTGGGTCCTGAAGGAGGCAGTGGCGGCGGCGAGATCATCGGTGTCGGTACTCCGGAGCAGTTGGCCCTGAATGAAAAATCGCATACAGGCCACTTCCTGAAAAGCCATTTGGGCCCTGAAAACGAATCATAATCGATGTCAACCCGGAAGGTGCCAGACTAAAAGAGGGAAACTATGAAGATTTATTGTTACAGTGGCTGTTCGACATGCCGCAAAGCCATCAACTACCTCAATTCCAAAAAAATCCCACACGATGTGCTGCCCATTCGTGAAACACCGCCAACCAAAGATGAACTGCAGATCATGCTCGAGGCCTATGAAGGTAACCTGAGGAAACTTTTCAACACCGCGGGCAAGGATTACCGAGAAATGAAAGTGAAAGACCTTCTTCCCGGTCTCAGTAAGGAAGCGGCGTTTGAGCTGTTAGTGAAAAACGGGAATTTGGTGAAACGACCGTTCCTCCTTGGGGATGGGATCGCAAAGGTTGGTTTCAAAGAAGAGGAATGGGATCAGGCATTGTCCTGAGGTAAGAGCCTTTTCCATTTTCAGCGGTGAATTCCTTTTTCGCCTACTAACGTTATCCTGATGTCCTGAATCCGGGAGGAAAAAGTCATGGCTATAGCATTCTTCTTATTCATATTCGCAGAACCATTGCAGGTCCAGTCAATCGATTTATCCAGACTGACCGAGCGTATCGATCAGATCCAAATCACCGAAACTGGGGACTTAGTGCTACTCAATGCCGTACGGGGCAAAGTGTACCTTGTGCATGATGATAAACTGGATCAAACCTTTTCGATTTCGGAGCTCTTCGGCAGCGAAAAAGCTGAAAAGGGACAGAAACCCAAGCACATCATCATGGCTCTTGGTCAAGAATCCGTATTCCTTTGTTGGTCGGGAGACAAGAAAATTCATCATCTGGATTTCAAAGGACACAAAAAAGAAACCCTGAAAGCGGACCATCCGATCTGGGACCTGGAGGTGGAAGGTGATCGTCTTTTTGCATTCAACCCCCACTTCTTCAATCGCAGTCATTCACTTTGTAGTGTGTTTGAAATCCCATCCTATGAGAAAACGTCTATAAAAGTTAAGCCACGAGATATCTTTAAGCCTTTTCCTAAGACACTCGACGGAATGGATAAGAAGATGTACTTCAGTATGAGCTTACAGGGAGGGAAGGATGTTTTCGGTGATGATATCTACTTCATCCCAGCCACCAGCAACACGTTGTTCCGCGTTTCGGATCAAAAGGTGGTCGATGAATGGAACCTGCCCTTTGAACCAAAAAACACCTTCCCAACTGTAAATAAAAGGGCAAAGGCGCGAGCTGCGTTTAACAGTCCATCCTCTACGGTCATGACCATTCAACGGAAACACAAATTAATCAGTTATGTCAATAAAGTTGAAACTGATGGGAGCTTTGTGTTCGGGCTGTATAAATCAAACCACGAAAAGGGCCAGACCGATTCGACCCTATTCTGTTTTGATATCCCTAGCGAAAGGGTCGTCTGGCAACAGCAATTCGAAAGTAGCACCCTTCAACTTGTGGCAGTACAATTCGGTGCCGTGTGGATCTTTGAGCCCCTTACGCGCGTCCTCCAAAAAATACCATTCGTCCGCCAGGCGAACGAGTAGCAGGCTGGGACCTCGGACCGAGTTGTCAGGCAGTCTTCACAGTTCCTGATACAAACACCACCGCTCAGTTGGTCGTTTGAACATAAGAAATAAGATCAAGGACATTGTGCATGTTGTCTGGGATTAAATCCGTCTCATCACATGAAACTCCACCAAAAGGTTCACAATCAACCGCGTTCCAATGCATGATAAATGCAGGCCATTGACTCCAGAACATGGAACCGCGCACATAAATATGTGAACGCGTGATTTTGCTCGCTGTTGGCGAAAGCCCACCAAAATACACCACGGCAACTTCAAATACCTTCCTCGGATCAAGAATCGCACTTGGAATCTGGAACGTGTCCTGGTTGGGGTCAAGATTCGCTTCCCAAAATACCGGGTCATTGTGAAGTGGAGTGGACGATACAGGCATTTCTTCCCTTTCGTATAAAAAGACCATGCCATAGGCGTTGACAGGTACCAATTCAACTTCCTGGAATGGCAGGGTGAGATCAAAACTGGAGCCATTTGCTGGTGTTACGAAAATCGGATAATCACTTGGGAATTCACCTCCAAGTTCGCTGACGGTTTGATGCGTGGATTCTTCAATCGAGGTGCCATTTAATTCATAATTGCCATCCGGGAAGCGAGCCAAAAAGCCATTTCCCTCTTCACTCAGCAGGACCTGGCTTTCACCTCCAGTGTCCACAAGATCCAGAACTTCATCGTTGGGGGTTCTAACATGGAGCAATTCAAGTTGGGGCGAGTCGACGGAGACCATGAATACCATATCCTGCCTGCCAAATGGATCTCGGTTTTTACCCAGTATTAGCATATGCTCGAGCAAAGGGTTTCCGATGAAAACTCTTAGGTCGATTGTATTAGTCCTGGTTGCATATTCAGGCGAATGTAGATCAAAGCTTACATGCATCCTTACGGACTCTTCCGAAGTAAAATCAATGTCGCTATAGCTCACCGAGGTGATTTCTGAAGGGAATTTGATAGAATGGGATTTCAATCCCTTTGAGTCGGCAAACCACCCGCCCCAGTTGGATGGCGGGTCCTGCCAAGCATCCCAGCCTATCGAAAAAGATGTATTAACATCGAATAACGCGCCATCTTGCACGTGGAAGGATGGCCAAACATCTGGGTAACCTGTAGTGACACAGGTAAATACATACCAGGTTTGGTCCTGAGGGCCGTCCTGTCGTTTAACCTTAAAATAATAAATTCCATTTGGGAACAGCCGGTCTAAGTCGCTATGCGCTACCCCCAAAGAAAAATCGAGCTCTTCTCCACCCGAAATGAGCTCCATTTTGTATTGATCACTATTGGGCGAGTGGAAAGTGCCCGATATAAGGCCTGTGGAATCCTCAACATGACACCAAACACTCCCATGCAATTGCCCCCCTGGGCGCTTGCGTTGAGATATCTGGATCCAGCGTTGTTTGTCGAGGTACTGTTCAAGCCGACATATAACCAATTCCTGATTATAGTAGGTGCCCGTACAATCGGTGCCAGACCCCACGAATCTCAAGAGACCATCATCATAAATCCCTGACCCACTGAATTCACCCGGACAACCCGGAGACGGGTCCGCCATACCAATGACGACGTCATTCGTTGAAACATCAAGAGTCACCGTTCCCGAAAATCCATTGGAGGTCGCATAAGTACCGCTATAGTGATGCTCGCCGCCATCCTGTGCTAGGTGAACCTCAATTTCAGGGTAAACGCCATGGGCTTCAACTTCATAATACCCTAGCCATTCCCCCGACAAGTCGACTTGGGCAAACCCAGGAATTGTAAAACATGCCAATATAGTCATATAAAGACAAAGTGTTTTCATACACTTACCTCTTTTCCGGAACATTCGATCCACTATTGCGGCACATTATAGTGAACTCATAAGAAATCACAAGTCGATATGTAGGAAATTGTGCTTTTTCTATCCAAATCACACAAACTGCAAAAATTTGGCCTACTCGCAAAGGGTACGCCAGTGCTGACGGGGAAAAAGGGAAAGACAATCATAAGCATGGGTCGGGTATTACCGTTGACACACCAGTTCCATTGCTATAGTCTGCCCCCATGTGCCGATTATTTGGATTCCGTTCCGTCATTGAAAGTCAAGTCCACAAAAGTCTTATAGACGCAGATAACGCGATTCTGCATCAAAGTGGGTTCCATTCGGATGGCTGGGGTGTTGCGTATTACGTGGCCAAATCGCCTCATGTCATCAAGTCGATTCATCAGGCCCAGAAGGACTCCTTATTTCACCGAGTTTCGGGACTTGTTGCCTCACAGACGGTTCTTGCCCATATTCGAAAAGCCACTCAAGGCGAAAAGACGATCCTGAACACGCATCCATTCCAACACGGTCATTGGACCTTTGTCCACAACGGGAACTTGAAGGGGTTCAAACGAAACCGCAGTAAATTAATGGAATTGGTCTCCCCTATACTTCGACGATTTATCCTGGGAGACACCGACAGTGAATGGCTCTTTTACCTGTTGCTTTCTCATTTGGCCCGCCGAGTCCCGCTTCACGCAGCTGGCTGCAGTCTTCGAGACTTATTTGACAGTTTAAAGGATGGGATGACCGAATTAACCGAGGTTCTTGGGCCCTACCTCTCAGACAATGAAGGGCCCAATGATGAGAACTATTTCACCTTTATCCTGACCGACGGAACATCGATGGTAGGACTTCAAGGTGGAAAAACAATGTATTACTCCACTTATAAGTCCACATGCTCCGAAGCCGATCGTTGCCCCAGCTACAATACTTCCTGTGAGCACGCCTCTCAAAATGGGTTCGTCAACCATTTCCTGCTATCGAGCGAACCTATTCAAGGTGAAAATATCTGGCAGCCTGTCGGCAACGGAAACATGATCGGCGTCGACTGGAACATGAAACTGATGACCGATAGCTTTGTAGACGGCTCACCCCTGAAAACCTAGGTTTTTTCCACCTGAAAATAGCAATACTCACAGCCCTGGAAACTACGTAGTGTCTATCACCATCAGTGGCCTCATTCTTCATGGCAGAATAGATTTACGTTCGGAACACAGAATAAGACGTCGAAATTGAAATCATGCCGAATTAGTGCTGCTCCCCTAAAGGTAGTCTGTTTAATAGGCCGATGAACTAGTTTTTCGAATCATTGGTAGCCGGAATTTCGTATATTACAAGAAGTTGGAATGTTCCATATATCCAAGGATTTCAAAAGGCATCAACCTTCAAGCAGGAGATTTGACCGTGTCAAACATACCATCCAATGTGACGCGTGCCGTTCCGACAACAGGCAGTACCCTATTATGCTTATTGATTCTGATGCTGTCTTTCATATTGGCTGAGGTCCTGGTAGCTTCTGTTTGTTCAAATGAAACGACGGCAACCACACAACTCCTTTTTTCGATTCTTATTGCCTGGCCAATGGCTCTGTATGCAGCAAAAAAAATAAAGGGTATCGAATTTAGGGAATCCTTTTCGCTTCGCAAAGTCCCAAATATTATGTATCCGCTTTCCTTGTTGGCTGGCTTATCATTGAGTCTGGTTTTCCTCAGCCTGATAACCTACATACCCACTCCGCCTCCTGAGTCGGTCAATCAGTTTCATGAAACGACCTCGTCCTCCAATCATTTGTCATTGTTAATGGCCATGTTAGTAGTTGGTCCAATTGGAGAAGAGCTTTTTTTCAGGGGGTGGTTGCTTCCCATCTGGGCACGACGCTATGGTTCAACCCGCGCCATTCTGGCAACGAGTGTGGTTTTCTCTCTTTTTCACATGCTGAGCTGGCGCATTCTCATTGCATTCCCAATTGGCCTGCTTTTAGGGTGGATCACGCTCAAGACACAATCAGTTTTGCCTGCAATTACATCCCATATAGCCTCAAACGCGTCATCCAGCCTTTTGGATCCCATCCTAAAACTTGCTGGTCTCAGTTCCATTGAAATCCAGGAAATGGCCTCAATACCCTATTGGCTCCCAATCCTGGCCGCCCTTTTCTTGACCCTTTCTGTCGTCTTTCTTTTTCGGACTATGACAGCCAACGAGGGCAACCAAAATCGATTGCCTGCATAGGACACGTACGCATTGTTTCGAATGCCAACGGCCTGTGAAAGCCCGCCAAAATCAGAGATGGACTACCAAAGCATTTGGATAAGAAGTTTCTTTACTTCTGTGCAGGCGGACAAGAACCAGAAGAATTGCATACATTCATCTCAAACATGCAAAAGCTCCTACAAAACGATTCATCCATCCAATTAAAATTGGGTACTGCTATCTATAAAGGCGAAGGTCATTTTCCCAATAAAGGGTTCTATGATGGCATGCGAATGCTATTTTCAGATTGGTCGCCCCCATATCAATGGTTTTACGATGGAACCTTAAAGCAACTCAAAGATCACTATCTTGCTCTTTCCAAGAAAATGAAAATGACCATCACACCACCATCGGATTTAATCTGGGCCTTAAGAAATAGGTTGGAGAAGGAACATCGAACGGATGAACTCATCGAAGCGACTCGATACCATATTGACCATTACCCAACAAATACTGCACGCTATATAGCCCTCGCAAATCTACTGATTGAAAATGATAAAAAAACAGCTGCTATTCAAGTTCTAAGAATTGGTTTAGAAAGGAACCCCAGCGCCAAAGACATTGTTGAAGCGCTTAATTCAATCATCCAAAATTAAGATGAGAACTTGAGAATTATAAAAATGGGCGCGGAATTCTTTATCAAATGGAGATGATTTCAACATCCTTAAGAGTCCACGCTCAGAACGTAAATCGAATGGATTCTGGGTTCGAAAATCTAATCCGTTACCTCAACTTATCGCATTGACCACATACCTGGAACCAAACTGACTGATCCACAGTATCGACTCATCACAAGCCTCAAAAACATGAAAAACGGTGCAATGGTCACCATTTGCCATTAGAGGTATGGCTAAATAAACTGTTAACAAAACTCATTTCACCCAAACTCGCAATCGTCCAGAAGCAGATTTAAGGCTAAAAAACGATTAATGGGTAATGTCTGTTGAACCGGCACTTATTCGGATCGTGACCGTCGTCACCACGGTGGATCCGTTTTTTATCTTCATGATATGACAATAAACCCTGGCCATAGTCAATGGTCACCTCTTAAAAAGGCAGAGTCCTTTTTGAATTCAATTAAGGGGTTGGTACCATGGCAAACAAAACTCGATTTGAAGATTTAATGATTGTTTTTGCCTTTTTATTTGGAATTGCCGGTACATCACAGGACTCGACTGTCGTAGATACAAGGCAGAACCAATGTTACAACGACCAAACCTCTATTAGTTGCCCTTCTCAAGGTCAAGCCTTCTTTGGCCAAGATGGCCAGTATGATGGTGCGCAGGCAAGTTATTTCGACAACGGTGATGGTACGGTCACAGACCTTGTGACGGGATTGATGTGGCAAAAGACACATGATTTTCAGACCAAACAAGACTGGCAAACGGCACTGATTACAGCCCAGAGTTTCAACCTCGCTGGTTACGCTGACTGGCGCTTACCTACCATCAAAGAATTGTACACCTTGATCCTTTTCGATGGAGAAACTGGCACCTCCGCTTTGGATGCGATTCCATATATCGATACCGATTACTTTGATTTTGAATATGGTGATCCAAATGAAGGTGAACGCTATATCGATGCCCAGTATTGGTCTGCTACCGAATATGTCAGCACTACGATGAATGGTAATGAAACCGTGTTTGGTGTCAACTTTGCCGATGGTCGTATAAAAGGCTACCCCACAAGTAAAACAAACTTTATTAGATATGTCCGGGGTGCAGAAGGATACGGTGAAAACCATTTTATTGATCGTGGTGATGGCACCATTTTAGATCAGGCTTCTGGACTAATATGGATGCAAGTCGATAGTGGAAGTTTGAGTGCCGGCCCCCTAGCCGATGGCAAATTAAATTGGGAAGAAGCCTTAGAGTGGGCTGAAACCCTAGACTATGCAGGCTATTCAGATTGGCGTCTGCCCAACGCCAAGGAATTGCAGATGCTCGTCGACTACTCAAGATCCCCTGATACAACAAGCAGTGCAGCTATTGATCCCTTATTTGATACTACCTCGATTGTGGATGGAAATGGAGACACAAACTTTCCTTACTATTGGACATCGACCACTCACTTAGACGGTCGGCAACATGGAGAATACGCCATTTATATTGCCTTTGGTGAGGCATTGGGTTTTATGGAAGCGCCCCCAGGATCAGGGCTATTTCAACTATGGGATGTCCATGGAGCCGGAGCCCAACGCAGTGACCCAAAAACCGGTGACCCTGATTACTACCCTTTAGGGCATGGCCCCCAGGG
>Ga0070729_10006193_pt1 | contig 11881 bp, 5 predicted proteins | sample tdDd472_FD_66725 | JGI IMG/M metagenome (GOLD analysis project Ga0070729, IMG submission 66725) | Marine sediment microbial communities from the Atlantic coast under amendment with organic carbon and nitrate - tdDd47.2 | ecosystem: Environmental > Aquatic > Marine > Coastal > Sediment | place...
CGCCGTGACCATCACGCCCGCGACGCCCGCGCCGTCGGCGTCATACACGCGGCCGCCGACGCCGAGGCCGCGCTCGAGTGACATTGTCCCGGCATCGAGAGTCGTACCGTCGTCGGGCACCGAAATCGTCTTCGAGTCGCCCTTGAACAGGTTGTGCATGACATGCAGCAGGCGCTCGCCGGCCACCACATTGCGGACGACGAACACTCCCTTGTCATTCGTGACGGAGGTGACCGGGGCGAAACCGCGGGGGCGTCGTTGGGACGTCGCAGGCGGATTCGAGACCGTTACGGTGGCGCCGCTCACCGGCTGCCCGTCGGGATCGACGATGAGCCCTTGCACGGACGCGCCCGGCTGCAGCTGCAGCTCGACGGCTTCGCCACTGCCGACGGTCACGGACTGCGAAGCGGCCCCGGCGAAGTTTCGGTGCGTGACCCGGATGTGGATCTTGCGGTCCTTGGCGTAGCCGGCGAGTTCGAAGGTTCCGTCCTTGCCCGACACGACGTTGGATGCACCGGGCGATCCGCTTGCGCCGGAACGCCACGGACCGGTCACGACAGCACCAGCCAGCGGCTTGCCTTCGGGATCGAGGACCAGGCCGCGAACGCTGTACGTCGGGATCAACCCGACGTCTTGCGTGATGAGCAATTGCCCCGGTGCGAGCAGGCGGTTCTTTGGATCCCGGGTGAGAGCGAACAGCTCCTGTCGATTTCGGGGCGAACTGTAGTCGGGATGGAGCGCCAAGACGGCCACCGTGTCCTCCGGCACGCCGGTCATCTCGTAGCGGCCAAAGGCATCGGACCGGACCGCCGTGATCGGAACGTTCTGGAATCGCATGACGGTCATCGAGAACGGCCTCAGCTCCGCGCCTTCGATTCCGCTCCCGGTGGCAGCGTCGGTCACGCGCCCGCGAATCGTCGCGCCGCGTTCCAGCTCGATGTCGCCCGCTTCGATCACCCCCTCGACGGGCTGCGCCTGGTCGAGGTTTCTCTGCATCGGGATGTAGCCCTTGCAGGCCGCCGTCAAGCTGCGCCACGCGGCGCCGTACGTACCGCGCGCAACGGCAACGTTTTCGAAACGCGCAACGCCGTCGGGGCCGCTGGTCCCGCTGGTTCCGCCGCCTGCGGTCTGGATCATCGCTTCCACGCCTTCGATGGGTTCGTCCGTGCCTTTGGTGACGAATCGGACGCGATACGCGGCTCCGCGGTCGAGCGTTACGCGCAGTCCTTCCGCGGGTGGCTGCACCATTCCCACCGTGGTCGACGCAAAGCCGGATGCGCGCACCATCATGTGGCTCCACGATCCGAGCGGGCTCGACATGACGAATGCTCCGACGCCGTCGGTGACTTCGATCTCCGTGTGCTGCGAGCCGCGCGACGACGCATTGACGACGACGAGCGCGCATGCGACCGGTTGTCCGCTGCTGTCGACAACCACTCCCTTCAGGAGCGCGCCGGGCTGCAGGTAGAAGTCGAGGTCATCCAGCGCTTCGGTGTACTCACGGGCGACTTCGGACGCGCCACCGAAGCGCGCTGCGCTGACGCGGAGGATGTAGCTTCCCACCGTCGGCAGGACGAGTTCGTACGATCCGTCTTCGCCGCTGCGCGTCTCCGCGAAGACGGCGGGATGCGCGCTTGCGGCGAGCCAGGAAAGACGCCACTGCGGTGCCGCACTTGTCTGTTCGCTGGTCGGCTCGGCATGGATGCGCGCGCCCGCGATCGGGCTCCCATCTGCGGCGAGGATCGATCCGCGAATCAGAACGCCATCGCGGAGCGCCAACTCAACCTCGCGGTCGCGCTCCTCGATCACGATTGTTCGCGCGGTTGACTGGTGTTCCTTGGTGGCGACGATGGCGTACTTGCCGGGGATCAGCCACGGTGCATCGATGCGTCCGACGGCATTCGTGCTGGCGCGCCACACGCGCGGACCGGTAACAACTACCGCCGCATCCGCCACCGGCTGCCCGTCGGAGGTCACGACGATCGTCAGCGCGATCTCGCCCGCGATGCGATTGCGTCCACGCAGGCCCGCGGCGGCAGAGTCCGTACCCGACGCTCCCCCTTCCCGCGGCCCATCCCCGTCCGCCTCCGGAATCGCGTGCCCGCGGCCTCCACTGCGACCGACATCGGAGTCGAACAGGAAGAAGAACAGCGCCGCCACCCCGAGTACCGCGGCGACCACGAGCAGGTACATCGGTCTCATCCACGAAGTGTAACTCCGCGATGTCCGTACAATTCAGGGCAATGGCCTCCTTCGCGTCACGCAGTCGCATCGGCAAGTTGACCGGTGCGTTCGGTTCCACAACCTTGGCGCGCGGTCGTCGGCGATCCTGGCTGCTCCCGGTCGGAATCGCGATCGTGCTGCTTGGTGTCGGCATCTGGACGCGCGCTTCGATCGAAAGTGCGATGCGCCGTGACCTGCGGGATGGGCTGGAGAGCATCCTCGCCGGCAACGTCGAAGCGGTGCGTGTGTGGCTCGATGGTGCGGTCCACACCGCCGAGGTCATGGCGACGCGCCCGGATGTCCAGTCGATCGCGGCCGACCTGATGAAGACGGACGCCAAGAAGTTGGCGGCCTCGCCGCTCCAGGCCGAGTTCGCCCTTGTCGTGCGCGATGTGGTCGAGACCAACCGGTACTTCGGCCACACAATTCTCGACGGGAGCGGGCGACTGCTGGCGTCGCGGCGGCCCGAGCTGATCGGCACGCGCTTCCCCGTCGTGCAGCCCTACCTCGCCACGGAGCGCAAGACGGTCGTGATGCCTCCCAGCATGATTGGGGACGATCTGTTGATCGTGGTTCTCACGCGGCTCGGCGACGACGGAAGCTGGCTGGGGTTTGCGCTCGACCCCGCTGTGTTTACCAAGCAGCTCGCAACCGGACGCATCGGCGAGTCGGCGGAGACGTATGCGTTCGACCCGGACGGCAGGATGATTTCCTACAGCCGGTTCGGGGACGACTTGCGCGCGCTCGGGCTATTGCCCGAGGGGAAGCGCAGCATTCTCAACGTTCAGATCCGCAACCCGGGCGGCAACATGATCGAGGGGTTCGAGCCGACGACGCCGCTCAAGGCGCGCCCGCTCACGCACATGGCTGCCTCCGCGATCGCGATGGGGGAGGAGGAGCGCACGGGCGTCGAGAGCGACATCGACGGCTACCCGGATTACCGCGGCGTTCCGGTGGTCGGCGCCTGGACCTGGATGGAGGCTTACGAATTCGGCGTCGCCATCGAACAGGACGTGACCGAGGCGTATCTCTACGTCGACATCCTGCGTGGACGGCTTTGGCTCCTGTTCGGTCTGCTCGGGTTGGCCGCCGTGGGCGTCGGCATCTACAACTTCTCGTTGCAGAAGATGCGCGCCAAGGTCAGCGAGGCGCAGCGCATGGGCCAATACACGCTGGGCACGAAGATCGGCAGCGGCGGCATGGGCGAGGTCTATCACGCAACTCACGCCATGCTGAAGCGTCCGACGGCGGTCAAGCTGCTGCCCCGGGAATTCGCGGACTCCGAACGGAGTGTGCGATTCGAGCGCGAGGTGCAGAACACCGCGCAGCTGTCCCACCACAACACGGTGGCGATCTACGACTATGGGACCAGCCCGGACGGCGCGTTCTATTACGCGATGGAGTACGTCGATGGCGCCACGCTGGATCGCCTCGTCTTCGACGCCGGCCCGCTTTCCGCCGCGCGGGTCGCATACCTGCTGAAGCAGGCTTGCGGGTCCCTCGCCGAAGCGCATGCGCTCGGCATCGTGCACCGCGACATCAAGCCCGCCAACCTCATGGTCACCAATCGCCCGGGGATGCCTGACCACGTCAAGGTGCTCGACTTCGGTCTCGTGAAGCTGCTGGATGCCGCCGGCGAGTCGATCGACGTGACGGTGCCGGGCAACGTGCTGGGGACGCCGCGCTACATCTCGCCGGAGGCGATCCGGAACTCCGAGGCGGTCGATGCGCGCAGCGATCTGTATGCGCTGGGGGCAGTCGGCTACTTCCTCGTTACGGGAGAGCATCTGTTCGACGGCGAGACCGTGGTGGAGATCATCAATCATCACATCAACAGCGAGCCCGTGCGTCCCAGCGAACGGCTCGGCAAACCGGTGCCCGAGGCGCTGGAGGAGACCCTCCTGTGGTGCCTGGCGAAGGATCCGGACGAGCGACCGATCAGCGCCGAGGCGCTTTACGACCGCCTGCACGCCCTCGATGACATCGGGACGTGGGGCCGCGAGGAAGCGTCCGCGTGGTGGAAGAACTATCGGGTCTTCACGCAGAACCGTTCGTTCGACGGCAGCGAAAGCCCGACGCGCACGCTGGACACCTAGAAGCTGAAGCCGAACGCGAAGTGGAACTCCCAGCGGCTTCCGTTGGAGAAGGTCTCGCCGGGGTTGTAGGCCACGTCGATGCGGATCGGGCCGACGGGCAGGTAGTAGCGCAGGCCCGTGCCGATCCCCTGGCCAAACGGCTCGCGAATGATCAACGACTGCTCGCTCACCATTCCGAGTTCGTAGAAGAGTGCCCAGTGGAGCTCGCGCCAGACGCGCATGCGCGATTCGATGTGGGCGCTGGCAGCCGTGAGTCCGCCGGTCGGCTCGTTCGTGTCCTCCGCGAACGGGCCCAGGCGCGATTGGCCGAACGAACGAACGCTGGTCGGGCCGCCCAGAAACAGGCGCTTCTGGATCGGGAGGGTCTCCCCGCCACCGAGCAGCGGACGCGACTCGAACCGGAACCCCGTGCCGATCGTGAAATCCTCGCCGATCGTGAAGAACGAGAACCAGGAGGCCCGCAGGCCGACGTAGTTCAGGTCGGCCCCCAGGGTCGGCGAGCTCCACAGCACACCGACCTCTCCCCTGGAGCCCTTCTTGGGAATCAGGCGACTGTCGCGCGAGTCGTACGAGAGATTCGAGAACAGGCCGGCACTGGTCAGGAACTCGCCTTCCGTGAGATCGGGGGCGCCGGTCTTGACGTCGGTCGCTTCCTGCGAGTCGAGCGCGTAGCCCACGGTGATCTTCCACTGGCGGTTGAGCACGTGCGTGAGCGACAGCGCGAAGTTGTATCCCGAGCGCGTGAACGAGGGCTCCTCACGCAGGAAGATCCCGGCGTTGACGCGCAACGTGTTGCTCGGGCCCAATAGGTAGTTGTCGGAAATCGAGCCGCCGAGCGAGTACCCCTTGGTGCTGGCCAACGCCTCTATGTCGAGCCGCCGCCCGTAGCCCAGGAAGTTGCGATCCTGGAACCGGGCGCCGCCGCGTAAGAGCTCGTAGCTGCCCCAGCCGATCTCGAACGACACGCTGCGCGCGTCCAGTTCTTCGAGCGTGTAGTCGATGTCCGCCTCGACGTCATTGGGATAGGAGCGGGAAACGTCGACCGTGCGGAAGATTCCCGTCCGGTACAGGCCGTCGATGCCGTCCGCGATCTCGGACTCGGCCAGGATTTCACCCGACTCGAGCGGGATGCGGGAACGAATGAAGTGCTCGCTGGTCCGATCCCGTCCCGTGATGGTGACGTTCCGCACGCGGTAGACCGGGCCGGCCTCCACGTGAAACGCCAAAAACACGCGCGTCTCCTCGATGGTGGTCTTCACTCCCACCTGCGCCTTTTGATGGCCGCGGTTCAGCAGGGCGGCCCGGACGTGGGCGGCCGCCTCGGAAGGCAGCCGCACGTAGTAACCGAGACCGGGCAGGGGGCGCAGGATCCTCTCCTCCAGCGCCGGGTCGAGATCGCCTTCGATCGTGTAGCCGTAGATCATGAAGCGGGGGCCCCGCTGGATCGGCAACACGATCGAGGCTCGGGACTTGTCGTCGTTCCAGGTCACCTCGGCGGGACCCGCACGCGCTTCGCGATAGCCCTTGAGGAGGTGAGCTCGCTCGATCTCACCGACGGCGCCATCGACCTGCGACTGCAGGAACGGAGGCTCGGACCCCGACGGGAAGAACTTCATCAGCTCCTCGTGCTCGAATGCGGAGTCGCCCGGAAACCGAACCTCGGCGATGCGGGCGAGGGGCCCCTCCTTGACCTCGAACACGACGCGCTCCGCGGCCTCTTCGGACGGCTCGAAGCGGAAACCAACCTCCGCATGCGCGTAGCCGCGCCGCCGGAGTTCGAGTTCCATCGAGTAGGCGGCATCCCCGAGGTCGGCTTTGCGTCGTCCGTTCTTTTCGAACGAGGCCATCTCGCGGCGCGCCGCGAAGTTCAGATAACGCGTCCCGACATTGTCGTTGCCTTCGATTTCGGACGGCAGCGGAGGCGGACCGTCCTTCTTGCTGGATGCGCACGCCGCCGCGAGGGCGGCCAGGACGAGGAGCATGCGTGCGGCGGCTCTCACCGGAACTTCAGTCGCAGCATCAGGCCGCCGTTGTAGTCGTCCCAGCGATCCCGTTCCGCCGTGACGTAGAAGCGCTTCGAAAGTCGGAAACGCGCCTCCATGGTCGGGTCGCCCGCAGCGGAAACGTCCTTGCCCGACTCGAACTCGAAGCGCTCCAGGAAGCTCTCGTCATCGGGGTCCGACGGTCCCATCACCACATCGAGGATCGAGCGCCCGAGATAGAGTCCCGCGGTCATCTGCCCGCTCGCCGCGAGGCGCTCGCGCGTCGTTCCGGTTGTCAGTAGAAGAATCGCCTCGTCGCGCGGCAACGCCGGGATGGACGTGATGTGGACCTCGATGTCGGGGATCTTGCCCGTGACTTCGACGGTCATCTCGTAGCCGAGCTTGCGAGCCTCGCAGCTCGCGTTCACCGACGGGCGGAACGGGTCGTCGTGCGGGAAGACGAGGGAGCCGCGCGTGACTTTCAGACGCTCGCGCGTGATCGGAAACGTGAGCGACAGGTCGCGGAAGTCGGCGCGACCCTCCATGCGAGGAACGGCGCCCGTGCCGCGCAGGCGCAGGTTGGCGGAGATCAGTCCACGCAACACGTTGTTGTCGAGTCGAATGGTGTCGTCGGCCTTCACCGCCACGTCGAAGGTCATGTGCTTGAGCGGCTCTTCGCGTATCGAGAAGAGATGCAGCTTGCTGTCGGCCGCCGTTGCGCCTCCGTTGGAGAGCAGTTTGAGCGGCTCCGACCACAGCATGTTGGTGATGACGACCTCCCCGCTCGCGGCGATCTTCTCGATCGGCCCCTTCACGAAGATGTCCAGATCGGAACGCAAGCGCAGGTACGGCGTACGCGAGAGCAGAACGTTCTTGCCGCTGAGATGGATGTCGAACACGACGCTCGCCTGCTCCGCGGACGGGAACGTCACGCCGCCCGTCATGGTGAGCGGCTCGTAGCCGAGTTGCGCCGTGAACTGCTCGACCGTGAGTCCGGCCTCGGTCACGCGCAGTTTCGCGACGACGTCCTGGAGTGCTGGGATGTCGCCCTGGAGACGCACGCGCGGCGACTTGATGGAGGCGGTCCCTTCGAAGTGCGGATCCAGGGGCGTGCCGGAGAATTTTACGTCGATGGTGCCGGTGCCCTCGCCGTGCGCGATGGGGGAGCCGGGCAACTTGGCGAGCGGCTGGAGATCGGGGATGAAGAACGATGCGCTCCCGGAGATCGGCGCCGTCCGGATTCGCTCGGTCAGTGCGGCGGGATCCTTCCAGTCGAGCGCCGCGTCGGTGTGCAGCTTCGCTTCGGCCATGAGCGGCCCCAGTTCGGAGCCCTCGAGGATCAGGTCCATCCCCTTGTCGCCCGCCCGGAGCTGGATCACCGTATCGCCCGCGATGAAGTCGTCCGGCGCTTCGGTCCAGCGCAGGTCCCGCAATCGGAAGACGCCGTCGATCGAGTTGCCGCGCATGCTCGTCTCGAACGTCGCCTTGGAGAACTCCACGACGCTGGGGAGGTAGGGGGCGAGACCACCGGGCGTGACTTCGACGGACAACGTGAGCGTCGGCTCGCCAGCTAGAAAGCGGATTCCCTCGGCACCTGCGTCGATCGGGACAAACCCCGAACCGGAGAGCTTGAGCTTCGGCACGCCATCGACAAGCATCGATCCGATGTGAATGCCGCGGTCGTCCTGGTGCACGCGCACGTCCACTTTGGCTTGCTGCTGCTGGAACTGCAGTCCGGACGAGGCGACCGTCAGGTTCCAGCGCGGTGACTGCATCGTGCCGGTTGCGTTCAGCTCGAACCCCAGGAGACCCTGTGCGTCTTCGTAAGCTTGCGCGACGTCGAGACCGGCCGCCTTCAGCTGCAGCTCGATGTTGTCGCCGTAGGTCGCACGGCCTTCGATACGACCGCCGAGCACCGTGGCATCCAGATCACGAAGCGTCGCGGTCTTGCCGTCCCAGTTCAGCTTCGTCGGTCCCCGCAGTTCCAGCGATTGACCGGCGGCGTTGGCCTTGAGCGTCTTCAGCGTGGCGGCCACGGTTCCCGCGTCGAGTGAGAAGGTGGCGTCGGCCGAGCCTGCGACGTTCCACGCGGGGGCCTGCACCGAAAACTCCGGCAACGCGATCGTGTCGCCCCGCACGGCAGCCCGAACTTTCGCGGCGTCGATCACGAGACCGTCGATTTCGAGGTTCTCGCAGACGAGGTCGGCGTCCCCCTCGCGCTCCCCATCGATGGAAACACCCTGGATCCGTCCGCTGCCCCGAATCAGGCCCTTCATGGCGGGCGCGCCCGGAATCAGCTTGGCCAGTTCCTCAAGGCTGGAAATGTCGATCGTGTACGAACCGTTCTTGAGTGTTCGCTGTTCGAGATCGGCGCTGCCTTTCACGACGAGGCTGCCGGGCGCCGCGACGAAGCTGAGCGACTCGAGTTCGACTCGGGGCCACGCGAGGTTGCCCTTCGCTTCGAGCGTCTCGATCGGCGTGTTGTCGATCATGAGCCCGCGACCTTGGACGTCGAGGAGCGCCGTCGGCTGCGCGGGCGTGCCGCCGACGCGTCCCTTCACGGTGACGGCGCCGAGGACCTTGACGGGTGCCTCGGCGGGCAGCGAGCGCGCGTCGAACACGCCGTCGATTGCGAGCGTGATGGGAGTCTCGTCCCACTTGTCGACGTCACTCGGCAACGTGAACTCGCCCGTTGCCTGGACACGTGTGGGGCCGGCGCTCAGTGCGAGCGAGTCGATCGTGACCGGTGCGCCGGCGGCGCGATGCGCTTTGAGCTTGAAGCTGATGGGGTCGGCCGGCAGGTGATCGACGATGCCGAGGCGGCGCAGTGGCACGCGCAGGTCGGGAAGATCGATCTCGAGCAGATCGAGTCGAGTCAGCGGCAGGTCGAGTTCGGGGCGAAGTTCGATGTCGCGGGCGCGGATGAATCCATCGTCGATGCGCGCATCCATGGATTCGAGGCGGGCCACGCCGTCGCTCCAGGCGCCCTTGACCTCGAAGACGTCGATCCGCCAATCGGTCCAGTCCAGGCGGTTGACGGTGATAACTGCGTTCGCTTCGAGATCGTCGGCGAGCGGGCGCAGGACGCGTGCCTCGATGTCGATGACGCCGCCGCTGGGGAGTTGTGTGCCCTCGGGGACTCGGCTTCTCAGCTCGACGGGCAGTTGCGCGACCGCGAGACCCTTTGCGGAGAATGTCGCTTCCTGCTCCGTGAACGTCGCGCGAATGTCGCCGTCCGCGAAGCCGAGTTCCGCCTCCGCGCTGAGGGGGCCCAGGATCGTCGCCGCGACACGGCGAGGCGTGACACCGGCGAGTGCGTCGTCCGAGCTGACCACGAAGGTGCCCAATGTCGGGTGCTCGACGCGTAGCCGGAGGAGTTGGGACGCGAGCTCGCCGGCCAAATCGAGGCCTTCGATGCGCAGGTCGATCGCATCGCCGCCGCCCGACGCGGTGACCTTTTCGATCGTGAACTCGCGTCCGTCGGCGCGCACGATCACGCGCGCGTCGAGCGCGACCTGCGGGAATGTCTTCGGGAGCACGTCGGCGAGGTCGAGGGGCTCCTCGGAGGGCGGAGACGGACGGTCCAGGTCGATGTCGACCACGACGCCGCTGCCTTCGACTGCCAGGATGGCCGCGATGGGGTCCTCGAACATCTGGAGCAGACTGAAGCGCACCGTCGCGCGGTCGAGGTCGATGCGGCGCAGCGGGCCCTCAGGCGGCTCGGTCTCGGTGCGCAGGCCGACGACCACCAGCTCGCTGAAGTAGTTGCCCTCGATGCGCTCGAGCGTGAACTTTCCACCCAACGCTGCGGACATCTGCTCCGCCACGAGATTGGCGAGCGGCTTGGCGAGCAGCTTGTCGCGCAGCAGATAGACGCCCCCAAGCAGGACGAGGACGAGCAGGAAGCTCAATCCTGCCCATTTCAGGAGACGACGGAGGCGCGGCCAACGCGACAGCATGACCTCAGGGTAGCGCCCGATCCAACCATCGCGAACAGTTACGATTCGGTCCATGGAATCGAATTTGGACGCCTACATCGAAGAAGCGCCCGAGGGGCAGCGCGCGTCTTTGCGTGGCCTTCGCGAGAAGATTGAGCGCGAGTTTCCCGGAGTCGAACCGCAGATGCCCAACGGCTTCCCCGTGTGGACCGTCGATGGCCATTGGTGCTGCGGTTTCGCGACACGCAAGAAGGGCGCGATGCTCTATGTGATGGCGCCCGGCGTGCTCGATCGCCACGCCGAAAAACTCGGGCGCTTGCGCTCGGCCAAGTCGTGCGTCGATTTCAAGGCGTCGAAAACGATGACGCTGGAACAGCTCGACGCGTTGGCCGACGTCCTCTGCCGCGAAGCGCGCGAGGCGCTCGGAGGCTAGGGCCCTACTCCTCCTCGTCGAGCTCGCGACCTTCCGCGTCCGCGGGCAGCGCCTGCTCCTGGATAAGGTGCGGGGACGCCTCGATCGGCGGGGAGGCGCGTACCGGCACGTAGCTGTTCAACCGGTTGATGAGCATGCGCAGCTTGCCGACGCTGCGCCGGTTGAACTGGAAGCAGACTCGCGGGTAGTGGCGAACCTCGCCGTTCTCCTCGGGCAGCACCTTGCGGACTTCGATCTTGCCCGCGGTGACGATGGAAGCGAAATCCTCGTTGAGAGCGTCCAACTGCTCCGGATCGGGAGCCTTGCGCACGCGCATGACCAGCAGGTCCTTCACGTAGCGACTGGAGTGATAGTTCGAATAGAAATTTGTGACCTGGCGCACGGCTTCGTCGACGCTGTCGGTCACCGTATAGAGCTCGAGGTCGTCCTCTCCGATCATGCCGCGCCCGTGCAGATGCGTCCGCACGTACTGATCCCAATCCTTCCAATAGGATCCGCCGGGCTCGTCGACGTAGACGACGGGAAGGACCTCGCTCTTTCCGGTCTGGATCAGCGTCAGCGTCTCGTAGCCCTCGTCGTGCGTCCCGAAGCCGCCGGGGAACAGCACGATGGCGTGCGACTCCTTCACAAACATGACTTTGCGAGTGAAGAAATAGCGGAAGTTGATGAGCTTGCGGTCGCCCGCGATGGTCGGGTTGGCGCTCTGCTCGAACGGCAACCGGATGTTCACGCCGAAGGACTGCTCGCGGCCGGCGCCACCCTGCGCGGCGCCCATGATCCCGTCGCCGGCGCCGGTAATGACCATCCAGCCCTCGTTTGCGATCTTCTCGGCGAACGCGTGCGCCTGCTTCCAATCGGGGTGGTCCGGGGGCGTGCGCGCGCTGCCGAAGGCCGAGACCTTACGGATGTTCGAGTAGTCCCCAAAGATGTAGAGCGCGTGGCGCAACTCCTTGAGCGCGTTGTTCACGAGCCGCAGGTCGCCGCGCCGAATGCGATCGCGCACGAAGCGGACGGAGGTTGTGAACATCTGGCGCAGGAGTTCGGAGTCCTCCAGCTCGCCGTAGATCGACTCGGCCTTCACGACCAACTGGTCGACCATCGCCCGTAGCTCTTCGTTCTTGATTTGGTACGGACGGCGTTTGTGTTCAGACATCTGCGGTGGAGTCTATCGGCATTTCGGGGCAGCCGTTTCAATCGGGGTAGGCAGTG
>Ga0070729_10006196_pt1 | contig 11879 bp, 5 predicted proteins | sample tdDd472_FD_66725 | JGI IMG/M metagenome (GOLD analysis project Ga0070729, IMG submission 66725) | Marine sediment microbial communities from the Atlantic coast under amendment with organic carbon and nitrate - tdDd47.2 | ecosystem: Environmental > Aquatic > Marine > Coastal > Sediment | place...
AAGTAAAATCACTTGAAGTAATTCTAATTCCTCTGCTGTACAACCTCTGTGTATGGGTTACAACTTATACACTACAGTCTTTTTCGTCATTCCCGCGAAAGCGGGAATCCACATGGCTATGTCAATGAAATAATTGAGAATATACTTTTATCTACAAACAAAACAATGCAAAAACTCCGACAAACCAATGCTATTGATTCCAAATTCTGGATACCTGCTTTCGCAGGTATGACGGATGTTGATGATTGATTTTTCAAACAACATAACTTTGTCAGCAAACTCAATGGGAAAGCAGATGCTTTCCCATTTGTGCATTTTGTAGGTAATGTTTATTGTGCTTCGGTTAAATAACCGTAGAATCTTCCAAGCCAGTATGTAAACAGGGCAGAACCACCATCGAGTTCTCTAAGGCCACCATTACCACCTGAGAAATCAAACTGTGTTGCATTATGTCTGGTAAGACGACGTTCATCTGCTCCGAAGGTATGACCATCTGAACGCAGCTTGTAATTGGGGTTATCATCTCTAACCAGATAATAGTCAGGTGCTGCGATTGTGTCCTGTCTTACTTCACTATTCCTTACTGTCCAGCGCACCATATCTGTAGGATATCGCTTTAACCATCGTTTGGAGTAGGTCAGGTCAATACTTTCGCCTTCAAAATAGGTGTTGGCAAATTCCCAGTATGCATCTTCCTGAGTTACCAGATGTGTGTACAATCTGTTCCAGCCGGTCATCCATCTGTTACGTAGTTCTTCGTCCTGTTCATAACGAAGCAGTGGGAAGTAAGCCTGCATTGCAAGTTCATCACAATCAGGATTTCCGCCACAGAAGGGGTAGTGCTCAATATCACCGAGCGCTTCTATAAGCTCTGCATAACCATGGTTTTCAATCAGATCCTTTTTGGCATCCATATATTTTTCTTTGCCAGTCAAGTAATAGGCAAAGTTCAATGCACCTATAATTTGTGCTGCTCTGCGACCACCATCCGATAGAAATCCTACTAATTGCATATACAACGGGTCAAATTGTCCATATGTTGTGCATTCACCATCCTGAGGATCGACAAGCTGGTAGCCGTTTTCTACGATTCCATTGATTATGCCGTCAACGTGTTCCACTATAGCTTGCTTTTGGTCTTCATCTGCGCAGTAATCGTATGCATGTCCCATCATGAACATATGAGAGGTCACTTCATCGTTGGAAGTATCTGCCTTAACCCACCATTCGCCATCGGGCGACTTGAACCATTCACCATCATCGGGATCATCGCAGTCGTCTAGCTGGCAGCCATCAATGCGTATAACTGAACGAGCGAGAAAATACTCTGTTCCGGTTAATGTGCGGAAAGAAAGCATGCGAGCCAGAGATTTGTCAAAATTGGCTTTCGCATCTGCTGCACCTGTAAGTTTGTGTCTGAAACATTCCGACAATACCCAGTAGCATGTCCAACCACCGTCATTATCGCTGTCATAGGGTACGCTGGTGGAAAGATCTCCGGGGATGGTCAAACGAGAATCAGCCACTGCTCCGTCTCTGTCATGTCTTAATTTTATTCGTTCGACTATGCTGTCCATTTTTTCGCTTAAGGTGTACATTTTGCGTGTCATGGAGCCTGGGCCTTTTTTGGTGGCAAAATACAGTGGACCAGTATCACTGGAGGTATCCATTAATATGTCTCTAACGTCGCCACTTGGCATCCATCTGTCGGGCACATAGACTCTATATTCAAAACCTATCGCTTCATCTTCATAGATAATTCTGTAAGCTCCACCATTGGCCGCTACTACAAAACCACCGTTTCTGTTTTCAATAGCGGTGACTGCTCCAGTCAAAGGAACTCTGCCTTCTTCAAATAAAGGTATATCAACCTGGGCCACAACTGCGTCTCTTATTGAGAAGCCCGCCAGTTTATCAGATCCGACTATAACGATATCCAGAGCTTGCGGAAGTGTTCGATTTTGCAAGACTGCAACTGGTGTGCCAAGGTTTAAGCTGCCTATTTCATGAAACCAGATGGCATCTGAGCTGTCTGGTGTGGCTGTTGGCTCAAAGCCAGCCATTCTGTCTGCCCATGCCATAATCATATACGTGTCATTTATATGCATAGCAGTTGGGCCACTGGACATGCTGTGCCAGGTAACATCTCCAGAACCTGTGTAGACTCCTATTCCTGTGGTTGTTAGAACAAATATATTAGCACCATGTGTGTATAATCTATGTGGTGTTGCTCCATCTGGCAGGGTGCCAACTGATGCTGCGTTTTTATCGGAGGTAACTTTGTACAGTTCTTTCGAGGTGAGCAGATAGATTGCATCTGTTGTAGCCTCTGCATCCATGATGTCTTCGGCATCTATTGGAATCTCTTGTAGACTAAGAACTTCGGTTTTAGCAGCAGCAATCCAGTAACCTCTTGGAGCTACCATTGTAGGTGTTTTAAAGTCTGTGTAGGTTGCAGGAGGCATAACCATAGCGACCAGTTCTCCAACACCTTCCGGTATTTCAGGGATGGTGTGGTTGAATTCCTGCATGTACGGTGTGTCTTGCAATACTAATTCAGGCGATATTGAGGCAGGTTCGTGCGGGGTGAATGCTTCAACAATGTCTTCCTCAGTCTCTTCTATATCGTCATCTGTATCACCATCAGATTCATCACCATCGATGGCGTCGTCTTCAATCTCAGACTCAGTATCATCGCCATCAGATTCCATCTCTGATTCTATTTCATCACCATCTGTATTGACATCCTCGTTAGAGCCACAAGAAAATGCCAGCAGTGAAAGTAGTAAAAATATTAACAGAGTGAAAATTCCGTTAAGTTTCATGATAAAAATCCTTTGTATACAACCTTGAATTAATAATACAAACCGTGCCATTTAATTGATAGCCATCGTAGCCAAACTAGTATCAAAAAAAAGCAAAGTAAAGGAAAAAAGAGCAAAAAAAAATCCCCCGGAATACTACCGGAGGATTTGGGTTTGTGTAGTAATAAATTATAGTTGAGAAAGTTGGATGCCACCACAACCTACAGGACAATCAAGTGACATCAGAGTTCCAGCAGTGACTTTTGCGGTGCATTTATATAACCATGCAAATGTTACATCGTAATTTGCGGTGCTGGTTTCTTTAAATGTTGCAATGTCAGTAAAGCTGACCACAGAAGATTTTACATCGCCGTTACATCCATCTTTTGGAATGAATTCAAGGGTGTTACCAATCTGGAATGTAAGACAAGTTGGAGAGGCGAAGAATACGGTCCAGATACCTTCAACATTGGTGCATGTTCCTTCGTAAACCGGGAGACATTCGCCATCGTTGCATTGCCAGTCTTCAGGGCATTGGAAGTCAAACCAGCAAGCTTGTTCTTCTCCCGGTATACATTCGTTCCATGTGCCATTGCTTTCACAAACCAAGCCTTCTTCACAGTCTGCATCTACAAAACACTGGTCTCTTGAACGACAGGTTCCAAGGGCGCCAATCTCACCATCGCACCATTCATCATCTTCACAATTGTCATCGCTTGTGCAAGCACCGTTCCAGGCCAGTTTGCAAACTGTCCAGTTGCCGTCCATCTTACATTCCTGAATGGCAGAGCAGTCTGAGTCTTTGGTGCACTCGTTGGCATATTCACAATAATTTCTGGGGTCTGCATCTACGCAACGATATCCAATGGCGCAATCTGTGTGCAATACACAGGGGCTGGCTTCTACACACTCGTTGTACGTGCCGTTTGACTCGCATACATAGTTTTCTGCACAATCTTCGTTAGACTCGCATTCATTTCTGGATTTGCAGGTTCCATAGCTGCCGAAAACGCCATCGCAATATTCACTTGGGTCGCAATCATCGTCAGAGCTGCAAACTGAAGGTGTGCCAAATTTACATTCTTTCCAGTTATCCTGATTTTGACATGTTTGAAGGAAAGCACAATCTTCATCTGTTGAACATGTGCTTGCGTAAGCGCAAGTGGCAGGATTGGTATCCTGATTACACATGTAATTAAATGGACAGTCAGCATGACTGTTACATTCGCTGTTTTCCTGTTGACAAACGCGCCAGTTATCATCACCTTCAACACAGATCTCACCAGTTGAACAGTCGGAGTTAACGTTACATTCATTGGCAAACTCGCACAGACTTCTGCCACTGGAAATTACACAGCGGTAACCGTAGCCACAATCTGTATCTACCGTGCACTGGTTTGCTTCGACGCATTCATTATAGTAGTTGTTGGATACACATACTTCACCGCTTGGGCAGTCAGCATCGGAGGTGCATTCATTTTTGGATTTACATGTACCGATTCCGGCAATGGCTACATCGCAGTATTGATCCGGGGCACAGTCATCGTCAGAGTTGCATGTATCTGCAGTACCAAATTCGCAAACGCGCCAATTTTCTTTTATGTTACAATCCTGCATGAAACCACAGTCTGTAGAATCGCTGCATTCGCTGGCCCACTCACATGTGTGGGGGCTTTCATCTGTAAGGCAACGATAGCCGAATCCACAGTCGGTGTGTGTTTGACAATCATCAGCCAGTGCTACACAAACATTCCACTGTGCAAGACTTGTGCAGGTTTCATTTTCAAGACAATCTGCATCTGTTCTGCATTCATGTGCATACTCACAAATGTTTACAGGGTCAGCAACCTTGCAACGGTAACCATAGTCACAATCGGAATCGACTGTGCAGGCATCTTGTAATTTGCAAGTGCCATAATCTCCAACAGTAATTTCACAATATTCGCCTGCATCGCAATCATCGTCTGTTCTACATGCTGCATCGTCAAAACGGCATTCTTTCCAGTTTCCAACAGTTTCACATGTCCATAACGGATCGCAATCAGCATCTGTGCTACATTCGCTTGCAGAAACACAGGCAGTGGGAGATGTATCTGTGTCGCACCGGTATCCGAATTCGCAGTCTTCATCTTTGGCACATTCATCATCACCGGGAATACATATTTTCCACTGGACACCATCTGTGCATTTCATACCTGCATCACAGTCATCATTGGTTTCGCATTGATTTCGAGGTACACAACCGTCACCCTCTGCATCAGCTTCACAGCCAAATCCGAAGGGACATTCATTATCTGCAATACAGTGCCATTGTTCTTCAGCATCACCGTCGGTATCATCACCATCGGTCTCGTCGCCATCTGTTTCATCGCCGTCGGTGTCATCGCCATCGGTATTGTCACCGTCTTCCTGGCCATCAAGAATGCATCTTCCAGAAACGCATACAAAGCCATCAGCGCAGTTTTCACGATCTACCCAGACAGACTTATCTGTGCACATCTGAACAACTTCGTCTTCACCATCTTTGCAGCGTTTCTCACCGGTTTCACAAGTTTGCTGGTCACCATCAGGGAGATCGCCATCCATTTCAGAAGCTTCGCTATCGCCATCGGTGGAGTCTTCGACATCACCATCAGAAGGCCCAAACGAAACAGTACCTTCGGAACATTGGATAGAGAAGAACGCCATTGAACAAACCATGCAAAGAACAACAAACTTATTCACCCATTTCAACATCATTTTTTCCTCTGATTCAAAAAATAATTTCCCCGAATGCCAACTGCAATATCTCAAAGTAAGTGCGCAACACAATTTCTTACAACTGGCAGGACAATTCCAGACTATAAATTCTCAACTATAATCTCAGTTATGTCAATCTGTATGAATGTTACAGAGTGTCAAATAATAAAAAATGGTAGTATAAACAGGGGTGAAAGTGGTTGTTGTTTCTGTGAATAAGTGTGTACCAAATGGTAAACGTTTGTCGTTTTATATGCTTTCTTTCCTTGTTTTTTTAACAATTGGTATGAAAATACGAGTTGTTTTTGTAAGTTTAAATAAATGTCGAATTGCCGAAGATTGTTGTTTTTTTACTTCACATTATTTGTTGGGGTAATTTTTATAAAAAGAAGAAGAAAGTAAACTGTTAGTACGTCTCTGTTTTTTTTATGTATCGGCCCATTTTTTTTTGACAAGGAATCTGGATATGTTATAGTTCGTTGCCTGAAAATTGTCAATGATAGGCTAATATTAGCTTTTTTACTAATTATTTCAAACAGCTACCGGCTGAAGGAGAGATTCATGGCGAAGAAATTTGAGATGAGCCAGAAACGCGTCTTCGGTTTCGTAGGACATGCCGGATCTGGCAAAACGTCCATATGCGAAGCCATACTATACAACTCAAAAGCCATCGAGCGTATCGGTTCTGTTGATGCCGGGCAGTCCACAATGGATTTTGAGCCCGAAGAACATAAACGTCAGTATTCAGTGTCTTCATCATTCTACGATGTAGTGCACAATGATACCCAGCTTTTTATGGTGGACACACCGGGTAACTCAAACTTTGTTCCAGAAGCCACAATACTTATGCCGGCCTTGGGTGCAGTTATTTTCCCGGTAGACGCTGTTGATGGTGTCAAATATCAGACCGAGCTTCTCTCTGTTACCGCCAAAGAGCAGAACATTCCTCATATCGCCTTTATCAACCGTTTGGACAAAGAACATTGCAACTTCGATAAAGCTCTTGATTCTATCACCAACGGTTTCCCGATTGAACCTGTGGTTATGCAGATACCGATTGGTAAAGAAGATGACTTCACTGGTGTTGTCGATCTGCTTTCCAACAAAGCCTACACATATGATGGTAAAGGCAAAGCCAAAGCCGGCGATATTCCTGCCGACTTGGCTGATGAAGCTGAAGAACTTCGCGCCACAATGATCGAGCGTTTGGTCGAAGCCGATGATGACCTGATGGAGAAATATCTTGAAGGTGAAGAAATCAGCGACGAGGAACTTAATGCATGTTTGAAACTTGGTACATTAAGCGGTGCTTTTGTTCCAGTTCTCTGTGGTTCTGCTGTGAAGAATATTGGTATTGATCTTTTGCTGAACACAATCGTCTCTGCCTTCCCGAATCCGGCAGAAGAACGTCCCCGCACAGTAATCAATCCTGATACAAAAGAAGAGAGCGAACTGAAAATATCATTAGAAGGAAACTTCGCTGCTCAGGTTATCAAAACAATGTCTGATCCGTTTACCGGTAAAGTTTCAATTTTCCGCATATTCCGTGGAACTCTGAAATCAGACGATCAGTTCATAAATATCGCAAAGAGATCAAAAGAAAAACCGGGCAAGTTGTTCTTCCAGCGCGGTAAAGTTCAGGAAAGCATTGATATCGCCGAGGCCGGCGAGATTGTTGCTGTTGTTAAGCTTAAAGATATTGGTACTGGTGATACAATGGTATCCAGTGAAGCTGACGGCATTGCATTCCCCAAACTTCCGGTTATGTCACCAATGGTCAACCGTTCTGTCTTCCCGAAATCAAAAGGCGAAGAAGAAAAAATGTCTATCGCTATCCAGCGTATTCTGGAAGAAGATGCTAATCTCAGTTTCTGGAGACAGGAACAAACTTCAGAGTTTATTCTCTCTGGTGTTGGTCAGGCCCAGCTTGATGTCACCATGGAACGCATGAAACGTAAATTCGGTGTCGAAGTTGAACTCGTAGAACCAAAAATACCTTACAAGGAAACAATCAAAGGTAAAGCTGAAGTTCAGGGAAAACATAAAAAACAATCCGGTGGACGTGGTCAGTTTGGTGATTGTCACATTCGCGTAGAACCTTTGCCCAGAAGTGGCGGATTTGAATTTGTTAACTCCATCGTTGGTGGTGTTATTCCAAAACAGTTTATTCCTGCTGTCGAAAAAGGTATTGTTGAGTCCATGGTTAAAGGTGACTTAACTGGTAACCCGGTTCAGGATGTCAAGGTTGAGTTGTTCTTCGGTTCCTACCATGCAGTTGATTCATCAGAAATGGCATTTAAGGTTGCTGGTTCGCAGGCATGGAAAAAAGCCTCCGCACTTGCCAGCCCAATTTTGCTTGAGCCGATCCTGAAGGTTGGTATTACCGTTCCTAATGATTACATGGGTGATGTATACGGTAATATCTCTTCACGTCGCGGTAAAGTCTTGGGTAGTGAAGATAGTGGCAAGCTTACCACCATTAACGCAGAGATTCCACAGGCCGAAATGCACACTCTCTCTCCTGATCTGAGAGGAATGACTGGTGATAAAGCAACATTTATCGCAACCTTTGATCACATGGAAGAAGTTCCCAGAGAGATTTCAGACAAGATTATTGAAGCCTTCCAGAAAGAAAAAGAAGAAGGTTAATATATTTTAGTATAAGAGATCTGAAAGGCCACCTGATTTCAGGTGGCCTTTGTGGTTTATGTATATACCACAAACATAAATATCAATACTCTAAGAGTTTATAACAAAAAGAGGTGCAGTTCACACATTCAGAATAGCATCAGATGACAAAATCACTGAGTAAAGCAACTCATCATCTGGGCCTGTACCTGACCATTACAGTTGTTCCATGTGGTATCTGGATCGCAAGATTCACCCATACAAGTGAAGAAACCTCCCATAACTGTCATCATGCAATCCATGTCCATGCCATCTGCAAACTGCTCCATTGTAGGGGCATAGGCATTTAACCAAGCTTCACAGAATGCTTCAGTAGTTTCAATTTCACTGGCTGAAAAATCGTATTCACATTGTTCATCCCAGTACTGTGTGCATCCTTGAGAAGCCTGAGCCATTAAGCCATCAATTGCATTGTTGCTGTCTTCATCGCCGTCGGCGGTGTCTCCGTCGATGGCGTCACCATCTGTATTGTCTCCGTCGATAGCAGGGTCGTCGTCATCGCCACCGCAGGCCACCAGCAAGGTTAAAGAAAACAGCAGTATTACGAAGATAGTGAGTGAAGATTTTAGTTTCATTTTTAGTTCCTTTCAATGTTGTTTTACAAGTGGAATTGGATCGGTTATATAAGCTGTATCGAGGTGCTGCTAGTAAGTGAAAGATCCCATTACGTTAATTGTATGTTCAGCTAATGTGGATTGGCTGTTATTGTATTCGGAGGCCACATCATGGGCATCAGAAGCAGTTTGACTGTTTGGTAAGGCTATTTCGTAGGAGAAATTTATTTCGAAAAAGTCGTTATAGTTATATCCACCACCAACGGTTATGTGGTGTTCTACAATTGCAGGAAAAACCGGGAAAACGGTTTCTGATGGTACTGGGTTTTTACCGTAATTGTATCCAAGTCTTGCAAATGCATCTTCAATAAATTCCCATTGGATACCGATTGCAACAGGAAACTGGTCTTTCCAGTTAAGTGGCAATTCGGCTTTGACTTTATCGCTTCCAATCATGTTATTAATATTAATGTTGTCGCCATTGCTCATACTCATAGTGAATATTTTCATGCTATCCGACCATTGAATCCAATGTACATCGATAGCGATCAAAACTGTTTCAATAGGTTTAATTGCAATTCCAAGCCCAAGTTTGCGTGGCCAGGCAAAGTCAATATTCGCATCGTAATTGGCTGTATAACCTCTAGTTGGGTCGATGTCGTTTGAGGTAAAGAAATTAGCTATTCCCTGGTTTATCTGCTCTGGAGTTGCGCCAATGTTTGAAGGCATGGCAGCAAACGCATCATACATTTTCGGCATTGCATCGTCGAATTGCCCGGACATATCCATACTTGCACGACCCTTAAATTTTAATTTACTCTTTAAAGTATATACAATTCCTATTGAAACCATCTTGTGTGGGTTGATAGTCAGACCAATTTTTCCACCAAAACCAAAGGCAAAGGAGTTTTTTAACTCTGCAATGGCGGTTAGTTCATCGTAACCAAGCATTCCGCCAAACATTTGACCATAAGTCGTTGTGCCAACGTTACCTCCGGCCATTTCTAATTTTGCCTCGCCCTCCATCAACGATGGCTTAACAGAGAAGGGCATTTTCATGCTCATCATAGAAACACCCAGATTCACTGCTGCTCCAATTGTTATGATTGGATGGGGTTGGTAGGCAACACCAAAAGCAAGTTTCCCGAAAGCTAAAAATGAACGATAATCTTGTTCTTCGGTAGGATCAATAACAGGATGTAACAGTTTGAAGCTGGCTCCCATTCCTCCCTGAGAAAAGATTCCTACACCGATTGCAACCGGAGCATTTTGAAATCGGTATCCATATGCAAAAGCTGGCATGGGAAACACCTGCAACGCTCCACTTTCATCATTCGATACATTTTTAAAATGTAAGGTTGGAATCATCATGCCCAGATTAAGATCAAAGCGATGCTTTTTGATTTGGATAAGTCCGGCCGGGTTGGTATTTAGAGCGGTGGTATCTGATGAAACTGCCAAATCTGCACCACCCATCCCGGCAGCACGACCTCCTGATGCGGTTGTTTCCATGCCATTGGTTGCCATTGCTGAGTTTGATATCAAGACTATAGATGCCAATAGAACTACCCATACTAAGACGCGATGCATTTTTCTGATCTCCAATCGGTTGAACAAGATTTATCTCGACACATCATATGGAAGAATCATCGATTACCTAGCCAACGCTAGGAAATGACTCCGTTACAACAGTATTATCCTTGTTATTCGCTCTTTCATTATGATAATAATCAGTAAAAAGATAAGCTTATCTATAAAATGACTTGTTTTGTATGAAAAAACATGACTGAATTTGCTGCGTTTTTACTTGCTAAAAAAACATGCTAAATTGATGTTAAAGATTAGATAAGTAATCGTAAATACTGTTAATACAAGTGTTGTAGAATGTTATGGCAAGCAAAGCTTACGATATCGAATACATACCAAAATGGTGGGAAAAGGCTTCGCTTGAAAAAAAGTTAAAAAATAATTCAAAGTTCTCATTAGTTATCTGAAATTAGTAAAATTATTGATAATATCAAGTTTGTAACATTTGTGTTTGAAAAAAGTTAAGAATTTGTTAGCATGGATCCGTGATTAGCAATTTCGCCAAAAAAAAATCTAAATATATCTAAAAGAAGCACTTTTTCATCAATTGGTTGTTTGGAGGTTCTTTATGAAGTGTATGCAGAGTCTGTTTTTTATTGCTTTCCTGTTTTTATCCATTCAAATCATTGCCTGTAGCGGTTCGGGAAATGATGATCCAAACACTGACGGTGATGACGAGTTAACCGAATCTGATGCTGAACAGGAGGATCAAACTGATGGTGATGACGAAAACGAAGAATCTGAAGATTCTGAACAGGATGAAGACTGCGATACGTTGATTGACGGTGATGGCGAGGTAAATGAGTCGGATGGCGATACTATAGAACGTGAACCTTTATTTATAAATGGATGTCCCGAAGAAGGTTATGCCACGGCTACAGAAATTATTGATTCTGAACAAAAGATGTATGGGCCGGATGCTATTGGTGAGGAAGGCGATTTCCTGCTGATGAACACAAACGCCGCTTTCATAATAGAAGGCATTGAAAACCTTAATGCCTACTACCTCTATAGTGGAATACCAGTTGATGCTGTGGCAATTGAAGATTGCGCCCAGGCCAGCCCCGAGAGATTTGAAGAAGTTGGTTTCCTTTTTGGACAATTGAACATTACCAGTTTTGAAAGCTCGATACTGCGTGCCTTTAGGGGAGAAAGTATCGAGATTGTAAACGATGGTGCAGATGGCGAGGCAGCGGTCGTTCGTGTTCATGGAACCGATGATTACTTTTGGGTAGTTGAATACACTTTGATACGAGAAGCATTGTCAAAAGGAACTGACAAAGGACTTAGTGAACCTCTCGGTGTTGATATTTTTATCGACTATATTCTTGAACCTGATTCAAATGTGTTACAGATCGAGATCAATTTGAAAAATCAGGACAGTGAAGAAAAAATATTCCTCTACGGATCAGAAATCATGTTTGGCGATACCACAAAAATGAGATACTACGCTGATGATGTCTGGGATATCGGTGGTTTTAGTCTTGATCGTGGAATTCCCTGGGTG
>Ga0070729_10006197_pt1 | contig 11878 bp, 8 predicted proteins | sample tdDd472_FD_66725 | JGI IMG/M metagenome (GOLD analysis project Ga0070729, IMG submission 66725) | Marine sediment microbial communities from the Atlantic coast under amendment with organic carbon and nitrate - tdDd47.2 | ecosystem: Environmental > Aquatic > Marine > Coastal > Sediment | place...
AAAGTTGTGTCCGGGCGGATATTTTCTTTACAATGGCGATAAGGAAATTATGATGTTTCTCAACCACAGGATTAAAAGAGAACAGATGGGGCGGCGCATATGTTGGGGGAAGGTGAGGGGCCGGTTCGGGAAAATTCTTCAGGCCGGGCAAAAAATGGGGCAGAGAATTCCAATGCGGCACAAGGCCCGGACACGGGGCTTGCCTGTCTGGTGATGCTGTTGAAGTATTTGGGCCGCGCGGCGGAAGCGGAGCAGATCCGTCACCAGCGCGGCAAGGGGGATGATCCCTTCAGCATCGATGATATCCTGCTCGCCTGCAAACAGGTTGAAGTCAAGGCCCGGGCCAAAAAGGCCGACTGGAAAAAGCTCGCCAAAATGCCCTTGCCGGCGATCGGCCGCGACAAGGATGGTCAGTTTTTTATCATTGCTAAAATAGCGGAAAGTGAGGGGGGAGTTTCCCATGGAACATCTAAAGATTCTGGGGGAGGGAGCTCAAGTTATGAGCGGGAAGCAGCCTTGAGCCCGGTTCATGGTGTTGACGGAGGCAACACCGGAACCAAAACTAAAAAAATCAGTAGTTCCCCCCATCAGATAAATGACTGCGCTCCCCAAACCAAAATCCTTGTTCAATCGCCCTTAAGCCAAAAACCGCAGGTCCTGACCAGGAACGAATTCCTCGACCTGTGGTCCGGGGATGTGATTCTGATGACGACACGCGCCATGCTGGCGGGGGCGGCGCGCAAGTTTGATGTGACGTGGTTTATTCCGGCGATCGTCAAATACCGCAAGATCCTCTATGAGATCCTGCTGGCCTCTTTCTTCCTGCAGCTGTTCGCCCTGATGACGCCGATGTTCTTTCAGGTGGTGATCGACAAGGTGCTGGTCCACAAGGGCCTGACCACACTAGACGTGATGATCCTGGCCCTGGTGGTGGTCTCGGTCTTCGAGGTGGTGGTGGGCGGTTTGCGGACCTATGTCTTCTCCCACACCACCAACCGGGTTGATGTGGAGCTGGGGGCGAAGCTGTTCCGCCATCTGCTGGCGCTGCCGCTCAGCTATTTTGAAAGCCGTCGGGTGGGCGACAGTGTGGCCCGGGTGCGGGAACTGGACACAATCCGGGAGTTCTTGACGTCCTCTTCGGTGACGCTCGTCATTGACGTGCTGTTCACCTTTGTCTTTCTGGCGGTGATGTATCTCTATAGCCCGACGTTGCTGGTGATCGTGCTGATCTCCTTGCCCTGCTATGTTATTGTCTCGGTGATTGTGACGCCGATTTTGCGCAAGAGGCTGGAGGAGAAATTCCAGCGCGGCGCCCGCAACCAGGCCTTTCTGGTGGAAAGCGTCACCGGGGTTCAGACCCTGAAGGCGATGGCGGTCGAGCCGCAGATGCAGCGCAAATGGGAAGAGAATCTCGCCGGATACGTCCATAGCGGCTTCAAGGCCGCCATGCTCGGTAATATCGGCTCGCAGGCGGTGCAGTTTATCAACAAGATCACGACCGCAGTCACCCTGTTCTGGGGCGCGACCCTGGTGATTGGGGGAGATATCACCGTCGGCCAGCTGGTGGCCTTCAATATGCTGGCGGGCCGGGTCAGCGGCCCGGTGCTGCGCCTCGCCCAGATGTGGCAGGATTTTCAGCAGGCGCGGATTTCCGTCGAACGCCTCGGCGATATTTTGAACAGCCCGACCGAACCGACCTATAACCCGAACCGGACCACCCTGCCGGACATCAAGGGAAGGGTGGAGTTTGACGGCGTGACCTTTCGCTATCGCCCGGACGGGGCCGAGGTCTTGCGCCGGGTGTCTCTTGTTATTCCGGAAGGCCAGGTGGTCGGCATCGTCGGGCCGTCGGGGTCCGGCAAAAGCACCCTGACCAAGCTTATTCAACGGCTCTATGTGCCGGAAAGCGGCCGGGTGCTGGTCGACGGCGTCGATCTCGCCATGGTCGATCCGGCCTGGCTGCGGCGACAGGTGGGGGTGGTGCTGCAGGAAAATCTATTGTTCAATAAAACGGTGCGGGAGAATATCGCCCTCGCTGATCCGACGATCAATATGGACAGAGTTGTGGCGGCGGCCAAGATGGCTGGCGCCCATGACTTTATTCTGGAACAGGCCGAGGGTTACGATACCTTCATTGATGAGCGCGGCGCCAACCTCAGTGGTGGCCAGCGGCAACGGATCGCCATCGCCCGGGCCCTGATCACCAATCCGCGGATTCTGATCCTGGATGAGGCGACCAGCGCTCTGGATGCCGAGAGTGAAGAGATTATACAGGATAATCTGAAACTGATCTCAAAAGGCCGGACGGTGATTATCATCGCCCACCGTTTGTCGGCGATTAAGCAAGCGAGCCGGATATTGACCGTTGAACGGGGCGAGATCACAGAGGACGGAAATCATGCGGAGCTGATGCAGCGGAACGGCCGGTACGCCGACCTCTACCGCCGCCAGATGCGGGCGGCTTCTGCTGAGGAAGAAGAGGTGGCCGAATGAGGGTAAGGAAAATGTTTGATAAAACCGAAGATCAGGATGATCTGAGGCAACGGCCCCAAGATTCAAAGAAGGCGCCCGCCCGAGCTGATGTGAGGAAAGCCAAGCGACAAGCGCCGGCGATTGAGGCCAAAAAATATGTTTGACGGCTTGCTGCACCATATTGACGTCTGGAAAGCGGCCTACCGGACGGAAAAAGAGCGCGAGAGGAAGACCTTTCGGGTGGAGGAAGCTGACTTTCTGCCGGCGGCCCTGGAAATCCTTGAAAAACCGGCCTCGCCCATTGGCCGCACCATGATGATGATCGTCATGCTGTTTTTTACCCTGGCCCTGCTGTGGTCGGTCTTTGGCCGGGTTGATGTGGTGGCGACGGCCCAGGGCAGGATTATTCCGCTCGGTGATATCAAGGTGATCCAGCCGGCGGAACTGGGCGTGGTGCGCGCGATCCTGGTGGAGAATGGCCAGACGGTGAGGCAGGGTGAAAGTCTGATCGAACTGGACACCACCATATCGCTGGCTGACAGCGCCCGGGCCCGGCGGGAATTGCAGGTCGCCCGGGTGGCCAAGGCGCGATACGAGGCGATCCTGATGGGGCTTCAGGGGGGAGCGAGCCACGCGAGCGGGGGGAACTCAGGTAGCGACGGGAGGAGCTGTAGTTCCCCCCATCAAATAAAAGAGAAGAGGAAAGCAACTTTCAAGCCCCCCGAAGGCGTCTCGCCTGAAATCACCCGTATGCAGCAATTATTGATCAACAGCGAGCTCAATGAATATGAGGCCGCCCTTGAGACCTATCGCCAACAGAAAATTGAGCGTGAGGCCGAAGAGAGGGTCGTCGAACAGGAGATCACCAAGTTACAGGAAATACTGCCCCTGTTGCAGGAGCAAGTGGACGCGCGCGCCGAGCTTCTGGAAAAGGGCCTGACCCCGCGTTTTCAATATCTGGAATATCAGGAGCGGCTGGTGGGGCAGACGCGGGATTTGCAGATCCAGAAGGATCAGCTGAGCAAGGTAAAAGCTTCGATCACGGGGGCGGAAAAACAGATCCATCAGGTGACACAGGAGTTCCTGAAGAATACCTATTCCGGCCTCGCCGAAGCGGAGGACCAGATCGTGGCCCTGACTTCGGAGCTCACCAAGGCGACAAAACGTCAGGACCTGCAGGCGCTGCGCGCGCCGGTGGACGGCATCGTCCAGCAGCTCAGTATTCACACCATCGGCGGCGTGGTCCAGGCGGGGGATGCGCTGATGGTTGTCGTACCCGAAGAGCGGACGCTGACGGTCGAGGCCAATATCCTCAACAAGGATATTGGTTTTGTTACGGCGGGACAGGATGTGGAAGTGAAGCTTGAGGCCTTTCCCTTCACCAAATACGGCGTCATTCACGGCAAGGTCCTCCACCTGGCGCAGAATGCCGTCGCCGATGAAGATCTGGGCCTGATTTATCCGGCGCGGATCAGCCTCGCGAGTTCCACCATCCGGGTGCGCGGCAAGGACATCACTCTCAGCCCCGGCATGGCGGTGACCGCCGAGGTCAAGACCGGCAAGCGCCGCCTGATCGAATTCCTCCTCTCGCCGCTCCTCAGATACAAGGACGAAAGTTTAAGGGAAAGATGAGGGGGCTCAAGTAGCTAACGGCGATAGCGCAAATAAAAAATGGAGCGAAAGATAGTTCCCTCCTTGAGCGGAAAAGGATATGCTTGTGAATAGATGTTATCGGAAAAGGAGATGCTGGATGAAGGCTTGGGCGAATATGAGAATGGCTGTCATGTTATGGGGCTGCTTTCTGGGTGTTTTTGCGGCGCTTTTTTCAGCTAACGCCAGTGCTTCTGATGAAGTAATGTTTTCTGTGGATGAAGTACTTTCTCCTGATGAAGGAATTATATTCTCATGCCATGACGAATCCGGCTCTGAATATGGTGAAAGGGACGTCGCCTCCCAGCTTTATGGTCTGAAATCGGATGAAAAATCGGTGGGGCGGGCTTTTTACTATGAAAAAGAACCAGATCCCTGGCGTATAATCAGGAGGTCGCATTCGCTTATCTGGGGAAAAATATTCTATTATCATCAAACAGGGAACCTCGAAGAATTGTATCTTCTGGATGAACAGCTTCAGGGGATAATAGAAGATGCAGAATATTCTGACTCAAATGGTTATACACGCAAGAAAACAGCTTTCGAGTTATATAGAGAAAAACAGTCTGGGGAAGAAATCAAGGAAAAATATTCTGAAAAATTTTCCATCGGTGCTTTTGTCAAGCTTCTTGGCTTGGGAAAGTTAGCTATTGCAGACCTGACCGAGGATGTAAAGGCGCAGGCGGAAGCCGTGGAAATCGTTCAAAGAGATGATAGAAAAAAGCAATTGAACCGCGCCAGATCTGGGCCCCCTTTAGGCGATTATTATTCTCTTGCCCCCATAGGGCCGAGAGAGGAAGCCGGTTTCCTGAGGGCCAAAGCAAGGTTGGCGGAAATGAAAGGAAGTTCCAAGGACCTGTCGGAACTTGTCGAAGAAATCAAGAGACGAAAAGTCAGATATATCCAGTATGAGGCCAAGAAGGCGAAACACGCCACAGAACGTCCTCAACACGAAACCCTGAAATGGGACCACCAGTTTGCGCTTTTTTACCTGCGGCATTTCGATCTGGTGGAGGCGCGGGCGCTTGTCTCGCTCGGAACATTGAACAAAACCTCATCCCTGATAGAGGAGGCATTACAGCTGTATGAGGCCGCTCTGCGCGATATAGATGAGACCTGCACGCCTGTCCTGAAAGGCCGCTTTCTGAAAGCCAAGGCCGGCGGCCAACTGGCGCTCGCCGGACATCTGGTCGGAGAAGATCGGGTCAAACTGTTGCGGCGGGCCGAACAGACCCTGGAGCAGGCCGAGACGTTTCTGCCCCTGACGAAATATCCTCTCTATTGGTCCCGGCTTATGAAAATCAGGGCCCGGGTATATGAGGAACTGGCGGCTGTTCCCATGGAAAAGCTGGATGGGGTATGGATCAACAAAGACAGATACGCCATATTGGCCCGGCAGACGAAACAGCTTTTACAGCGTGTCCGGCGACAGTGACCGGTTAGGCAAACAGTGACAATAAGGGAGAAGTTTCATGAGTGAAGAAATTGAAGAAATTGTGGTATCAGCGGAACGGATTTATACGACAGGAGGAGGCAGCGCCGGTTTCAGATGGGTTGTGCAGAGTTATACACCCGTAGGAGGCGACACTATTTCTGGAGGGGGCAGCATTTCAGATTATATGTTCACCGCGAACACGACAGTTGTGATTAAGGTGAATGCAGATACGCCAGAAGTTACAGCAACTGACCTGACCCTGAAACAGCTGAACGTCTTGCTCCATATTCTCGGGAATGCATTTGAAAATGGTGAGTTCTCAGAAATCTTGAAGCATTATTCTGATCAGGGAAATAATTTGATCATCGCGATGGTCGATCCAGGTCATCCGGATCTGAATAAAGATCCCGCCAGACCTCTGGCGGGTTTTGCAAAATTTGATGAAGATTATAAAGGGAGGGCGAGTAAGGGTAAACCTATTTTTATCTATATCGCCAACGATATGAGTTTGGAGCAAACCGCTGATACCTTCATCCATGAGATGTTGCACCCATATGTTGTGGAAAGTGACATTTCCGGTTTAGAAGAGCATTACGTTAAAAGTCTCACTGAGGAAGCTATGGGGGATATTTTCACGCCGGATTATTTTACTTCCCCCCAGAGTGAAGATATTGACAGCGGCACATATAACGGCGCCGGTGGAGATGACAACCTGTCTGGAAAGTCAGGCAGCAACGAGTTAAATGGATATTATGGATCGGATATTCTCAATGGCGGCGGCGGAAATGATATATTGAACGGCGGTTATGGCAATGACACCTATAACTATAACTTCGGACAGGGTAACGATATCATTTTTGATTCCTCCGGTTCCGACAAAATTGTCATCACCGGAAATATATCCAAATATTCTCTCGAATTTTCTTTTAGCGCCAATGGCGCCGACCTGCTTGTGTCGGCGTCAGGGGCAAGCTCCTATCTTGTCGTGAAAGACTGGGTCGATAATGCCAACAGGATTGAAACTATTCAGGCCAGTGACGGAACATTGACCGCAGACTATATAAATACTTTATTGGATTTTCAGGATCATAGTGATCCGGGGGCGCCGGGTGGGCCGATTATTTTTCCGATCGTCTTGGACATGGACGGTGACGGCATTGAACTGCTCAGTCCGGATGCCTCATCCGTAAAAATAGACGTTGATGGCGATGGCGTAAAAGATCGACTTGGCTGGGTAGGCGCAAATGATGCGTTGTTGGCCATCGATCGAAATGGCGATGGCAAGGTCAACGGGCTTGACGAAATTTCCTTTGTTAATGATGCTCCCGGGGCCCGGACGGATCTGGAAGGATTGGCTGGTTTTGACAGTAATAAAGATGGGGCTCTGGATGCCCTTGATGATCGGTTTGGCGATTTCCTGGTCTGGCGGGATGAAAACCAGAATGGGAAAAGCGAGAAGTCGGAATTATTGACACTCGCGCAGGCCGGTATTTCATCAATTAATCTTACACCCACTACCACAGGAAATACTACCGATGGCGCTACGGACAATGTTATCCTGAATACGACGGAATTTATACGCGAAGATGGTTCAACCGGCGCCGTGGGCGATGTTGCCTTTGTTTATCGGAGCGGGACTCACAGACGAGATCATCAAAACCACGGCCCGCGCGGGAATTCGGGATTGAGTGAAAAAGGCGGTTACATTGACGAGCGTCTCGAGGGAGATTACTTTGCGGTTGATGCAACAGACAAAAGAAACCCCGGTTCAATAAATGTGATGAATGCAGCAGCATTAATTCAGGCCATGGCGTCGTTTAACCCATCTGCGGGAATAGAGATCTCTGAACGAAAAGCGGCACCTCAGTTTAATTCGGCTATTTTGGCGGCGGCAACAGGTTTTGATCTGACTTAAGATAGTTCTCCCCCTTAAACAAACAGAGGCCGGGGGGAGAGTAGTGAGTGAGGAGCGAACGATAGTCTCCCCGTTAATTAAAATGGAGATAACCATGCGTCTTATCCTGAAATTTGCCCTCACCTGTTTCGGGGTTCTGATCCTGCCGGGTTGCAGTATATTTATTGAGGATTGTACGAAACATGCCAATGACCCGGAGGCCTATCGCCAATGTTCCGCTTCACAAGGCGACAGCCAGGCGCAATATGAATTGGGGCTTGAGGCCTATGAGCAGCAGGATTACAAGACAGCGCTCAAATGGCTGAAACTGGCGGCTGCATCGGACTCAGGGAGAACGGCGGTCTATATGCCGCCGGCCGGCGGGCAGAAATACGGTACGGTCATGATGATGGATACGGGGCAGGGCACGGCGGGCCACAGCGGCGCGCAACGGCTGCTGGCGGATATGTATGATAGAGGCCTTGGCGTCAGGGCGGATCACGACCTCGCCCGCCGCTATCGGGACATGGCCGGCAAAGTCACCAGCCGGGAATATTAAAGAATAAATCCTCAGGCCGTTTTCTGAAAGAATATACACGCCAGCGTTCTGCGAAGTAAAAGACAAAGATTGATTGTGAGAAGTTGATTTGATTGTCGGGAAAGTAGGACAAATGGACTATTGCCCCGGGCCTTCTTTAAGGTTAATATTTGGTTAACGGCAACGATCGGTATGGGGCCGGTTGCCTGACTTTGGGACATCATGGGCGCGCATCATGGTGAAATCGTTGGGGAAAAACAGCATCGCAATACAGTCAAATGTCTCGCAAGGCCCGGCTCGTCATCGTCGGAGGCTTTTGACAGGTCGTGTTATGCTGTGCTTGCGGGCTACTGCCTCCTCTCACTTTTATACAAAATCAGATCAGGAATTAAGTTATGAATAAGAAGAAATCCCCCTCTAATAGTGCCGCCAAGTCGCAGGAAATCCCTAAAGACCTCTATGCCTCTGCCACCCCGGGCGGGGAAACTGTCAAGCCTGAGTTGAAAATTGATATACCTAAACCTGATGCAATATTGGGCCAACAACCAGCGGGGGATATGACCGTCGCCCGGATGCTGGGGGAAATTGTGTGGATCATGACCCAGAGCCCGGGCCACAAGCATTTCGCCCTCGGCGATCTGGAATGGATGGTGATGCCGGCGCTGCTGCTGGAACAATATCGTATCTTCCGCAACGGAGACCAACCGCTCGGTGTGGCGCTCTGGGCCTATCTCAGCCCGGAAGCGGAAGAGAAGCTGAAGTCTGGCGTCGGACGGCTGCGGCCCGATGAATGGGCGGTCGGCATGAAGCTCGAAGCTGAGGGGGGAGGCCGCGAGGCCGGGGGGAGCTCAAGTAGGAGCGGTAGCGACGGTAGATCCCCCCACCAACAAACTCACGCAGTGAGTAAAGAAGAAGGCGGCGCGCTGTGGCTGGTCGACCTGATCTGTCCGTTCCACACCCCGGACAACAAGATGGCCGACCAAATGCTTGCTGATCTCATAAAGGGCCCTTTCAAAGGCAAAAAGTTTAAATTCCACCATATTGATCCCGCGACGGGTCAACGCAAGGTGATGGAGCTTAAGGGATGAGCAGTATGAAAAATATTATTGCATTTTTTGGTTTGATATATTTTCCCGCCCATTTTCCCGGCAACAGGTGAGTGCAAAGTCATGGAGCTTGGGGGATGAGGTATAAAGTTCTTAAAATCACGGCAACTTTTTCATTTTTGATTTTTATCGGGAATGTGAATGTCGCTTTCGCCGAAGAAAATTTGAATTGCTTGTTCTCGAAGGAAGCTATCCTGCATGATGAATGTATAGATGTTCGTGTAACCTTTAATAAATTATCGCGAAATTCCAAACCATTGCCGAAGAAGGAGCGGGAAGAATTATTTGCAAAGCTCATTCAAGACTTGGAGAAAATAAAAGATTATTCTTCAATCACTTCATATTTAGTGTTGGTTTCACAGTCGGCCTACTACTTAAAACAATATGACCTGGCCGAGTCAAGAGCACTGGCATCACTTGGCTATAGTCATAAATCAGAAAATCCTGATGCAACCCATATGGCGTGGGCGATTTTGACAGGTGTTTATGCAGTACAAAAAAATATAAATCTTTCGAGGGACGCACTCAGAAAAGCGCAGAAGGGGCTGCTATGTGAAAGTAAGCCAGGTGTATGTGCTTATGTTTTAAAAGAAAAAGGAACGTTGGAAATTGCCAGTCAAAATTATGAAATTGCCAATTCTGATTTGGACAGGGCGGCGAGTATGTTTCAGGAAAGAGCTGAGTATTACAAAGCGGGATTGATTTACTATACAGCAGCAGAGTTTCTAGCTACACGATCTGCTGAAAATGCAATTTTAAATTATAATAAGGCCAAGGATATGTACTGTCTGACCGGTCAGGTTGGCGTTTGTAAAATTTATTCTGAGATGACTGCATCTAAGATTCAAAAACTGGTAAATAATAGGGGGCATAATAATGACAAATGAACCATATAACGGTAATTTTTGGGGAACCAAACAAGGTATAATCATCCAAACGTGGATCAATGGGTTTCATGGATTTGTGACACTTAGAAGTATGGGGTCGCCAAAAGGTGCACCCATTGGCATATCCAATGGGAAGGTTGTGTACTCCTTAGGCGGTGGAGGGTCAGCAAGCGATGCGCTGGCGGAGATTGGATTTTCGACATTGCAGGCTAGGGCTGCCTTAGATATCGTTACTTGGCGGGCAAATGAAGATCTTAAAAATGCTGGAATAACAGATTATACATTCGAGTATACCGATATAGTTAACGGAGGCTTGTGGTCAATAACTGAACTTACCGGGCCGGTGAATTATTTGCCAGAGCATTTCACCCTCGAGCTTGTAGAACTTTTCAATGCAGGCTTTGCGGAATTGGGTAAGGGTGATGTTCTAAATGCAACGTTAGATAGCAATGGAAGACTTCAACTCAATGGTGACGCATTTTCCTTGCAGTCCGTTGGTATTCAGGATGGAGATTTTGGCACGATCCCCTTACTCGGGGACACTAATTATGACAAGGTCGTTATACCCTCTTTAGAAGTTCCAGAACAATATGGTCCTTCGCTAATTATTGATGGTTCTGATTATACTTTCTCATCATTTCGTACCTCAGTGGTGCATCAGATTGAATATCTACTGGATCAGAAATTATTTAATCCGGGTCCGGTTATCTCACAAGTCGATCCTGACACAGGCTTCACCACAAAATTATATACAGCCATAGATGATGATGGTGATTTTATCATACGTGAGGTAATAATAAAAACCAGAAACCAAAATGGTGATCCCGAGGATTATATTGAAAGGCATTGGGTTAGAAAGGGTGAGGGGGGTAACGAGATGACCTGGTTAAAATCTCGTTCAGAACATAAGAAACCTTTAGAAATCGATCCCAATGAAATAGTACAAGAAGATACAAAATTTGTTTATGATCATAATACCGTCAGAATATTAAATGACATTTTTCGGCAAGATGGAAGTTTAGAACAATCCTCTGAGTCGAGAATAATAAAATACAATGGTAGAGAAATTGAAGAACTTGTTGTGGTGGGGTCTCGGGTCACGAAGGATGAGACAGGGGCTGTAATTGATAAGGACTTGAACGTTTCTGTTGAAGGCCTTGATATTACAAAACCATACCTCGGGCCACGTCAGGCTCAATACATTTCTGGTTCACAAATTGGTTCCATATTAGGCTCTGCTATTGGTAGTCAATTGTCAGGAACAGACACCTTTGCCCAACTCACGGCAGGTACTGTAATCGGAGCCATAGGAAAGAATTTAGGTCAGCTTGCCGATCAGGCTTTGGGCATTGATCTGGGGCGGTTTGCGGATGGCGCTCGAAAAGAAGTTTTCGCCGACTTTGGCGTTGACTTGAAAGTTGCAGCAGCAGGTGCGGTCAGTTCATTCCTTGTCGCCGAACTGATCAATGCGCTTGGCGTTGACGGTGTCGCCGGGGAGTTATTGAACACCACTGGCGGCGTTATGGTCGGCCAAATAGCGGAAAATATCGCCCTTGGCGTGGACGCCTTCAGCAATGTGGGTAATCTTGATATACTCGGCGGGGCCATTGCGTCCTATCTGGGCTCCAAACTGGCATCGCAGATTATATCTTTTGACACGGTTGGCGGGCAGATTGGATCGTCTGTTGGTGCTGCTGCAGGGGCAATTATATTTACCAAGGCCTTTGAAACATTGGGCAATTTCCTCGCCCCCGGTATTGGCGCTTTCGTTGGTTTTATTATAGGCGGTCTTGTCGGCTCCCTGTTCGGCGGCACGCCGAGGAGCGCGGCGGATGTGGTATATAATCCCGAGACCGGCGAGTTCGGGGTTGATAATGTCTGGTCTGCGAAGGGCGG
>Ga0070729_10006199_pt1 | contig 11878 bp, 11 predicted proteins | sample tdDd472_FD_66725 | JGI IMG/M metagenome (GOLD analysis project Ga0070729, IMG submission 66725) | Marine sediment microbial communities from the Atlantic coast under amendment with organic carbon and nitrate - tdDd47.2 | ecosystem: Environmental > Aquatic > Marine > Coastal > Sediment | place...
GGAATCGGACTGCTGCACCAGGTAGACCAGCTTCTCGTAATTGCCGAAATACATGTCGCGCAGCTCCGGGTGGCGGTCGAGCCCCAGCGGCCGGGTGATGAAGGCGTCGAACTGCCGGACCATGAAATCGGTGAGGTAGAAGGCCGCGATCTCGTCTTCGGCGCGGGCCATGAACGCCTCGACGCCGGTGAAGAAGGCGTAGCAATGGGCGCCGGCGATGCGGCGGACGCCGTGCCTTTCGAGCATCGCGTCGAGCCGGCCGCCGGTGCCGCAATCGCCGTAACCGATCAGGATCTCGTCGTAATGTTCGCGCTCGGCCTCGATCAGCGCCTCGACGGCGTCCGCGATCTTTTCGGGCCGGTTGTGCAACTGCGCCGGCAGGCATTTCAGCGTGACGTGGTCGAGCCCGTTGGCGCGGACGACAGCCAGGATCTCCCGGGCCAGCGCCCCGCAGGCGATGATCAGGACCGTGCCGGGCATACCGTCATCGGCGGCTTCGACAGCCACCTCGGCATCATCGACCCTGGCGGCGGCCATCGGTGCCTCAGCCGGCTGCCGCCGCCAGCTGGTTGTGCTTGCGCATCATGAATTCCTTGGCGGTTTCCACCGTCACCGCCGCGTCGCGGCAGTAGGAATCCGCGCCGACCGCCTCGCCGAACTCCTCGTTCAGCGGCGCGCCGCCGACCAGCACCACATGGTTGTCGCGGATGCCGCGTTCCTTCATCGCGTCGATCACCACCTTCATGTAGGGCATGGTGGTGGTGAGCAGCGCCGACATGCCGAGAATGTCCGGCTGATGCTCCTCGATGGCGTCGAGATAGTTCTCGACCGGATTGTTGATGCCCAGATCGACGACCTCGAACCCGGCGCCTTCCATCATCATGCCGACGAGGTTCTTGCCGATGTCGTGGATGTCGCCCTTGACGGTGCCGATCACCATCTTGCCGAGCTTCGGCGCGCCGGTTTCCACCAGGAGCGGGCGCAGGAGGTGCATTCCGGCCTTCATCGCGTTGGCCGACAGCAGCACCTCGGGCACGAAGAGGATGCCGTCGCGAAAGTCGATACCGACGATGCGCATGCCCTCGACCAGCGCCTCGGTCAGGATCCGGTAGGGCGCCCAGTCCCGCGACAGCAGGATTTCGACGCTCTCGACGATTTCTTCCTTGAGGCCGTCATAGAGGTCGTCGTGCATCTGCTGCACGAGCTCTTCGTCGTTCAGCGTGGTCAGGTCGAGATCGTCGTCGCTCATGGCGCATCCAACTGGCTGAAGCGGCCCGAAGGCACGGACCGGGGTTGCACATTCGTTCGATTATCAGTGAAACCGGTAAATTTCCGATAGCCGAGAAACGACGCTTTGAAAAATGGTTGCGACCATTTGTCCGTCTCGCGACGGAACCTGAAAACACCGTTTCCGCCGCGCGCGCTGTTCCTGCGGCGTCGGAATCATGGCGCTTTTCGGATATGACGCCGCGCGCGGCTTGGATAAAGTCGCCGGCAATCGGCGATCCTTTCGCCGCGCTCAGGCGGGTATTCGGAGGGGCACATGAACGACATACCGGAGAATTCGGACAGCGGCGGCGGCCGCAGGCGGCGTGGCGGAGGCGGCGCGGCGGCGCGCCGGGCTGTGCGCGGTTCCGGCCAGCTCGCGAGCCATCGCTTCATCACCCGCAAGCTCGCTCCCTTCGAGGTGCTCGGCGAGGAGGGCCTCGCCCTGATCGAGGCCAATGCCGACCGGCTGCTCGCCGAAGTCGGCGTCGAGTTCCGCGAGGACGAGGAGGCGCTTTCCATGTGGCGCGCCGCCGGCGCCGATGTCGACGGCGAGCGGGTGCGGTTCCCCGTCGGCCTCTGCCGGTCGCTGCTGAAGTCCGCGCCGGCCCGTTTCACCCAGCATGCGCGCAATCCGGAGCGTTCTGTGGAGATCGGCGGCGACAGTACCGTGTTCGCGCCGGTCTACGGGCCGCCCTTCGTCCGCAATCTCGACGAGGGTCGCCGCTACGCCCATATCGAGGACTTCCGCAATTTCGTGAAGCTCGCCTACATGGCCCCGGCGATGCACCATTCCGGCGGCACCCTGTGCGAGCCGGTGGACCTGCCGGTCAACAAGCGCCATCTCGACATGCTGCACGCCCATATCCGGTACTCCGACAAGCCGTTCATGGGCTCGGTGACCCATCCGGAACGGGCCGAGGATTCGGTGGCGATGGCGAAGCTGGTGTTCGGCGACGCCTTCGTCGACGACAATTGCGTGCTGATCAGCCTGATCAACGCCAATTCGCCGCTGGTCTACGATTCCACCATGCTCGGCGCCCTCAAGGTCTATGCGCGGGCCGGGCAGGCGACGGTGATCTCGCCGTTTATCCTGGCCGGCGCCATGTCGCCGGTGACGGTCGCCGGCACGCTGACCCAGATCCTCGCCGAGGCGATGGTCGGCATGGCCTTCGCCCAGCTCTGCCGGCCCGGCGCGCCGGTGGTGTTCGGCACCTTCGCCAGTTCGATCTCGATGCAGTCGGGCGCGCCCACCTTCGGCACGCCGGAACCCTCTCTGGTGCTCTACGGCGCCGCCCAGCTCGCCCGCCGGCTCGGCGTGCCCTTCCGCTCCGGCGGCTCGCTGTGCGGCGGCAAGGTCCCCGATGCGCAGGCCGCCTACGAAAGCGCCCAGACCCTGCTGCCCACTGTGATGGCCGGCGTCAATTTCGCGCTTCATTCGGCCGGCTGGCTTGAGGGCGGCCTGGTGTCGAGCTACGAGAAATTCGTCATGGACGCCGACCAGCTGGCGATGATGCAGCGGTTCGCCGAAGGGGTCGATCTCACCGAAAACGGGCAGGCGTTCGAGGCGTTCGGCGAAGTCGCCCCCGGCGGCCACTATCTCGGCTGTGCCCACACCCAGGCCAATTTCGAGACCGCCTTCTACCGCTCGCCGATCGCCGACAACAATTCCTTCGAGCAATGGCAGGCGGAGGGCTCGAAGACCGCCGAGCAGCGCGCCAACACCATCTACAAGCAATGGCTGAAGGACTACGAGGCGCCGGCGATCGACCCGGCGGTCGAGGAGGCGGTCGGCGACTTCATCAAGCGGAAGAAGGAGTCCATGCCCGACGCGTTCACCTGAAAGGGTGACCGGGCTGCCCCGACCGTCGCGGAGGAATTCTACGAGCGCGGCATCCGCGAAGCCCTCGGCTTCCGGGGGCCCTGAATTCCGTGCGTGAGCCCGATTGGGACGGGAACCTCGCCGCGCTCAGCCGGGAACGTGGACGACGGCGCGCAGGCCGCCCAGCGGGCTTTCCTCCAGTGCGATGTCGCCGCCGTGGCCGCGGGCGATGTCGCGGGCGATGGCGAGGCCCAGCCCCGTGCCGCCGACATCCTGGTTGCGGGCGTCGTCGAGGCGGTGGAACGGCTTGAAGACGTTCTCCCGCTCCTCCTCGGCGATGCCCGGACCGTCGTCGTCGACCTCGATGGTCAGCCAGCCGCCGCGATGGGAACCGGATATCTCCACCGTGTCGGCGTAGTTGCAGGCGTTGCCGACCAGATTGGCGAGGCAGCGCTTGAAGGCGTTGGGCTTGAGCGGCACCCTGGTGGCGCCGGAGAACCGCCACGAGGCCTTGGTGCCGCCGCGCTCGGCGTCGGCGACCAGCTCTGCCAGCATGCCCGGCATGTCGACGCGCACGGTCTCCTCGTCGCTGTCGCCGCGGGCGAAGTCGAGATAGCCCTCCAGCATCGCCCGCATCTCCTCGACGTCGCGCTTGAGCTCGTCGACCTCCGGCTCGTTGCCGAACAGGGCGAGCTGCAGCTGGAAGCGGGTCAGGATGGTCCTCAGGTCGTGGCTGACGCCCGCCAGCATCGTGGTCCGTTGCTCGATCTGCCGCTCGATGCGGCGGCGCATCTCGATGAAGGCCTCCGAGGCCATGCGCACCTCGCGGGCGCCCGAGGGCTGGAACTCGGCGATCGGCCGGCCCTTGCCGAAGCTCTCTGCCGCGTCGCTCAGCCGCTGGATCGGGCGGATCTGGTTGCGCAGGAACAGGATCGCCAGCGTCACCAGCACCAGCGATGCGGCGACCATCCAGACGATGAAGATATGGGTGTTCGACGCATAGGCCATGGAGCGCCGGGCAACGACCCTGAGCACCAGCTTCTCGAGCTTGATGCGGATCTCGATCAGGCTCGACCGGCCGACCGTGTCGATCCAGAACGGACGCGAGATCTTGGTGCGGATCTCGCGGCTCAGGGTCCGGTCGAGCAGCGAGAAGAACGGCTGCGGCGCCGGCGGCGGCAGCGGCCCGTCGGGCAGGATCGAGACCGACAGCGACAGGTCGTTGGCGGCGAGTCCGGTGATCTTCTGGTAGGCCTCGTCCTGGGGGTATTCCTCGAGCACGGTGATGATGGCGGCGATGTCGCGGGTCACCGCCTCCGACAACCGACGCGTGACCAGATCCCAGTGGCGCTCCATGAACACGAAGGCGATGATCGACTGCAACAGCACCATCGGGGTGATGATGATCAGCAGAGACCGCGGAAACAGGCCCTTTGGCATGCGCCGGGCGATGGCGCGGGCGAAACGGCGATAGGCGCCGCGGGCGCGACGGGTGACCCGGCCGACGGTCCGTTTGCGGGGCTTTTCGAGATCGGACGTGCTTGCCATTTTCGCGCCGTGGGATCGGGAGGCGGCCGAAACCGCCGCGGTCGTGGCAAATCCTAGTCGGTCATCAGCCGATAGCCAATGCCGCGCACGGTCTGGATATAGGTCGGATTGGCCGGATCGGCCTCGATTTTCCGCCTCAGGCGGTTGATCTGCACGTCGGCCGTCCGCTCGCCGAGCCGCGCGTCCTCGCCGATCAGCATGTGGCGGGGCACGGTCTCGCCGGGATTGTCGGCGAACAGCTTGAGCAATTGCCGTTCCCGGTCGGTGAGGCGGATCGCCTGCTTGCCGCGGCGCAGGTCGAGGCGGTCGAGATGGAAGGTGAACGGGCCGAAGCGGATCTCGCTCGGCATGCCCTGCGGCGGCTGGCCGGTGCGCTTGAGGATCGAGCCGATGCGCAGCAAGAGTTCTCTCGGCTCGAAGGGCTTGGGCAGGTAGTCGTCGGCGCCGGTCTCCAGCCCCTTGATCCGGTCCTCGGCGTCGGCCAGCGCGGTCAGCATCAGCACCGGCACATCCATGCTTCTGCGCAGGCTGGCGGTCAGCTCGACGCCGCTCTCGCCTGGCATCATCACGTCGACCACAAGCAGATCGAACGCCAGCGAGTCGAGCTTGCGGCGGGCGGCGGCGGCGGAGGCCGCCACCGTCACCCGGTAGCCGTTCTCGACCAGGTAGCGCGACAGCAGCAGGCGGATGCGGCTGTCGTCGTCGATCACCAACAGGTGCGGCGCGTCGTCGGGAAGCGGCGCGCGTTCGCCGGTGCCGGTGGGGGGCGCCATGGCTTCAGTCCCTGGTTTGCAGGATGCGCCGCACATGGGCGCGCTCCCGCTCGTTGATCATCGACTGCAGGAAGCGGACCGCGACCTCGCGGCGGTCGGCCCCCAGCGTTTCCAGCGCCAAGCGGATGCGCGCCATCTGCGGCGCCGACAGCCGGTCGGCGAGCGCGATGCCGGCCTCGGTGGCGTAGAGCAGGCGCTGGCGCCGGTCGACCTCGCCCGGCCGCTGCTCGATATAGCCGGTTTCGACGAGCTGGCGAAGCACCCGGCCGAGACTCTGCTTGGTGATCTTCAGGATCTCCAACAGGTCGGCGACCGGCATTCCGGGGTGGTTCTTGACGAAATGCAGCACCCGATGATGGGCGCGGCCGAATCCGAACTCGTCCAGGATAGCATCCGGGTCGGACACGAAATCCCGATAGGCGAAGAACAGAAGCTCAATGATATCAAAGAGTTGTCGGTCGCTGACCGGATCCGGAGGCGACTTGGGCACGGCGCCGGGCGCAGATTGTTTCTGAAAAATTACGTCAGCCATATTGACATATTTTTTTCCGATTGTTACCTAATCCCGCGTCACCGCGAAAGGAGTGAAAACCGAACCGCAATTCGGGGTATCATTCCGTCTTTTCCCGGGTCTGCCGCGCCCTTGCGGGCGGACAGTACCGGGAGTTCGAACATGACGCAAAACCGCGCCGAAGTGTACCGAAAAACCCTTCGACGCCAATCCGCTCCGGCGACGACGCCGGGCAAGACCAACTGGCCGCGCCAACTGGCCGCGCCAACTGGCCGCGAAGGAGGAATTCGAGATGGCTGGTCCGCCCTTTGATCAACGCGAAGGCGTTATCTGGTACGATGGGGAATTCGTCGACTGGAAGGATGCCAAGGTCCATGTGCTGACCCATGGCCTGCATTACGCCAGCTCGGTATTCGAAGGCGAGCGCGCGTATGGCGGCGTGATCTTCAAGCTCGAGGAGCATACCGCGCGGCTGAAATATTCGGCGCAGGTGCTGGGTTTCGACATTCCCTACACCGAAGAGGAAATCAACGGGGCCTGCACCGACCTGTTGGCCCGGACCGGGCTCCAGGACGCCTATGTGCGGCCGGTCGCCTGGCGCGGCAGCGAGATGATGGGCGTCTCGGCGCAGTCGAACACCATCCATCTGGCGATCGCCATCTGGGAATGGCCGTCCTATTTCAATCCGGAAGAGCGGCTCAAGGGCATCCGCCTCGATCTCGCCACCTATCGGAGGCCCGATCCGGCGACCATTCCGTGCAAGTCGAAGGCGGCCGGCCTCTACATGATCTGCACGCTGTCCAAGCACGAGGCCGAGCGCAAGGGCTATGCCGACGCGTTGATGCTCGACTGGCGCGGCCACGTGGCCGAGGCCACCGGCGCCAACGTGTTCTTCGTCAAGGACGGCAAGCTGCACACGCCGACGCCGGACTGCTTCCTCGACGGCATCACCCGTCAGACCGTGATCGGTCTCGCCCGGGCGCGCCAGATCCAGGTGGTCGAGCGGACGATCATGCCCGAGGAGATGGAGACCTTCGAGGAATGCTTCCTGACCGGAACCGCGGCCGAGGTGACGCCGGTCTCCGAGATCGGCCCGTACAGCTTCCAGGTCGGCGACATCACCCGGACGCTGATGGAGGACTATTCCAGGGCGGTCCAGCCCGCCGCCGCGCCGGTGGCCGCGGTCGGCTGACCGCGCGCCGTTACGAGCCCGCCGCCGGGACATCCGGCGGCGGCCTGTCCCTACGAGCCGGCGCCGCCGGCCGCAATCGGTTCATCAAAATCCATTGAAGGTGCTTTTCCCCCTTCCGCACCTGGGCTAAGCTCCATCCTGAGTTATCCGCCCATACGAGCGGGAAGATCGCAACAGACACGAACGGGATAGCCGGCATGATGCGTACACGACCGCAAGGGTCACCGGACCGGAACCGATGCCAGGCGGCGCGACGCGGAAGATGGACGGCCGGGCTTCTCGGCGTCTTTGCCATCGCGGCTTCGGCCGTCGCGTTCGCCATCGCCTCCACAGGCGCCGCCGATGCCCAGATCCGGCAAACCACCCGCTATCAGCACTACACCGTCAGCGGCCGCACCTCGCTCGACCTGGTGCGCTCCATGTATCGCAACGGTCCGCGCCACTGGGGCAACAGCTATATCCTCGCCAGGATCTTCATGCAGCGGAAGTTCGACGTGAAGGTGAGGCGCCAGGGCTCGGGCTGCCGCGTCGCCGGGCTCGAACAGAATATCTCGTTCCGCATCATCCTGCCGCGGATGCGTCCGTCCGGCGCCATGAGCCGCCACACGCGACGCGCCTGGACGGCCTTCGTGCGCTATCTCGACCGCCACGAGAAGACCCATCGAAAGATCTGGCTGGCCTGCGCCCGCCGCACCGCCCTGCGCGCCCGCCGGCTGCCGGCGAACCCGAGCTGCGACAGCCAGCGGGCGGAGGTCGCCAAGATCATCAACCGCATCGACGCCGTCTGCGCCAGGCAGCAGAACGACTACGACCGCCGCGACTCCAAGACCACCAACCGCCAGCCGCTGATGCGGCAGGCGATCGCCCAGCTCAAGCGTTCGAAGTCCCGCGCCGTCGCCGCCAACCGGGTGCGCGGCCGCTCTTCCGGCGGCCAGGCCCTGCGCGCGGCGTCCCTGCGTTGCTGCGACTAGCGTCGGGGCGGTTGAGAACGTCGGCCGTTTGGCTTATCGGCGTAGTCTTGCGCCGGAAAACCGAATCCGGCCCGCGTTTGCGTAACTCATAGCGGATAATCAGGTCATGGCTTCAAGCGCCACCCGGCTCGCCGTCCTCCTTTCGGTCCTGTTCGTCGGTGCCGGCTTCCTCGCCGTCGCTCCCGCCCGGGCCGCGGGCGTCACCCAGAAGACCGTCTACCGCTACTATCCGGTCCGCGGGCGGACGGCGCTCGACATGGTCACGCACATGCACAGCAACGGTCTGCACGGCGTCGGCCGGTTCGACAAGGCCTATGCGACGCTGGACATGGACTTCAAGGTGCTCGGCACCACACGGCAATCGGCCGATCGCTGCCATATCGCCAATTTCGGGCTGGCGCTGAGCTTCAAGGTGACGCTGCCGCGGCTGGTGTCGCGGACGCGGCGCGACGCACGAAGGCAATTCACCGGGTTCCAGCGTTTCGCCCGGCGGCATGAACTGCACCATCGCAAGCTGTATCTGGGCTGCGTCCGGCGCGGCGTGCGGCGCATCCGCAAGTTCTCGTCGATCGGCAATTGCGACGCCTGGATCGACAAGGCCGGCGCCGTCCTCGTCGAGGAATTCAAGCTCTGCAACCGTCAGCACGAGGCGTTCGACCGGCAGGAACAGGCGCGCCTGCTCAAGACTGCATTGATGCGGACGGCGATCAGGCAATCGCTGCGCGTCAACGTCGCCTCGGCCCGCCGCGGCACTCTCGAACGCGAGATCCGCCGCCGCTGGTCCCACGACCGCTGACCGGAAGACCGAGACCATGACAGACCTCAAGGCCGCCATCCTCCCCGTCACCGCTTTCCAGCAGAACTGCACGATCGTGTGGTGCACGGCGACCGACAAGGCGGCGATAGTCGATCCCGGCGGCGAGGCGGAGCGCATCGAAGCGGCGCTCGACGAGCACAAGGTCGAGCCGGAGAAGATCCTTCTCACCCACGGACATATCGACCATGCCGGCGCGGCCGCGTCGCTCCGGGAGACTCTCGGCCTGCCGATCGAGGGGCCGGAAGAGTCGGATCGCTTCCTGCTCGAGTCCCTCGAGGACCAGGGCCGCCAGTTCGGCCTTCCCGGAACCCGCAACGTGCTTCCCGACCGCTGGCTCGCCGAGGGCGACACGGTGAGCGTCGGCGAGCTGGTCTTCGACGTCTATCACTGCCCCGGCCACACGCCGGGCCACATCGTCTTCCACCATCCGCCGTCGCATTTCGCGCTGGTCGGCGACGTGCTGTTCCGCGGCTCCATCGGCCGTACCGATTTTCCACGCGGCGACCATGAAGCGCTGATCCGCTCGATCAAGACCAGGCTGTGGCCGCTGGGCGACGAAACCGTCTTCATTCCCGGCCACGGCCCGATGTCGAGCTTCGGCGAGGAACGCCGCACCAATCCGTTCGTCGGCGACGCGGTCACGGGCGCTTGAACCGGCCCGGGTTTCCTGAAACACGGAAATGCTCTACCCTCGACGGCGGCCGGACCGGGAGGTTCCGCGCCAAGGGGGGGAAGTGCGATGCGACGGTCCTGGGGGAAAATTGCGCGACTGATTTCGGTGACGGGCATGGCAATCGGTGCCCTTGGCGGCGCGGCCGAGGCCTTCGGTCGCATCAGCCAGACGACGGAGATCCGCGACTACAGGGTCTACGGAACGACGCCGCGCGAACTGGTTTCTTATATGCGCGCGCGCCCCTTCGCCGGCGACAACGGACCGGCGCTGGCCAATATCCGGCCGCGCTATTCGCTGAAGATCGAGACCGGGATGCATCGCGGCCAATGCCGCATCCGCTCGGTCCACCTGTCGATCCGCTTCGTCATGTCGCTGCCCCGGGCGATGGACCGTCGGCGCTTCAAACGCGGCACGGCCGGCGCCTGGCGATCGTTTCGCGCCTTCACCCTCCGGCACGAGTCGGTCCATCGCCGCTACTATCTCACCTGCGCCCGGCGGTTCCTGCAAAAGGCGAGGCGGTTGACCGCTTCGGGCTGCTTCGGGATGCAGTGGAAGGCGCAAAGCCTGCTCGACCGGGAAGACCGCGCCTGCAACCGCCTGCATGACGCCTTCGATCGCCGCGATTTCCCGCGCGTCGCCCGCATGGCGCTGTTCCGCCGGGCCTACGGATCGTCCGTCCGGCAGGTGGCACGGCGCGGCGGCAGCCGATACGGCAGGCGTGTCGCCATCCGCAGGCGCGGGTTCAGCCGACGGCGCGGTCGGGCTACCGGCCGCCTCCGGCGGACCCTGGTCCGCAGCGTAAACTGGACCCGCTGACGGTCATCCTCCCGCTATCGACGAAAAAATTGAACCGAAACGCCCGTTCCCGCGACCAATAGCCATGAACGCGCGCGGCTTGTCTCAAAGCCGCCGCCTATGGAACCACGGGAGCGGACGCCATGATCAAGACCATCGCCTTTCTCGTTGCGGGCACCGCGACATTCGCCGTCACGGTGTCGCTGTCCGGCGAGGCCGAAAAGCCGGCCGAGGCGACGATCGTCGCCTCCAACGTGTCCTGCCGGGACGGGGCGGCGCCGAAGACCAGCATCCATCTGCAGACCTGCCGTCTGGAAATTCCGCGCTGACGCGAATCAGATGAAAGCCCGCCCGGTTTCCCCCGGCGGGCTTTTACGTAGGCCCGCGCCAGCAGTGGCCGTCACTCGCTGGAGAACATCGAGGAGAACCAGGACTTCGACGATTTCTTCGCCGCCACCTTGCGGCCCGCGTTGCGCGGCGATCGCCGCGGCTTGGCGACGCCGCCTTCGGCACCGGTCCCCGTACGGGCCGCGGTGTCTTCTCCGTCAGCCGCTTTGGTCTCCTCCGGCTCGCCGGAGCCGCCGAGAATGCTCGAGAACAACGCCTTGCTCTTCCTCCGGAACGCCTTCTCGCGCTCGGCGGCGGCGAGCTTGGCCTTCTCCCGCTCTTCCTTTTCCTTGCGCACGTCCTCGAGCCTGGCGATCTCGACCCGCATCTTCGCTTCGTCTTTGGTCTGCTTCTCGGCGAGCGCGATGGCGAGCGATTCGGGGATCGTGTATTTCGGGCAGGAACGGTCGGCGACGAAGCTGGCGCGCGGATTGACCGGATCGGCGTCGAAGACGTAGCGCTTGTTGCACACATCGATCTTCGGCGGCAGCCGGGTAATCTCGAAATGGTCCGAGCCTTCCTTGAGCATCCGCCAGAAACGGGCCTGCGGGTGATCGGCGTATTTCGCCATGTTCTCCGGCGTCATCCGGAACGGGAACGCCTGCACCTGGAACGACCGCTGGCCGCCGCGGAAGGATTCGCGGGCCAGCGAATAGATCTCCTGGATCTCGGCGTCGCTCATCGCGTAGCAGCCCGCCGACGAACAGGCGCCGTGCACCATCAGATGCTTGCCGGTGCGCCCGTGGCTGCGGTCGAAGTTGTTGGGGAAGCCGAGATTGAAGGCGAGGTAGTAGCTGGAGCGCGGGTTCATCAGCCCCGGCGTGATCTCGTAGAAGCCCTCCGGCGCCTGCCGGTCGCCCTCCTTGATCTTCGGGCCGAGCTTGCCCGACCACTTGCAGATCGGGAAACTCCTGAGCAGCGCGAAGCGGCCGGTATTGTCCTGTTTCCAGATCTCCAGCACCGATTCCTGCTTGAAGATCCGCACCAGGATCGGGCTTCCGGGCCGCATGTTCTTCTTGGCGAGTTCGCCCTTGGTTTCGATGGAGAGCGGCCTGAGATGCTTGGCGCCGTAGCCGATCTCGGCCACCTGGCAGCCGGCCAGAAGACCGCCCATGGCGATGAT
>Ga0070729_10006204_pt1 | contig 11867 bp, 9 predicted proteins | sample tdDd472_FD_66725 | JGI IMG/M metagenome (GOLD analysis project Ga0070729, IMG submission 66725) | Marine sediment microbial communities from the Atlantic coast under amendment with organic carbon and nitrate - tdDd47.2 | ecosystem: Environmental > Aquatic > Marine > Coastal > Sediment | place...
GAACGCGCCGTAGTGCCGGCACTTCAAGCGTTTGCCAACGCCGTCCAGGGGCGAAATCGGCCTCGTCCCGAAGGGATTTGTCCGGATTTGCCCATTTCCGGCCCATTCGTCGTCGAATATGCCAAGCATGTCCTTCCTCCTCATAGACCGAAACTGAACAAATCCGGATAAACCGGCATCACAAACCCAAATGACGACACGCTCTAAGCCCGGTCCGCTCGATTTCCTTTTGGCGAAGGCATCGCCGCCGCCCGTGTCGTCCGGCGAACGATTCGAGCAAATTGTCGACGGTTCGATGACGGTTGGCAAGTCGCCGGGCTGAACTCGCCCGACCCTTTTCAGAGCCAGCCGCCAAGTTCGCGGCGAACCAGCGTCTCGATCAGGTCCATGCCCTGGCGGCTGTCGTTCAAGCAGGGGATCAAGGCATAGTTTTGACCGCCGTTTTCGAGGAACAGGTCGCGATTCTGCATGCCCATCTCCTCCAGCGTCTCGATGCAGTCGGCGGAAAAGCCGGGAGACACTGTGGCGAGGTTGCGAACCCCCTTGCGGGCGAGCGCGACGATCGTCTCGTCGGTATAGGGCTGCAGCCATTCGGCGCGGCCGAAGCGGGACTGGAAGGCGATCGGCATGCGTTCCTCCGACCAGCCCAGCCGCCCGCGTAGCAGCCGCACCGTCTTCCGGCAGTGGCAATAGTAGGGATCGCCCTTGTCGAGATAGGAGCGCGGCAGGCCGTGGAACGAGACCAGCACCACCTCCGGTTCGAACCCCATGACCGTCAGGCTCGCCTCGATCGACAGCGCCAGCGCGTCGATATAGGCGGGATCGTCATGATAGGGCGGCAGGGTGCGGATCGCCGGCTGCCAGCGCATCTTCTTGAGCGCCTCGAAGGCCTTGTCGTTGGCGGTCGCGGTGGTCGAGGCGCTGTATTGCGGGTAGAGCGGCGCCAGCAGGATGCGGTCGGCGCCGGCCTTCTGCAGCGCGGCGATACGCTCGCCGATCGCCGGCTGGCCGTAGCGCATCGCCCAGTCGACGAGTACCCCGTCGGCCTCGAGCCTCTTGGCGAGATCGGCCGCCTGGTCGCGGGTGATGGTGCGCAAGGGGGATTCGTCGCGCTCCCGGTTCCAGACCTTGGCATAGGCCTCGCCGGACTTCTTCGGCCGCGTCCTCAGGATGATGCCGTTGAGGATCGGCCACCAGATCAGTCGCGGGATCTCGATCACCCGGCGGTCGGAAAGGAATTCCTTCAGGTAGCGCCGGATGGAGACCGGATCGGTCGCGTCCGGCGTGCCGAGATTGATCAGCAGCACGCCGATCCGGCCGGATCGGACGTCCGGGTGGTCTTTCGGGCGATGAGTCGCCGCTTCGTTCATATTTGTTCGAGCCTTCGTGCGCCGGGTTTCGCGGTATACATATTTCGCCGGCTGAGTTTGTCCAGACCTCGTCGTCCGAATGCGTCCGATATCCAGGCGTCATCGAGCCGACAAACAGTTGCAACTTGCCTCTGACAGTGGTTGGATTTCCGCTTCGCAGATTCCGGGGCGACTCCGAATTGATTCCGGGTCGACCCCGGTCGGCAGGCCGACGAACAGGAGGTGACGGCAATGTTACGAAAATCGATACCCCGAAAGCCGATATATTGGGCGCTGGCGGCGCTCATGCTGGCGGGGCTGACGAGCGTCGCGCCGCTCAGGGCCGAGGCGGCCAAGGTGACGTTCCTCCTGGTGAACGACATCTACAAGATGGGCGGCGACAAGACCCGTGGCGGCTTCGCCCGGCTGGCGGCGATCGTCAAGGCCGAGAAGGCCAAGGGCGGCCATCTGATCTACGTGCATGCCGGCGACACGATCTCGCCGTCGCTGATGTCGGGCTTCGACAAGGGCGCGCATATCATCGACCTGCTGAACATGGTGCCGCCGGACTATTTCGTGCCCGGCAACCACGAATTCGATTTCGGCGAGGAGATATTCTTCAAGCGCATGGGCGAGGCGAAGTTCCCGATCCTCGCGGCCAATCTGCGCGGCGCCGACGACAAGAGGCCCGAGGGCATCGGCGGCACCAAGATGCTCGAGATCGACGGCATCAAGATCGGCATTATCGGCCTCACCGCCGACGATTCCCCGGTCAAGTCGTCGCCGGGCAAGAACCTCAAGTTCCTGCCCACCGTCGACACCGGCGTCGACCTCGCCAAGCAGATGCGCAAGGACGGTGCCGACTTCATCGTCGCGGTCGCCCATGCCAGCCGCTCCCAGGACCGGCGGATGTTCGCTTCCCACGCCTTCGACCTGATCCTGTCGGGCGACGACCACGACCTGATGCTGTTCTTCGACGGCCGCAAGGCGATGGTCGAGAGCAAGGAGGAGGCCGAATACGTCACCGCGGTCGACGTGACCGTGACGGCGACAGAGAGCCGCGGCCGCCGGCGGGTGCGCTGGTGGCCGGAATTCCGCATCATGGATTCCGCCGCGGTGCTGCCTGACCCGGAGGTGCAGGCGCGGATCGACCACTACCAGAAGGAACTGTCGAAGGAACTCGACATTTCCATCGGCACCACGGAGACCGAACTCGACAGCCGCAAGGCGTCGCTGAGGACCGGCGAGACGGCGATCGGCAACATGATCGCCGACGCCATGCGCGCGGCGGTGGGCGCGGATGTCGGACTCACCAACGGCGGCGGCATCCGCGGCAACAAGGTCTACGCGCCCGGCTCGCAGTTGACCCGGCGGGACATCCTCACGGAACTTCCGTTCGGCAATCGCACCATGAAGCTGGAAGTCACCGGCAAGATGCTGCTCGAAGCGCTCGAGAACGGCGTCTCCCAGGTCGAGAACACCGCCGGCCGCTTCCCGCACGTCTCCGGCATGATCGTCAAGTTCGACCTCAAGAAACCGGCCGGGTCGCGGATCGTATCGGTGACGGTCGGCGGCGAGGCGCTCAACCCGGAAAAGACCTACACCGTGGCCACCAACGACTACATGGCGCGCGGCGGCGACGGCTACCGGGTGCTGCGCAAGGCCAAGCCGCTGCTCGGCACCCGCGACGCCAAGCTGATGGCCAATGACGTGATGGCCTATATCCGCAAGATGGGCAAGGTGACGCCCAAGGTAGAAGGCCGCATCTCGCGGATGTAGAAATCGCGCGAACCGGTCCGCCCGGGAGTTGCGACAGGAATTGCATTTCCCGGGCGGATCCCTATCTGCGGATGCCGGCCGGATGAAACCGCCGGATGGATCCGGCGGCTGGTGCCCGGTGGATCATGGGGGGCGAAGGAGGCGGATATGCTGGAATGGATCGGCGCCACGCTCGGCCCCTGGACCTGGTGGGTCGTCGGACTTGTCCTGCTGGCGCTCGAAATCGCGGTGCCGGGCACCTTCTTCCTCTGGTTCGGCGTCTCGGCGCTGGTGGTCGGCGCGATCTCGCTCGCCGTCGACTGGGGCTGGCTCGGCTTCGGCTGGGGCTGGCAGGTGCAGTCCGTCGTCTGGCTGGTCGTTGCGGTGGTCTGCCTGATCGCCAGCCGCCTCCTGTTGCGCAAGCAGGAACGGGCGCCGGGGACGGAGCCGGAAATCAACGCCCGCGCCGCGCGCTATTACGGCCGCAGCTACGTGCTTCTCGAGCCGATCGTCGAAGGAAGCGGCCGGCTGAATATCGACGATACGGTGTGGCGCATCTCCGGCCCGGACTGCCCGGCCGGAACCCGCGTCGTGGTCGCCGGGTCGGACGGTGCGCGGCTCAAGGTGACGGTCGCGGACCAGTAAAAAAGCGTCCGAATTGTTTACCGCACAGTAACCGCAACCAATGCGCGCGTCCGTCTGTCAACTTTTCGTGCCTTAAATCCGTCACGGATTCCGGTTAACGTTACGGCATCGATCTTTGGTCGAACTCGCTGGGCGGATCGCCGGAACGTTGCTGGCGCGTGTTTCAGACTTTCATCCAAAATCGACAACTACCAGGAGATTAGTCGCGTACCTCTCGTGGACGAACTACTTAGGCTATCGACTTGAAAGGGCGTTACGATGATCGAAGGCACAGTCAAATTCTACAACGACCGCAAGGGGTACGGCTTCATCGAGCCGTCGAATGGCGAGAAGGACGTGTTCTTCCACGTCACCGCCCTGCAGCGTTGTGGACTGGAAGCGGTGCAGCAGGGGCAGAAGGTGCGGTTCGATACGTCGAACGATCCGCGCAGCGGCAAAGTCGCGGTCAATACGATCGAACTGGCATAGACAAGACCTCGTTGATCCGAACTCATCGCGCCGCCGGCTTTTCCGGCGGCGTTTTTACATGCGATATGCGGCCGGGAATACCCGGGATTCAGCGGGACCGGCCGCCGAGGACAGGCGCCGCGACTGCGGGCGCCGGCGCCGGTCTGGGTTCGTGGCGCACGACCCGGCGCGGCCAGGAGAAATCGTCGGCGCGGCCGGGGATCGAGGCAATCCTCTCGCCCAGGACGAACAACCGGTAGGCGGGCAGCTTCTCGTTCGGCCGCAGCGCCTTGCGCCTGCTCGACCTGCCGCCGAGCAGCGCTTCGCCGGCTCGCGCCACCGGGTCGGACAGCGACACGGGAACGCCCATCAACCCGGCTCCCTTTCGCCGCCGGACTCTGGCGGTTCCGGAGAACAGCGTGCTTTCGCCATCCTTGATCGCCTTGTTGAGGTGCTTTTCCAGATAGAAGGCGAGCTTGCGGCGGCCGGCCGCCGAAAAGCCGACGCCGTCATTGGCGCGCAGCAGGCGATTGCGGCCGTCGAGCGCCGGCCCGTAGGCGGCGTAGCGGCCGTCTTCCCTGGTAAACCGGTCCCAGATGTCGACGAAGGTGCCGCCGGCCTTCTCCACGACCTCCTTGTAGAGGCCGTTGAACTGGGTGTTGTAGTCGGACGCCTTTCGGGTGGAGACCGGCGGCAGGCTGACCCACAGGATCGGCTTGCCCGAGCGGACCAGGATGTCGACCAGCGCCTTGATCCGCTTGCGGTACTCGTCCGCCCATTCCTCGCTCCCGAGCGTGAAGTGCTTCCTCGGCTCCCACATGTGGCGGCGGTCGTTGGAGCCGATCATGACGATGATGACATCGGTCCTGTCGGCGGCGAGGATCGTGGCCGCGCGCTGCGGCCAGGGGGTGTCGCGCTGGATCGCGAGACCGGTGCCGCGGACCGCCTGGTTGTCGATGACCAGCAGCGGCTGTCGCGCATAGGCGTCCCTGAGCCCCTGGGCGAGATGATCGGCGAGATAGCCGCCGATTACCGTCGCGGTGATCGCTTCGGGCGGTTTCGGCGTGCCGGGAACGTAGCCGTCGCCGCCGCCGGTCGCGCCGTCCGGCCCTCCGCGGTCCCTCGACAGGCTCCAGTTGCCACCGGTTCCCGAAGACGCGGCGTCCTCCGCCCGCGCTCCGGCCGAAAGCAGAAGCATCGCGACCGGGATTGAAACCAGCAATTTTGCCAAGGGGTGTTCGAGACTCATATCGCACCAATGTCTACCGCTTTCCGGGGGTTTTAGAAAGGCGCTGTTTGTCGCTCGCGGGAAATGCGGGCGGCTCCGCAGCCATTAATTGTAATTGTCAATCATCCGCCTTTACGGTCTGTAAGATCATGAAATAACTGGTGTTTTACCCGACCTCAAGCAGTCTCCGTTAAGCGCTCCTTAAGGCAGTTCGGCGAAATTGATGGAAATCTGCATAGTTTTTATCAATTAGACGACGCGATCGAGACCACAAAAGGGAACCGCAGAGAATGAAAAGCTTCTTCGGGGGCGATGGCGTAAAAGCCATAATGGACGCCTTCAACCGCTCGCAGGCCATCATCGAGTTCAAGCCGGACGGCACCATCGTGACGGCGAACGAGAACTTCCTCGCCGCGATGGGCTACGAGCTGGAGGAAATCAGGGGGCGCCACCACAGTATCTTCATCGATGGGTCCGAACGGGACGGCGACGAGTATCGGAGTTTCTGGAAGAACCTCGCCGGCGGCGCCTATAACGCGGGCGAGTTCAAGCGGATCGGCAAGGGCGGCAAGGAAGTCTGGATCCAGGCGTCCTACAATCCGGTTTTCGGCAAATCGGGCAAGGTGGCGAAGGTCGTCAAGATCGCGACCGACATCACCGAAGAAAAGAACCGGATCGCCCTCATCGAAGGCCAGATCGAGGCAATCGGCCGGTCGAACGCGGTCATCCAGTTCGATCTCGACGGAAACATCCTCGACGCCAACGACAATTTCCTCAAGGCTCTGGGCTACGCGCTCGACGAAATCCGCGGCAGGCATCACAGCATGTTCGTGGAACCGGAATACAGCAACAGCCCTGAATACAAACACTTCTGGGACGATCTCAGGGCCGGCCGGTTCAAGGCGGACGAGTTCAAGCGTATCGGCAAGGGCGGCAAGGAGGTCTGGATCCAGGCGACCTACAATCCGATCCTGAACGCCGACGGCAAGCCGTTCAAGGTGGTCAAATTCGCCACCGACGTCACCGAGCAGGTCCGCGACCGGATGCGCCGGCTGGAGGTGCAGAAATCCATCGACGCCGATCTGAGCGAGATCGCACAGGCGATCTCGTCGACCAACCAGCAGGCGGAAAGCTCGGCCGCCGCGGCCGCGCAGACCTCCTCGAGCGTGCAGACGGTGGCGGCGGCATCGGAGGAACTGGTGGCGTCGATCAACGAAATCAGCCGCCAGGTGCAGTCGGCGATCGAGATTTCCGAAACCGCCGTCGGCGAGGCCCGCCACTCCAGCGAGATCATGTCCGGCCTCGCGGTCGACGCCCAGGCGATCGGCAACGTCATCGAACTGATCGAGTCGATCGCCAACCAGACCAATCTGCTGGCGCTCAACGCCACGATCGAGGCGGCGAGGGCCGGCGAAGCAGGCAAGGGCTTCGCCGTGGTCGCCTCCGAGGTCAAGAGCCTCGCCTCGCAGACCGGCAAGGCGACCGAGGAGATCGCGACGCAGGTCCAGTCGATCCAGGGCACGACCGAACGGGCGGTGGCGGCGATCGACACGATCCTTTCGGTCATCGACAAGATCAACGAGATCTCCGGCGGCATCTCGACCGCGGTCGAGGAGCAGTCGGCCGTGACCCGCGACATTTCCGAAAACATGCAATCGGCCGCGAACGGCGTCGAACTCATGACCGGCAATATCCAGACGATCTCCAGCGCCTCGGCGCAGATCGACCAGGCGACGCGCAAGGTCCAGGACTCGTCGCGGCTGCTGACGGCCTGATATCGGCGCCGTCCGGCGCGAAAGAAACCGGCCTACGCCGGCGGCAGGCGTCATGCCCGCCGCCGGCGTTTTCCGTTTTCTCGATCAGCGCTCGCCGCGCAGGCGCCGGATCAGGCGGAGACTGGGATGGCCGTCGGCGATCAGCCCCTTGCTGCGCTGGAAACGGCGGATCGCCGAGCGCGTCTTCACCCCGAGCTTGCCGTCGATGGCGCCGACCGCGTAGCCGCGCCGTGTCAGGAGCCGCTGCAGTTCCTTCTTGTGGCGTTCGACGAGGCGAATCTCGTCCTCCGGCCAATCGCGGCGGAAATCGTCGCCGCCGCGGATCCTGTCGGCGAGATGGCCGACCGCCAGCGCGTAGGCGTCGGCGTTGTTGTAGCGCTTTATGACCCGGAAATTCCTGAGAAGCAGGAAGGCCGGCCCGTGGGCGCCCGCCGGCAGGAACAGCCGCGCCTCGTCGCCGGGCCGCGGAAACGAGCGACCGCCACTGCGGCGAATGCCGAGCTTGTGCCATTCGGCCAGCGGCATCACCTTGTCCTTGTCGGCGATCCGGAAATTGAATGACCGGGGCACCACCACCTCATAGCCCCAGGTCTTGCCCTTTTCCCAGCCGGCCTTCATCAGGTAGTTCGCCGTCGAGGCCAGCGCGTCGGGAACCGAGGTCCAGATGTTGCGCTTGCCGTCGCCGTCCATGTCCACCGCATAGGCCTCGTAGGTGGTGGGGATGAACTGGGTATGGCCCATGGCGCCGGCCCAGGAGCCGGTCATGTGGCGCGGCGCGACGTCGCCCTCCTCGATAATCTTGAGCGCGGCGACGAGCTGCCGCTTCGCATAGCGGGCGCGGCTGCCGCCGAGATAGGCCAGCGTCGCCAGCGAGCGGATGGTGCCCTTGACGATCTTCGGGTTGTCGAGAACCTTGCCGTAGGCGGATTCGATCCCCCAGATCGCCAGCACCACGTGGCGGTCGACGCCGTAGCGCGCCTCGATCCGGTCGAGCCAGCGGTCCCATTTGCGCTTCTCGGCGCGGCCGTTTTCGATGCGCAGCTCGGCGACGCGCCGGTCGACATAGTCGCCGATGAAGGTGGTGAATTCGGGCTGCCGCTGCGCCTTGGCGATCACGTCGCGATCGAGGCGGAGGCCGCGGAAAGCAGCGCGGTAGGTGGACCAGCCAACTCCGGCGGATCTGGCCGCCGGCCACTGGGCCCGGACCCAGCGATCGAAATCGGAAGACGCGCGCCCCGCTTGAGGAGCGGCGACGACGAAAGCGGTCACCGGTACGGCCAGCACCAGTGCCCCGATTGCCGTCACTGCGGCAAACCGTTGAAACCTAGAAGAAAAAATACTCCTCCTGCCGCGAGCCGGTCGCGGTGTCTCCATGACAGACATACGCATTACCCCGTCTATCTACTATCTTCGCATAACCAAACCAAGTCTGAACGTATTGTCTAAATAATCACTTGCACCGTTAGTGGACCGTAAATTTTCGAATTCGTAGACGGCGGAAAAGGCCAGATTGGGGTTCAGCGCCCAGGTCAGCCCGACCGTCGCGGTGGTGGTCAGGTCCTCGCGCGCCAGGCCCGAATAGGTGGTGTAGGCCAGGCCGAGGCCGCCGTTGATCTCGAGGTTGCGGCGCAGCGACCGGCGCAGCCCGAGGGTAGCGGAATAGCCGATCGAGCCCGGGGAGCCGGCGAGCGAGGAGGCGTTGAAAGAGGTGTCGGCGTTGAAGGTAACCGTCGTCCGGCGCTGCGGCGACCAGGTCAGTCCGGCATTGAATACGAAGCCTTCCAACGATCCGAGCGCCTTGTCGTCGAGATATTCCGCCCGGTAGCCGGCCGCGATCTCGCCGGTGAGCTTCGGTCCCATGTCCACGACCAGGCCGGTGCGCAGGCCATAGCCGAGCGCGTCGCGGCGGTTGCCGTTGGAATCGACCTTGCGGTCGTAGAGCCGCGCGATGCCGGCGCCCTCGACGAAGGGCTTGAGGATGCCGCCGCCGAAATAGGTGAGCCGCAGGCGGCCGGACACCGCGATATTGTCGCGGTCGCCATTGCCGTAGTCGCCGCCGACATAGCGGTTGCGTTCGGCGTCGACCCCGACCGTGACGCCGAGCTTGCCCGGACGGTGGGTGACAGCGACGCCGCCGGTGAGCGTATGGATCTCGGCCGAGCGCGACGAACCGGCGGGAACCTCCGCCGAGGTCAACGCTTCGAGGCTGTACTTGTAGCCGCCCTTGAGCTCGATATCGGTGCGCCGGCTCAAATCGTAGCGGCCGCGCAGGGCTCCCTCGAGGCTGGGATCGTCCGGGACTCCCTTGGCGAGGAGGCCGTCATAGGTGCCGCGCAAGGTCAGTTCCAGCTCGTGCCGCGACCAGTTGGAGCGCACCGCCAGTTCGGGCGCGATCCGGTAGAGCCAGGATGGTTTCGAACTGCCCGCCGACCCGGCGGCGGTGGTGTAGCCGCCGTAGAGGCCGAGGCTCGGATAGAGCCGGAACGACCCGAAGGCGATGCCGCTGGGGCTGAAGAAGGTGCCGGCCTCCTCCTCGCCGCCGGTGCGGCGCCGGCGGGCAATTTCCGCCTTCTCCTCCAGCGCGGGGCGGCCTTCCGGCGTCGAAAGCGGTGTCGAGGTGGGCGACCCGCTCGGAGTCGAGACCGGCCGGCTCAGGGGGAGCGACAGGCCGCGCCGGGCTGCCGTCCGGGTTTCGGCATCGCCGCCGTCGATCGCGGTTTCCTCGCCGTCGCCGGTGTCGGACCGGCTCGAGTCCCCGAGCGGCCGCAAGCTCGGATCGTCGCTGCCGCGCAGAACCGACTCCTGGCCGAAAACCGGCCCGCACCAGGCGAGAAGTATCAGCAATGACAGGATCTTGGCGCGTGGCATCGGACGGATTTCGACAGCGGAATCGGGTCGGATCGTGGTTTCCGAAACGTAAACGAGTGTGGTTAATGGAGTGTTGTCACGGCGCATTCGCGGGCGGGTTATGCACACCGTGACCGGAGAAAATTCTTTGTCCGGCGGGCAATCATGCTAAGAAAGTCCGTCCGGCAGCCGGTCGTTCAGTTGCGTCATAAAAATACCGGGGAAAAGAGTATCGCATGGAACATGTCCCGACGCCCGCCAGTCCGAAACCCGAAACGGACCGCCGGAATACCGTCGACATCGTCGAATCCGCCCTGCGCACCATCGAGACCGAAGCGGACGGGCTGGCGCAACTGAGCGCGGCGCTGCAGAACGGCCTTTCCGAACCCTTCGCCGAAGCCATCGACATCGTCCGCAATATCCCCGGAAGGCTGATCGTAACAGGGGTCGGCAAGAGCGGCCATATCGGCACCAAGATCGCCGCGACGCTGGCCTCCACCGGGACGCCTTCCTTCTTCGTGCATGCCACCGAGGCGAGCCATGGCGATCTCGGGATGATCGCTCCCAACGGCGACGCCATCCTGGCGCTGTCGTGGTCGGGCGAGACCCAGGAACTGGCCAGCATCATCACCTATTCGCGGCGCTTCCGGGTACCGCTGCTGGCGATGACGTCAAACAAGCGTTCGGCGCTGGGGCGGGCGGCGGATGTGGTGTTCGAGCTTCCGAACGCCACCGAGGCCTGTCCGCACGGGCTGGCGCCGACCACGTCGACCATGATCCAGATGGCGCTGGGCGACGCGCTCGCCATCGCGCTGCTCGAAAGCCGCGGCTTCACCGCGCAGGATTTCAAGGTGTTCCACCCGGGCGGCCGGCTCGGGGCGAGCCTCAATTTCGTCCGCGACCTCATGCATACCGGCGACCGGGTGCCGCTGGCCGAACAGGGCACCAGGATGAGCGACGCCATCGTGCTGATCTCGCGCAAGGGCTTCGGCTGTCTCGGCGTCACTGACGGCAACGGCCACCTGATCGGCATGATCACCGACGGCGACCTGCGTCGCAACCTGTCCAACAACCTCATCGAGCTGACCGTCGAGCAGGTGATGACCCGCTCGCCGAAGACGGCGAGCCCCGACTGGCTGGTCTCCGCCGCGCTCGAGACGCTGAATACGCTCAGCATCACCGCGCTCTACGTGGTCGAGGACGGCGAACCCGTCGGCATCATCCACATGCACGACCTGCTCCGCGCCGGCGTGGCCTGAAGCCTGCGCAGCAGGCTTCAGTTTTTCTCGCTCACGGCCGTTTCGCGCGGAGTTGTTTCCCTTGGGGGCTCGCTGGCCTGCGCGGGCGCGGCGCAGCGGCGCCGGGCCGCGGTCGCGGCCTGCGTCCAATGCAGTTCCTCCGGAACGCATTGGACTTAAGGTCAGTTCCATTCCAGCGCCGGTTGTTTTCTCTGAAATCCCAACAAACTCCGTCATCCCCGACCCCGATCGGGGATCCATGCTCTTCCGCTTGTTCGGAGCCGGTAACGAAACGAAATTCGAACGTGGCTTGCGTCTGCAATTCCTCCGGGACACGACGAACTTGCGGACAATACCCTTCTTCGCACGCAAGCGAGGGTGGCTGGCGGCGCCGGGAGTCATGGTTGAATCCGCTCAGAAGGCCACGTCTCCGGTCACCTTCGGAACCACCGGCGCCAAGGCCTCGTGCAGGCGGGTTTCCCATTCGAGGCGTTTCTGTTTGCCGCCAAATATAGGATTGAGCGGGTCGCAGAGACTGTAGAGCGGCTCGATGCCGTATCGGGGGAGGCCGCGGGCCGAG
>Ga0070729_10006205_pt1 | contig 11867 bp, 9 predicted proteins | sample tdDd472_FD_66725 | JGI IMG/M metagenome (GOLD analysis project Ga0070729, IMG submission 66725) | Marine sediment microbial communities from the Atlantic coast under amendment with organic carbon and nitrate - tdDd47.2 | ecosystem: Environmental > Aquatic > Marine > Coastal > Sediment | place...
AGAATAATTGGCTTCACCCAAGGCAAATAAACCAGGAACATTGGTTTCCAAGTTGTAATCTACCCACAAACCACCCATGGTATAATGAACAGCTGGGTAAATCTTCATGGGCATTTTATAAGGATCTTCGCCAGTAATCTTCTCGTACATTTCGAAAAGGTTACCATATTTTTCCTCTACTACTTTTTCTCCTAATTGGACGATAGTAGCAGCATCTGGGTTATGGACGCCCTGAACATTGGCGGCAGACTTTCCGTAACGCTGTATCGCATCAGAAAAGTCAAGGAATACCGCTAAGCCCGTTGGACTTACGCCTAAACCTTCATCACAGGCCACCTTGGCTGCTCGAGAAGCCACATCCCGTGGTACTAAATTACCAAAAGCAGGATAACGACGTTCTAGATAGTAATCCCGATCGTCTTCGCTAATATCTAAGCCTGTTTTTCGTCCTTCTTGAATGGCTTTGGCATCCTCAAGTTTCTTGGGAACCCAAACTCGACCATCATTTCTAAGGCTTTCTGACATCAAAGTCAACTTAGATTGATAATCTCCTGATACAGGAATACAAGTAGGATGAATTTGTGTAAAACATGGATTCGCCATCAAGGCGCCTTGCCTAACGGCTCGCCAAGCTGCTGATACATTACAATTCATGGCATTAGTAGACAAATAGAAAACATTTCCATAGCCACCCGTAGCCAATACCACACAGTGCGCAGCGTATCGTTCAATCTTACCAGTCAATAGGTTTCGCGCAATGATACCGCGTGCCTTACCGTCAATTTTCACAATATCCAACATCTCATGTCGGTTGTACATTTCAACCGTTCCCAATCCGATCTGACGAGAAAGCGCCTGATAGGCGCCTATCAATAACTGCTGGCCCGTCTGGCCTCTTGCATAAAAAGTACGGCTAACCTGTACCCCTCCAAAGGAGCGGTTATCTAGTAGCCCACCGTAGTCCCGAGCGAAGGGAACCCCTTGCGCCACAGCCTGGTCAATAATGTTGCGACTGACTTCCGCCAAGCGATGTACATTACCTTCACGAGAGCGATAATCCCCTCCTTTAATCGTATCATAAAATAGGCGATAAACACTATCACCATCATTTTGGTAGTTCTTAGCTGCATTGATCCCTCCTTGAGCGGCGATACTGTGCGCTCTACGAGGGCTATCATGAAAAGTGAAGCATTTCACATTGTAGCCTAGTTCACCCAAGGTAGCGGCTGCACTCGCTCCAGCTAAGCCCGTTCCGACGACAATAATATCAATTCTTCGCTTGTTATTCGGAGCTACCAACGGAACCGTCGACTTGTAACTTGTCCACTTTTCTGCCAGTGGCCCAGGAGGTACTTTACCTTCTAATTTCATAGTCAAATTCGTTTAAGCGTTCCCCAAAATAAACATGGCAATAGGAATAATAGCGAAACCGATAGGTAACACCACTGCAATCAATTTTCCTAATCCATGAATGAATGGTGTGTATTTTTTATGATTGAGTCCCAATGTTTGGAACGCACTTTGGAAGCCATGCCAGAGGTGAAAAGAGATCACCAGCATCGCCACTACATAAAAAACCACATAAAAAATATTCTGATAGGCGGCCGATACAATAGCATATAAATCTTTGTATTGTTCACCATCATAGGTGGCCATTGGTAAATTTCCTAGCTTCATCTGCAACCAAAATTGATACAAATGAACCAGAATAAAAATGAGAATAATGGTACCTAGCCATCCCATATTGCTAGAAAACTTAGCGGAAGTATTCACGGCTTTCGTGACCTTCACTGCGTAACGCTCTCCACCTCTTGCCTTCCTATTTTGACGCCATAGCAGCAAACCTTGAATAGTATGCAGCAAAATGGAAAAATAAAGTAGGTAAGAAACCGTTTTAATCACTGGGTTGGTAGTCATGAATTTAGCGTAAACGTTAAACTGTTTTCCACCATCATCCATCAATAATTGAAGATTTCCAATTAAATGTATGACTAAAAAGGAGATAAGAAACAAGCCTGTAAGGCTCATCAACAGTTTCTTACCAAGTGAAGAGGTCAGAAACCTTGAAAACCAATTCATGTTTTTTACTTTTAGTTTTTGTTGTGCCTTTTTACAATAAACTTTGGATTTTCAGCACAATCCTTAAGAATTAATCGGTGGTTTATCCAATGCGTACAAATCTATACTTTAAAAGTCGCTTTGCACAATTCTTGTTTAACTTCACTCCATGTTCCTTTTTATTTAGAATCATTACAAATTATCTTGCTCTCCCAATTTTTGTAGTGTAAATATTTCTTCCTATAATGATTCTTCAAACTTATCCTTGAGAAATGGGTTTAATAAGAACTGTTGTTAAGCACAAAATTAGACCAAATTTGACAGCAGCATTACTGCTGTAGAAAAGAATAGTATTAACAAATGGCCAAAGTAAAAACGAAAAAATTAGATTTCATCTCCTTTCTAGAACAATTCCCACTGGTTGAACCACCGGTGATTCTGGGAGAGGACAGTCACCATGCTTTTAGTACCACTAATTTACCCCTCCCAGCTGTTTTAATTGATCGGTATATTATACCGCTAGAAGAGGAGATGCCAGATGAGACCACTGAATTTGTCGCTTGTTTTCGCTTAGATGGATTGAAAGACATCCACGCTATCGTTTACTGGAAAGCTAGCCTACTGAATTACCAATATCAACTGGTTACTTTCGATAAAAAGGGGAATCCTTTAGAAAAAAGAATCATTGCGGGAACTTTTTATGACGGAGATAAGTTAACACAATCAGTAGCCTCAATTAATGAGGATTGGTTGATCTCGATTGCTTCTGGCCAGTCCCAAAACCCCGCCTCAGATTTTAATGCTACTGAAAGTACCGCCTACCAGCTAGAATTACTCCCAGATGGCAACATCATTAATGTTTAATGAAAGAATCAACGGAGGTACTCGCAGCTGCGCAAACTTAACAGGTTTCTCCTGCTAAAGATCATTTTTTTAACTAACTTACATATTCCTAAAATTATCCCATCATTACATTCCTGGTATTCCATCTTTCCCATCACTAACATGAAGATTCATAAACTACCTCATGTTCATACGCTATTGTATATTGTACTACTAGGTACTGAATGGATTTATCCAGTACGCTACCATTTTAAGATGGAGTTAATACGCTCTCAAATGAATACACCCACCCATTTAACCAAAGGCGAAGACCGAAATCGGTTCGCCATGAAAGAAAAAATTCGATAATGACAAAAAACAAAAAAACAAAAGTAAAAGGCGCTCAATTGAGGCCCCAAAAACTACAAAGCGAAATTCTAAGACTATTTGGCAGACACTCAAAGAAACCCTTCAATGCCAAACAAATCATTAGAAAACTCAAGATTGCTAATAATAAGGATAGTGTACAAGCTGCCCTGGAAAAGCTCGTAAAAAGCGGCAAATTGGTAAGTACACCCGATTATAAATTCAAATTAGGTAGAAAACAAAGAAGAAGTCGAAGTTCAGATACCTATTATGAAGGTCGAGTAGATATCACGAGAACGGGCGCTGGCTATATTCTTGTTCCAGACCTGGAGGAAGATATTTATGTAGCCGCCAAATACATGAAGTCGGCCATGCATGGCGATAAAGTTAAAGTGCGAGCCTGGACGCGTCCAGGTCGACGCAAACTAGAAGGCGAAGTGCATACCGTATTAGAAAGAGCCACCGAATCTTTCATTGGGACAATCCGTCTCTACCCCAAACATGCCATTGTTACGACAGATGGCATAGGTACGCCCTTCGATATCTTTGTGACCCTAGTCAATACTAAAGGAGCCGAGGATGGGGAAAAAGTCACGGTGAAAATCGTCAATTGGGACCGTGGTTCGCAAGCTGATCCGGAAGGAGAAGTTAGTGTAGTACTGGGAGAGGCCGGGAGCCATGATATCGAAATGAAAGCCATTTTGATCAATAAAGGATTTGATCTTGTGTTTTCAGCGGAAGCCATGGCCATTGCAGAAGCGCTGCCAGCAGTCATAGCGGAAGAAGAAGTGGCCTTGCGTAGAGATATGCGATCGATCACCACCTTCACCATTGATCCTGATACTGCTAAAGATTTTGATGATGCACTTTCCATTCAATTCCTCGAGAATGGAGAATATGAAATTGGTGTCCACATTGCAGATGTAGCACATTACTTAAAGCCAGGGACCGCACTAGATAAGGAAGCTTTCCAACGATCCACCTCTGTATATCTTGTGGATCGCGTGCTGCCTATGCTGCCGGAAAGATTGTCCAATGAACTCTGCTCTTTGCGTCCGCATGAAGATAAGCTCACCTTCTCGGCGGTATTCACTTTTAGTGGAAATGACAAGTTAATCAAGCGCTGGTTTGGTAGAACGGTTACCCATTCCGATCATCGATTTACCTATGAAGAAGCACAAGCGGTTTTGGATGGGGGCGATGGCCCATTTGAAGGGGAACTAAAGAAAATCAACCGACTAGCCTTAAAGTTACGGAAAGAACGATTCAAGAAAGGATCAATTAATTTCGAAACCGACGAGGTCAAGTTTCGACTGGATGAAGATGGCACCCCACTTGAGGTGTATATCAAGGAGCGAAAGGATTCCAATATGCTAATTGAAGATTTCATGCTCCTGGCCAACCGAGAAGTGGCTACATATATCAATGAAAAGGCCGATGGACACGAAATTCCTTTTGTCTATCGTATTCACGATGAGCCAGATCCAGAGCGAGTTGAAGAATTTGCTCGCTTCGCCAGAGAACTGGGCTTTGAAATGAATATTAGTTCCAAAGAGGAAATTGCACGATCCTATAACCGATTGACCAAAGAAGCCGCCAAGACGCCCGCTTTGAAGCTACTAGAACCGGTAGCTATCCGAACAATGGCGAAAGCGGCCTATTCAACTGAAAACATTGGCCACTATGGCCTAGGATTTGAATTCTATAGCCACTTTACCTCCCCTATTCGTCGCTATTCCGATGTACTCGCTCATCGCATTCTAGCCCTCAACCTTGAAAGCGATTCTCCGGTACGCGTGAAAAAGGACGTATTAGAAGAACAGTGTCGACATATTTCGCTACAAGAGCGGAAAGCGATGGATGCAGAGCGAGAATCTGTTAAATACAAACAAGTCGAGTTTATCGAAAAGCACATTGGAGAGACTTTCGAAGGGCAAATATCTGGGTTTTCAGATTTTGGTGTCTTTGTAGAATTGAAGGCCAATCATTGTGAAGGAATGGTCAGTTTTGCTACGATGCCAGAGCCTTTTGATTTAGCTTCTGGTCGACTGAGCATTACGGGCTCTCATAGCGGAAGAACCTTTAAAATGGGTGATGATATGTGGGTAAAAATTGTAGATACAGATTTGGCGAGAAGACGCATCGATATGGCTTGGGATGAAGAAGCACAAGAAACGGCTTCTTCCTAAGTTCATGTTTGGGCAGGCATGATTAGCCGAAAGCGGCAATTGAGGTCTGCCCAATTATGGCCTAAAAAAACAAGGCCGCCCTAAAGGCGGCCAAAGCTATCATGAAGGAAAACGGTGTTAACTCTTAACAGGGACCATCATAAGCTATCCAAAAATAACTCAATGGTGTGTAGCGATCGCTGAAACAATGGAAGGGTAAGTGTTTGTTTGGGTTGTTCTGTTTTAAGGGTTTCAAAACCCAAAAATGAACGCCCCTGAGTTCCTTCAGCAATCGCTACTACAATTATATCTTCCCCCACCGGTACCAGCGGCGAGGAAAATTGACTGTCCCCTTCTATTTCATCTTGAAATAAGGGTATGACAGTCCTTCTTTCTTCAAAAACTAAAAAAACGGCACTATTTTGCTCGTTGAAGAGTTCAGGCAATTCGATCACTACGGCTGATTCGGCTCCGCTCATCTCTCTTGTGACAAATCGACTACAACTCCACCAACCTAATTGCTGAGGCTGGGCTTTATAGGCATTTAAGGACTCCCCATTGGGAGTCAATATCTTTACAGGTCTTACAGGTGCTTGATTGGAAAAGACTTCTGTGGCGCCTACCCATTCCAAATTGGACACGTTAGTCTCCAATCCATAAAACAGATTCAGGTCTCCACTAAAGTTATCCGTCGGAATATCCCAATCAATATTAACTCCTGCTTTCAAGGCTAAGGGTTGACCATCCATCTCTGCACTTATATTAAGTGCGCCAAAGGTTTCCATCAATTGTTCCTCACTCGTAGCAGGAAGTCGGAAGCGAATCATGTCACCTTTGTGCATGACTTCCTTTATCTTTACCTGGATCAATCCAGTCAACTCCGATGTGCCATCCAGTAACATAAATGCATTGGCTGGGATAGTCAATCGGCTACCCGCTTGGGTAAATAACGTCTGAGATTGGCTTGGATCCCATTGGAAAGTTTCGGCTTGCCTCGATACATTCGTCAGCAGGTCTTCTACTTTTCCTTGTACGTCATCGATACTAATCTCATTGGGTATAAATACGTCTTTGTCTTTTTGACATCCAACAAAACACACACCCAGAAGTATTAAAAAAAGCCAGCGCAATGGCATGCTCATCTTTTCTAACTTTACTTGTCTATTAGATTAGACCCTAGATGCTTTTGATATGCTGCCTGAGTGGAAAAGTATTTTGTTCTTTCTTGGCAGGAGGAACGATTAATAGGGCTGTTAGAGTCCTTGAACGAAATAAAAAAAGCCTTCAACAATGGCCATTTGGTCAATGATTGAAGGCTTTTTTGGGTCAGCAAAAACCGAAGTAGTTCCTGTTAAAAGATCACCCTCCGCAAGCCGATATTCAGGCTACCAAGCGCATAATTTTGCTTCAGTGGATATTCTTCGATCGTAGAAGACTGCGTATACATGCGAAGACTAGGCTCCAAATACACATGGGTACGAGCATTCATTTGATAATACATTCCTATACTTCCGTACCAACCTAAACCAATCTGGCTCTTGTAGGCGGGATAAGCGTCGATGGCGTCCGAAGAAAAGCTCACTGGTTCTTGGTCACTAGGTGATAAAAAATCTCCATTTTGGGTATAACTCAGGTTCAGGTACATACCTGCATTGAAAGCAAAGGTTACCTTATCATATTTCAACTCATACCCCAGAATCAAAGGCACATCGATCATTCGGAAACGATTCCGAGTTGTCTTTTCACGCGTACCAATTTCTATAATCGTGTCTTGACTAATGATTTCTCCATTGGGACCATAATAATTCGTAATGGTCATTTTGGTCTCATTTGGGTTGTAATAGTCAAATTGATCATTGAGTTGGGTATAATTCAGGCCTGTTCTGAAAGCAAATCCATTTGGGGATATGATCGATAGTCGTAGTTCAGTATTGTAGGAAAAGGCAGCCGTTTCTGTGTCTGCTCGCCCATTGGCATAAGGAATGAACTCTCCTTCTCTAGCCTGTAAGTCTCGCAAAGAAGTGGTTGTTCCAGTAGCCAGCTCACCGTACCAATGCCTCTTTCCGGTCTTAAAAGATTCACACTTCAACTCCGTCTTGAAAAGCCCAGTTTCCAATGGTGCAGCCTTAGCAGCTGGCAGTGCAGTCATCATAGCAAAACGAGGTCTAAAGCGAGGATTTTCTTCTTCGCCCTTATGCGCCAGTACTTCCTCCATGCGAGAGGCCGGCGTCAAGTCCTCTTCTACTATTTCCGTTCCAGCGGTACTATTTACAGGAAAAGCTGTTTCAGTAGAAGAATTTGCAAGGATAGAAGGAGTAGTAGGACTAAGTGTAGTTGTCTTTTCAGCGGCAAGGATTGAGTTAGTAGAAGTGGCTAGTTTATCTTTTGTCAGAGGGATTATAGGAGTAGGTTGATTAGGGATCACGGCAACAGGCTGTGCAGCCGTCTCATTGGTTTGAAACTGTGGTTCTATGCGAAAATGTCCCAATTGTACTGCTGGCGAGCTCGGCATGAGCCACCAAGCACCGAGGGCCAAAACCAAGGTAGCGGCGATGGCTAAACCGCCTTTGTAATAGCGGAACTTATTTTGGGCTTTTTGCTGCCACGTTCGATTGGCATCAATTTGTTGCCAGAGCTTGTCGGGCGCATGGGCCTCATAGGAGCGTAATTTGCGCCTAAATGTGTCGTCCAAGGGATGTTTTTTACTCATACAGCTATTTTTTGAAGCGCTAGAATTTGAGATTGCAACATTTTACGAGCTTTCACCAGCTGAGAACGAGAGGTACTTTCCTTACATCCCAGCATTTCTGAAATTTCCTTGTGTGAATAACCTTCTATCGCATAGAGGTTAAAAACTACGCGGTACCCATCGGGCAATGCCGCAACCAACTTAAGCAATTCTTCTTCGTGTAGGTGAGCGTATACTTCAGGTGGAATCGCGCTTTCTGGTTGTTCTTCCACCCCTATCTGTTCGTATGAAAAACTCTTTTTACTGTAATTTTTGAGTGCAGTATTCACTGCTATTCTCCGAATCCATCCTTCGAAAGATCCTTTAAACTCAAATCTACTAATATTATTGAAAACTTTAATAAAAGCATCCTGTAAAAGATCTTCCGCTTCCATCTGATGCCGTGCATAACGCAAACATACCCCCATCATCTTTGAGGCATACAACCTAAAGACTTCCTGCTGGCATTTGCGATCTTCCCGCATACACCCCTCAATTAGTTCGCGTTCAGTCACTTGCTACTTTTAATCCTTCCGAGAGAACAGCTTAAAACATTAAGGGTTCTATATATAAGACCCGCTCTCCATTTATTTTGCTGCCTCACTTCGGGTAGTTTATCAATTCTCCCCCTGCTTGACGATCATACTTTGGGGGGATAGTATAACGCCAGCAGCTTTCTACATGGTATGTTTATGGGTGAAATTTAAGCTTTGAACTTACCTCACAAATTAGTGCATTTTTTCCACTATTAAAAGGCTCTATCCGTTTTTTTAGCAGGTATCCCATGAATAATTAAACCTTTAAAGTCGACAAAAGTTATATCAGTTATGATATATGATTGAAGAACACCAAGTGTGTTGGTGGAGGGGAGTTTCATCGCCTCAACCAATGAGGAAGGATTAACCTACCATGGAATGATCTTGTCCTGGAAGGAACAGACCGTAAAAGTCGACTTCAATCATGCGATGGCAGGCAAGAAGCTGGAGCTGCGGTACCAACGGCATGGGAAGCGAACAACTTGGAAAAAGATTTTAAATAAAGTTTAACGTTAAAGTACGCGACTTAGGATCAATTTTTGCGTCATTAGTACGTTAGGATTACATAATACATTTCAACAACCAACGGAAGGAAAACGTAATGCAGGCAAAGTCTGCCAACAAAAAAAATTAAGTATGAAGTATCTCAGTTTTGTTTTTGCATTCTGCCTATTGGGAATCACTGCCAGTGCTCAGCAAGCCAACGATTATAGTAAAGCAAGCGATTCTGATCCAGCAGCTAAGGTTATTTTAGACAAACTAAAAGCCAAATACGATGGCTATAAGGCCTTAGAAGCAGATTTCACCATGCTCATGGAACTCGCTGATCAGCCCCAGGAAACGACCAAAGGGAAGATCGCCAGACAAGGAGATCAGTATCGTTTTGAAATGGGTACGCAGCTGGCCCTTTGTGATAATTCGGCGCTCTGGTTAGTGATGCACAACAACAAAATGGTGCAGATTAATGATATTCCTGATGAAGATGACACCAGCCTCCTATCGCCTCAGTCTATCTTTACTTTTTATGATACTGGGAAATTTGCTTACCAACTCGTGCAAGAAGTCGATAGAGGCGGTAAAGTGATTCAAGAAATTGAATTCAAACCGCTAGATGAGTATGCCGATTATTCTAAGTTACGCTTGAGTGTCGACAAGAAATTGAATCAAATAGAAAGTGTAAAAGCTTTTGCCAAAGACGGCTCTCGCTTTACTTTTCAGATAGATAAACTCCGACCGAATGTATCTTTCCCCGCTAAACATTTTTCATTTGTGAAGAGTGAGTTTCCGGGTTATGATGTGGAGGATTTGCGAGAGTAGGGCTTGCCTGTGCTCTCGCCAAGGGGATTGACAGCAGGAGCTGTCGGCAGGCGGGAACGTGACAGGTACATAGCTGGAGCTATTGTACCAAGGGCGAAGAATGCGATGGCCAAGGCTTTTGATTTTCATTATCATTTTGATTTTGATTGAATCCCGAGCCTTGGCCAAGCCTTTTAATTTCCATTCTCATTTTGATTTTGATTTTGAACTGACAACAGCAGCTGTCGAAAGGCAGGGACATGGACGCTTCGGTTCCGAGCAGGAACTCCAATAGCCGCCATGTCCCTGCCTTTTGATTTTCATTCCTATTTTGATTTTGATTCACATTGCCATTTTGATTCTAATTTTGATTGAACACAGTGATCCACAGCGAAATTCTCAACTTCACCGCTTCATTCACGCTCCTCTTTCTTCACCCTCCCACATCTCCTCCGCAATGGCTGAGACCAATTCTCTAAACTGGGCTCTGCTAGTATTAGCAAAGATTATTATCCCATTCTTATTTCCTACATCTATTAGGGCTCTGGTATTGACTCCTACTTCAGCTCTATTATGGACGTAATAGGTCTTATTATTTACGGGCCGAAGGAATAGTCGCTTTTACTTTGGCATTCAAACCTCTATGTCAATGCTCTAAAAAGAACTCTCCCATCGTATGACCATGATGAGGGTTCCTTTTTTATGGTAGGTTGTGCTAATGAGGTTTGTCAATCAAATTAGTGCTTTTCTCTTTAACATTCTCGATATCAGAACAAGCCATTATTTCTATTTTCCGCTGAATAAAAGATGATTTTCTTTTGTAACCGCCCTTAAGATTAAAGATCAAATCTTCCCGTCCGTTTTCTGATAATTGAACCTTAGGCGCTGCTGCAAATTCATTCCACCCGATAGTTTTCAGGCTATCGTTAGTCAGATGTATCAATCGATGCAATGATCCAATGTAATAATCAGTTTCTTCCCTTCTCTTCGCTTTATTACTATCGACATAGAGCATCTTTATTCCAAGCCAGAAGAAAATTCCAAGTACCGCAACTGTTAATAACTGTAATGAAATACTAGCCGTAAGAAAAGCACTAATATCAAGCAAGATGCTTATAGAAAATAATGTCGGTACAATAAGAATCATTATTCCTGACATCATTGTCCCTTTCTTGCTTTTTTTTCTCCTGGATTTAGTGACAAACAAAATATTCTCTTTCGAGAAAAAATCGATTAATTTCTTTGGAAAGATAGGATGTAAATCCTCGAAAGATAGAGTATCATTACTCGAAGTCTTTTCCTCTTTTTCGTTAGTCTTATTGATACTTTCAAAGCACCTTTGTTCAACTTCAAACACCTCTTCAATATTCTCTATATCTAAAGACTCCATAACATAAAAATCACCATTTGTCACTGCTCTTTTATAGTGAAAATCGCCTCCTTGGGGCTTAATTTTGAGATATAACTTTAAGTCCCCTTTCTTGCTATGATTAGCATTTAAGTGAATGCTAGTCATATTTACAAATTGACTCCATTCATAAGACGTTATAACCTCATTTTTATACTTTATTATCCTTTGAGTAGTTCCGACAAAAATGACTACGCTAGTACCAAGTTTATTTAACTTCTTTTTTACATTTCCCCCCCAAGCCATGCCAACAACCACAAAAAGCAGGAAAAATAGTAGTACAATAGCATCTCCTATCAGCAAGGGTTCAATAAATAGTAGAAGGACACCTCCGATCCAAATTGTCCCAAATATCAATACTGATTTTCTATAGCTTTGATGCGCCTTACTTTCTTTTCCTTGTGTTGAAAAAATAACCTGCTCATCGCTGATCACCTCCTTCAACACGACTGGGAGCTCAAAATTGTGCATATTGATTCCTGAAT
>Ga0070729_10006206_pt1 | contig 11866 bp, 6 predicted proteins | sample tdDd472_FD_66725 | JGI IMG/M metagenome (GOLD analysis project Ga0070729, IMG submission 66725) | Marine sediment microbial communities from the Atlantic coast under amendment with organic carbon and nitrate - tdDd47.2 | ecosystem: Environmental > Aquatic > Marine > Coastal > Sediment | place...
GGAATTCAATGAAGGCGATTCTGTTATATATACATTCCCGACCCCCGTGGACGGTGCAAAAAAACAGTTTGAGGGTGAAATATACATGATAACCGATGGCTGGATATTTATTAAATCAAATGAAGGAATGATATTAAAAGTTTCGCATTATAATGCCGAATTAATTGAACAAACCGGTGAAAAACGGCAGGCTATTTAAAATTATTTTTTTACAATTTTTTCTTGAATTGTGTTTTTCTTTGCCATATATTTACAATCTAAGTTTTACAAAGCTCTTAAAAAGTGTTTACTTAGAAATGCGGGAATAGCTCAGTTGGTAGAGCGCAACCTTGCCAAGGTTGATGTCGCGGGTTCGAGTCCCGTTTCCCGCTCAAGAATCCACCCCGAGTGGATTTTTTTGTATACGTAAAATTTTGGCGGCGTGGCCAAGTGGTCGAAGGCGAAGGTCTGCAAAACCTTTATTCATCGGTTCGAATCCGATCGCCGCCTCAAGGAAGCCTGATTGCATTGGTAGTCGGGTTTTTTGTTTCTAAAATGTAAGATGAATAAAACCTTTATTCACCCCGACACGAAGTCGGGGTCACCGGCCTCAAGGAAGCCTGATTACGAAAGTAGTCGGGTTTTTTGTTTTTAAAATGTAAGATGAATAAAACCTTTATTCACCCCGACACGAAGTCGGGGTCACCGCCTCAAGAAAGCCTGATTATGAAAGTAGTCGGGTTTTTTGTTTTTAAAATGTAAGATGAATAAAACCTTTATTCACCCCGACACGAAGTCGCCGCCTGGATGTTGTATCTCGTTTTATTGTTGTGCCGGGGTGTGTCGGAGATTCCGCATCTTCGTGCGGAATGACATGCCAATTATTTTGGTGACCAAAAGTCGGGATGCCAGTGTTTGGGTCATCCTCCGTCTTTTTTGCAAAAGGCACAAAAAAGCCACCTCCTTCAAAAGGAGGATAAAGTACAGAACTATTTCGCATTTTTTGAAAAGCATGCCACCCATCTGGTAAGCATTAATAAACATAATCTTGTCCTGCTCGCGTAAGCGGGCATCTCGTTTTTTGTTGTGCCGGGTTGTGTCGGAGATTCCGCATCTTCGTGCGTAATGACAGGATAAGTTGTGTCGTTATGCTTTGCTTGGGTGGCCGTTCATGGGGATTCTACAGGCGACGTGCTGGGCTTGCCGAAGTTCTCATCCACCACATCATGCGTTTTTTTCGATGGGCTTAAAAACAACTATCTTTGGTTCGGTATAATCAAACACCCCATCGGGGTGGAACGACATGTATATTTTATAGCTCTTTACAAGACGGATGAGGGCTAAACTCGTATTGTTTAATTATTTACGTTTGGGGGATAGTTATGGTAAAAGTGCTTCCTTCACCAACCTTGCTTTCAACTGAAATTGTGCCTCCAATTTTATCGATAAGTTCTTTACAAATGATTAAACCTAATCCTGTTCCTTTTTCAGAATTGGTACCCTTTGTTTCCGTACTTGTCTGAATATTAAAAATCGTTGATATTTTATCTGCTGTCATGCCGATACCGGAATCTTTGACCGAGATTGAATATTGATCGTTCAAGACCTTACCAAAAATTTCAATTTTCCCATTCACAGGAGTAAATTTCACGGCATTGTTAACCAAATTTGTAAGTACAGTCTCAATAATAAATTTATCCGAAGTGATTGTCTTTTTGTCAACGATAATAGAGCAAGTTAGTAACTTTTCGTTAAATAAAAGTTGGGTTCGTTTATGAACCTTCTCTATAACTTGTGAAACATCAAAACTTTCTTTTTCAATTTCTATCAACCCTCGTTGATTTCTCGCCCAGGTTAATAAATTATTTAATAAATCGAATACAGAGAGAATGGAAATATGAATCCCCTGGGCAATGCTAATTCTTTCAGAATCATTCATATCATCATAGTCGTAAACCAGGAACTCGGCATAATTAAGGACGTTTCCCATAGGATTTTTCAGGTCATGCGCAATAACTGATAGAATTTTATCTTTCGTTGCATTTAAGGAATCCAGTTGTTCATTGTTCTTGTTAAGTGTTTCGTTAATAATTCTTTTTGCCCGATTCATCCGGTATATAATGAAAATAACTATCAACATTAAGAAAACAATTCCGTACGCATAATATAATTGGATAGCGGTATGCTCAAGTTGAAATTCCTTCTCTTTCAATAGTCTTTGCGATTCCAATGTTTCGATGCGTGTCTGGAATTCCAATAATCTGTTACTTGATTTTTCAGTTAGAATTTTTTCTTTTGTTTCATAATAAAGGTTTAAATATTTAGCATAATTAGCCATGTCATTCTTTTTTTGATATGCATGTGAAAGAGATTTGTAGCTATCTCTCAAAAGCACCGCCGCTTTTGTTTCTTTTGCAACACTTACCGCACTATCAAGATTAGTTATTCCTTCAGAAAACTGATTAAGCAGGATGTAAGATTCTCCAAAGTTTCTGTATGATATTCCAATATATTGCCTGAATTGTTTCCGAATACTGATCTGCATAGCTCTATGCGTGTATGACAAAGCTTCATCAGGACGGTTTAATCCATTTAAGGCAAGAGCGATGTCATTATAATTTAAAATTTTACCCTCATCGGAATCCAGATTTTCATAAGCTTTAAGTGATAACTGGTAAAATTTTAACGATTCATTAAAGTCCCCCAATTCCAAGTAAATTCGACCAAGATTGTTTAGTGAATATCCTTTAATGGCATCATTATGAATAAGTTTTGATATTTCGAGACCCTGTTCAAAATATTTTTTTGCTTCCAGCTTGTTACCGTGTTCCAGATATGCCAATCCAAGATTATTGTACATTTTGGCAACACCAGCAGAATCCTTCAACTCCTGACGAGCATTCAACGAATTAGAATAATATTCAATTGCCTGATCATATATGCCCCATTGCCAGTAGATTATCCCTATATTATTGTTAATGGCTGCTTCTCGCTTCTTATCATTAATCCGCTCGGTCATTCTTTTAGCAATTCTATAATAAGTTATGGCACTGTCATATACTGCCGTGCGCCAGTAAAGAAGTCCCAAATTATTTGCTGAAAAGTATAAGTCAAGTTCGTGATCTTGTGAATCATTTATCCAGATTGAAATTGCTTTTTTAAAGTAAAATTTGGCGCTATCATTTATCGCAAGTTTTTGATAGCTAATCCCGAGCCTGTGAGAATTAACAGCGATGAGGTGTTTCAGATTTTCATCTTTTGCATCATTATATGCAATTGAGAAATAGTTAACGGCGGGTTTATAATCTTTAGCATTGTAGTATGAATATCCTATATTAGCCAACCCTTCAATTATACCAAAAGGATAGTTCAGTTGCTTTGAGATTTCAACTGCTTCTTCAGCATATTTTTTTCTATCTGCAGAATTATTTCCGGAAAGTTGAGAGAGATCGAGGAGTGCATCAACTTTATCCTGACCATCCAGTTCGGGCAGAGATTTTTTTATCGAATCAATAGCTGTCTGCTGAGCAAAGCTATTTCCGAAAATAATAAAAGTAAATAAAAACAGAAGTGATTTATATAAAAACATAATACCCTGCTTTATTAAAAATAAATAGAACTGATTAACTCAATCTTATAATATGCAAATAAAAATTAAATAAATCATTTCTGTTTTATCACGAAGTAGAATGATATAAAGAGTTAATACCACCTATTTGTAATAATATTCTTACACTATTGCACTTTCCTTACCAGAATCTTTCACGAAAAGGCAAGAGGATAGTGACAATTCACCAATTTTTCTTATAAAGCTGAAATCAGGGTCCTCGGCCAGACCGAAAATATTAATATCTGCGCGGGGTGCTGATTTTACGGCTTCAAAGAAATTACCGCAAATAACGTGAAACTCTGTCATTGAGGGGAGTCGGGTTTGATCACTCAGCCTTTCAAGAAATTGGTACATGTTAGATTCTTCTTCAATAGTTTCACATACTGTAACCAGATTTATTTTGCCTTCCCAGTTTAATTGTAATTGCAAAGCCATTAGTACTGCCAGGTGCCAGTTAGGCGATTTATCACGCAACCATAGGTTAATAGTTTTTTGCATGCCAAAAGCCATGCGCGGATGCTGACGGAGTACCACAACACCGAGTTCATATTTAACAGAGTTGAACATTAACTCGCGCATTTCATTATCGGATTTATCAGAAGAGCCAAGGGTGAGAAACAGGGTGTTTGGTCGTAAAGCTCCTCCACGCAAAGTCTGGATAACCAGTTTGCTGCCATGAACGAAGCGTTGATCTTCAATAACTGTTGAGTTTACCATTATTTTCTGTTTTCTCAAAGGGAGTAGTAACTCATCTAACTCCACAATTGTTTTTTCAACTTCGGTGTCCCTAACGGTGAATGCGTAAATACTACCCGAGGGGGATACAATATTTTTAATAAATAGGAGTGAACCATGCCACAATTTCGGGTCTTCGATTGGCAAGAGTAAATCGGGTTTCCAAGCAACCTGATGGCGTGGGAATTTCTGTGCTATCCTTGAGGCGTACTCAGCGAGAACTACAAACATACCGCCACGGATATCACCCCATTCGGCTTTGAGACCTTTCCGAGTGAGCCAGATATAAATTGAAATTATCAATATAAATGCGATAATTGAAAAAACAGGATCAATCAGCAGCATCACGAAAATACACCCGAGCGCCCCCCCAAAAGAAACAAACCGCGGAACTTTAAACATAGGGCGAAAACTGATAATTTTCATACTTTGCTGCAAAAACACCACCAGATTAAGTGTGCCGTAAGTGATGAGGAAGAAAAGAGTAATAAGGCTTGCCAGAGCGTCAAGATTTCCCATTACCAGCGCGATAAAAATTACACCTCCTGTAAATACAACAGCGTTTCTTGGTTCGTTAGAGGCGGTTTTCACGGCGAAAAACTTATGTCCGGGGATCGATTTATTTTCAGCGAGTGCCTGAAGAATTCTTGGTGCGCCAATTATACTACCCAAAGCGGAAGAGAAAGTGGCAGCCAGGATACCCATTAATACCAGCTCGCCAATAAAGGCTTTATCAACCATCACCATTTGGTTTGAGCGTAATTCGGCAGGTGAGATAAAATATGCCGCGAAAACAGCCAGTGTTATATAAATGATCATCGTGACACCAATCGAACTAAGAGTTCCCATAGGGATCGATTTACGTGGTTCTTTCAGGTCACCGGAAAGATTAGCGCCCGCCATTATTCCGGTAACGGCCGGGAAAAATATTGCGAAAACTTTCCAGAAATCGGCATCCTCGAACTTTCCAATCAATTCAACTTTTTGAACAGGATCTGCCGACGTGAATAAAAAGGATAGTATTGAAATTGCAATTATCGCAAGGATAATGTACTGTACTTTTATTGCAAAAGCAGTACTAAGGTAAGAAATAACCAGCAACAAACCCCAGATTATAATTGATATTGTCATGGGATCATGATCGGGGAAAATTCGTATCCAACCTTCGGTAAACCCAATTATGTAAAGTGCAGCGGAAAATGTTTGCGCGAAGTAGAAGGGTATTCCTATTGATCCGCCCGCTTCAAGCCCGAGTGACTTTGAAATAATTGAATATGCCCCCCCGGCCCCGATTTTAATATTGGTGGTAATAGAAGACATTGAAAGCCCCGTGGCAATTGTTATGAGCTTCGCGAGTACAATTATACCAATTGCTCCCAATAACCCTGCATTACCAACAACCCAACCAAGCCTGAGATACATAATCACACCCAGAATGGTTAAAACATCGGGTGTAAATACGCCGCCGAACGTTCCGAATTTTTTTATTCCGGACTCGGGTGTTAATAAACTTTTTATCGAGGAAGTAAGTTTAGATAACATATTTCGGGAATCATTCAATTATTTATAAAATCAGTATTATTATATAAGACTTATGTGGCAATAATAATACATAAATTAATTATTTTATTCCTAACAACCATGAATAAATAATAGTTTTAATACGTCTAATAAATTCTATCCACAGTAAATTTACAAAAGGAGAAGAAATGAATAAAAAATCTGCCAAAATTTTCATTTTTATTTTGATCTTTGTTGGGGTTCTAATTGCCCAGGATGAAGAAAAATCGAAATTAAATTCATCAACACTTAGCGGATTATCTTTCCGGGCAATCGGGTCTGCTTTAACATCGGGGCGAATTTCGGATTTTGCCGTAAATTTATCCAATCCGGCTGAATATTTTGTTGCTTCATCAAGCGGAGGTGTTTGGAAAACAACCGATTACGGCACCACCTGGAATCCCGTGTTTGATTCGGAAGGATCTTATTCAATAGGTTGTGTTACAATGGACCAGAATAACACAAGTGTTGTTTGGGTTGGTACAGGAGAGAATAATAGTCAGCGTAGTGTGGCATACGGCGATGGTGTTTATCTTTCTGTTGACGGTGGAAAAAGCTGGAAAAACAAAGGCTTAAAAAACTCAGAACATATCGCAAAAATTATAATTCATCCTGAAGATTCGCGGATAATATATGTTGCTTCTCAGGGACCTCTTTGGGGACCCGGTGGAGATAGGGGTTTATACAAAACTACAGATATGGGCGAGTCTTGGGAAAAGATACTTGAAATAAGCGAAAATACCGGTGTTTCTGATATAGTGATGGATCCGCGGGACCCGGATGTGATTTACGCATCTGCTTATCAAAGGCGCAGACATGTATTCACATTGATAAATGGCGGTCCTGAATCCGCGATTTATAAAACTACCGATGGCGGCAAGAAATGGGATAAACTTACCTCGCGTATTCCTTCCAATGATAAGGGTCGTATAGGATTAGCAATTTCACCTGTAAATCCTGATTATATTTATGCAATTATCGAGGCGGCTGAAGAAAAAGGAGGATTTTTCAGGTCAACAAATCGTGGTGCAACCTGGGAAAAACGGGATGATTATATTGCTTCAAGTCCGCAATATTACATGGAAATTTATTGCGACCCGGAAAATGTTGATAAAGTTTATTCGATGGACACATATTCCAAATATACTCTTGACGGTGGTAAAACATGGAAGAATATTGGCAATAAGTATCGCCATGTTGATGATCACGCCTTTTGGATTAATCCGAAAAATACAAAGCAGATGATCATCGGTGGTGACGGCGGTGTTTATCACTCTTTTGACGGGGGAGGTAACTGGGAGTTTATTGATAATCTTCCTATTACGCAATATTACAAAGTGGCGGTAGATAACTCGCTTCCGTTTTATTACGTTTATGGTGGTACACAGGATAATAATTCCATGGGAGGACCTTCCCGCACAACGGCTGCTTCTGGTATTGTGAATAGCGACTGGTTTATTACTAACGGTGGTGACGGTTTTGAAGCAGCAGTTGACCCAATGGACCCCAACATAGTTTATACCCAGTCTCAATATGGCTGGCTCACCAGACTTGATAGAAGAAGCGGAGAAAAAATTGGGATAAAACCACAAGAGGGAGCGGGTGAAGAACCTTATCGCTGGAATTGGGATGCCCCTTTGATTATAAGTCCGCATAAAAATACCAGATTATATTTCGCGGCAAATAAGCTTTTCAAAAGTGAAGACAGGGGAGATAGCTGGGAAGTAATTTCACCGGATTTAACCCAGGAAATTGACCGGAATAAATTAAAAGTGATGGATAAAGTTTGGGGAGTTGATACTCCTTCCAAAAATGCATCAACTTCACTTTTTGGTAATATTGTTTCTATCGCGGAGTCACCACTCAAGGAGGGATTACTTTTTGTAGGGACTGATGACGGCTTGCTGCAAATTTCTCAGGATGGAGGGAAAAACTGGCGAAAAGTTACAAATATCCCGGGTGTTCCTGAAATGTCCTATGTGAACGATATTGTTCCGTCTTTCCATGATGCGAACAGGGTTTATGTGGCGTTTAATCATCATAAATATGCTGATTTCAAACCTTATATTGTGGTCAGTGAGGATGGCGGAAACTCGTGGAAATCGATTTCATCCGATCTTCCCGAGCGCGGTTCTGTTTACGCACTTGATGAAGACCATGTAAATGAGAATCTTGTGTTCGCGGGAACAGAGTTCGGGTTTTATTATTCCCCCGATCGTGGCGGTAAATGGATAAAACTAAGTACAGGATTACCAACTATTGCCGTTCGGGATATTGAAATCCAGCGAAGGGAAAATGATATCGTACTGGCAACGTTCGGCAGAGGGTTTTATGTAATGGATGATTATTCCCCGCTTCGTGAGGTTACAGAACAAAAACTTGAAGATGATTTTGTCATCTTCCCGATAAAAGAAGCACCGATTTATGTGCAAACTTATCCTATCGGGGGCAGGAAAAACGGCTCGCAAGGCGACGGTTTTTATAGTGCGGATAACCCTCCATACGGGGCAACTTTTACGTATTACATGAAAGAATCGATAAGCACGATAAAAGGGGATCGCAAAAAGAAAGAAAAAGAACTTGTAAAGGAAGATAAACCAATACCGTTCCCTAAAAATGAGGAACTTGTAGCTGAAGATAATGAAGAATCACCACAAATTATTTTCACTATCAAGGATGCTGCCGGTGAAGTTGTGCGGCGGTTAAAAGCCCCCGCATCGAAAGGCTTAAAACGTATTACCTGGGATATGAGATACATGCCAACTTATCCTCTTGGTGAACAAAAGGGTTATCTCAATAATGATCGTTCCGGGATCATGGCCATGGCCGGGACTTACACGGTTGAAGCTTCTAAAAGCGTAAACGGAAAAATATCCCCGTTGCACGGACCAGTTGAATTTAAGCTTTACCCGCTTGGTATAAGAAATTATTCCGGACCTGAAAGAAAGGAAATGTTGAATTTCCAGATGGATGTTGCTGAATTAAGCCGGGCTGCTTATGGTGCTTCACGGTTGATTAGTGAACTGGATTCCAAAATTCAGGAAATCAGGACTGCATTGAAGAGTACACCGGGGGCAACTATCGCATTGATGGAAAAAGCTAACATGGTGGAGGATTCATTGCGTACCCTGAATTATATATTAAACGGGAATCCTTCGTTTTCAAAACGAAACATGAACCAGTATCCCGCTGTACTTGAAAGACTGGGGAACATGGGTTATGAAATGAGCAGATACTTGAGCAAACCAATCAAAACTCATAAAGATGGTTATGCCATAGCTAAAGCAGAGTTAAAACCGGTTCTTTCAGATTTGAAGTCCTTGGTTGATAATGAAATTGCTTCACTTGAAAAGGCACTTGATGATCTTGGCGCACCTTGGACGCAAGGTAGGGTTCCCATGATCAAGTAGTTGTACTTATATATTTTCCACTCTTTCTGAACCTCCTCATTGGCTTGACTGTGGGGAGGTTTTTTATTTCCGGCTGGTTATTGAGATGTTTTCAGGTCGAGTAGTGATGCTGCATGAAATTTTGTCTGTCAAACTCGCGAAAGTGGGCATCTTGTTTTTTGTTGCAGGGTTGTGTCGGAGATTCTGCATCTTCGTGCGGAATGACATGTATTTTTTCATTGTCATGCTCGCGAAAGCGGGCATCTCGTTTTTTGTTTTGCAAGGTTGTGTCGGAGATTCCGCATCTTCGTGCGGAATGACATGTATTTTTTCATTGTCATGCTCGCGAAAGCGGGCATCTCGTTTTTTGTTTTGCAGGGTTGTGTCGGAGATTCCGCATCTTCGTGTGGAATGACATGTACGCTTTGTCGTTATTGATGGGGGTTCGACAGGCGATGTGCTCAGAAGAAATTTACTGTTATTTTTCTCCCCTCCCATTTTCGGGAGAGGGGAGTATATAATAATAATATTTTGAATAAACAGGATTACAAATACAAAGCCGGGTGTTATTTATACTTAACACCACAACCGTAAGGTTTTGTAACTTTGTTTTCAACTTCTTTTCCGCTCATTGAGGCATCAAGAGCAGCAGCTACATAATTTTTAGCAGTTTTTACATCTTCCTGATTCGCTGTGGGTGTATCATCAATTCCACCGGCATAAACAAGAACACCTTCAGGGTTGACAACATACATGTGCGGCGTAGTTTTTGCACCATACATTTTGCCAACATTACCATCTTCATCAATTAAGTATGCTGTGAATTTTGCACCACTTTCTTTTGCGCGTGAATTTATCTCTTCGGCGTTATAATTACCCTGTTTACCGGGTGCTGAAGAACAGATGGACAACCACACTACATCTTTTGCGGTGTATGCCTCCTGCAACTTTTGCATGTTTCCCGAGCCATAATGTTTTACAACGAACGGACATTCATAATTCACCCATTCTAAAACAACAAATTTGCCCTTAAAATCAGAAAGTGAATGTGTTTTACCATTGCTGTCTTTAAGAGTGAAATCAGGGGCTGATTTATCTATGGCCGCTGTCTGTGCAGAAATGGAGAATGCACAAAAAAGCATAAGAATCATTGCTGATAAAAATAGTTTTTTCATTGTTGTTACTCCCTTGTAAGTTATAGTTGGTTAATATATTCTTTTACAATATCCGGTGTTAATACTTCGGGTAAAATAATAGGCTTTTCCCCTTTTTTACCCGAATATAAAACGTAAAGTGGAACACTGTTTCTGCCAAAAGATGCGAGGGCATCGGTTATTTCATCGTCCCTTTTTGTCCAATCTGCAATTAAAGTAGTCACGCCTTTTTCATTAAATGCTCTTGTTACAGATTCATCATGCAAAGCTACTTTTTTATTTACCTGACACGTTAAACACCAAGTTGCAGTAAAATCTATAAAAACAGGTTTCCCGTTTTCTACAAAATCATTTACTTTTGAGGTGTTGAAAGACTCCCATTTACCGGAAATATTTATCTCATTCTGCTGATCTGTATTGTTGATTTCCGAACCGAAATAATATGCCGGGATCATCAAGACAAACAAACTCACCACGATGGCAGTGTACCTGACTGATTTTTTAATGGTAAAATCACCCCATTTCCCGTATATCCATCCGGAAACAGAAGCAAAAAGTAAAATCAGCAGTGTAAGTATTACAGCATCACTTCCTTTAATATTCGCAAGAACCCATAAAAGCCATATTACGGTTGCGGCAAGGAGAAAACCCATGAACTGTTTGAAGACAATCATCCAGTTACCCGGCTTGGGAATAATCTTCAGCCATGAAGGGAAAAAGGACAAAATCAAATATGGGAAAGCCATACCCAGTGCTAGGAAAGTAAATACCAACATTGTAACACCCGCCGATTGAGTAAGCGTGTAACCCAACGCTGTACCCATGAAGGGTGCGGTGCAAGGTGTTGCAACAATTGTTGCCGTTATACCACTTATAAACGAACCTGCAAGTCCGCCTGTTTTTGCGCCGGCGCCTCCAAGTTGTGTAAGGGAGGTACCAATTTCGAAAACCCCGAATAAGTTGAGGGCAAATAAAAACATTAGTACAATCAGTACCAGTAAAAATAATGGCTCCTGTAACTGGAAACCCCAACCGAGTTTCTCACCGCCTGATTGTAATAGAAGCAGCACACCGGCAAGCATCCAGAATGAAAACAAAACTCCTACAGTAAAACTAATGCCATGTTTATAAATTTCTTTTTTTGAGGATGAAGCTTGTTGGACAAAGCCCATGATTTTTAGAGATAAAACGGGGAGTACACATGGCATCAGATTTAATATTAATCCACCCGCGAAAGCGAGTGCAAGTATGAGTAACAGGCTCTCCTCGCTATTTCCCATTTCACCATTCAACGAAACTGCACCGGGTACGACATTTATCTCAATTGCCTTTTCAGAACCTTCACCCCGCCAGCCAACATCAGACACGAGAATACCAGAAATGGTATCAGGTTCGTGAGTTCTGAAAGCTTCCAGCGGTAATGATAACGTGTAAAGATC
>Ga0070729_10006207_pt1 | contig 11864 bp, 12 predicted proteins | sample tdDd472_FD_66725 | JGI IMG/M metagenome (GOLD analysis project Ga0070729, IMG submission 66725) | Marine sediment microbial communities from the Atlantic coast under amendment with organic carbon and nitrate - tdDd47.2 | ecosystem: Environmental > Aquatic > Marine > Coastal > Sediment | place...
GTCATTCTGGCAAAGCTTTCGCAAAGCCCAGGATGTATTCCTCGACAGATTGGACCAGATAAAACGTGGTGCCCCAATTCCCATTGAGGACGCGGTCTCAATTTCAGATAGTGATCTTGATGATTCGATCTGGTTCAGCTCGTTTTTTAATGAGTTAAAGCGCAAACAGACCGAACGAATAAACCAAATGAACCCCGAACTGCGTAATCGACTCCTTGTGGAAACACTATTAGACTCCTATTCAAAAATTCTCTTTTTGTTAATGCCCCTTTTTGCCCTTTTTCTTAAGCTCATCTACATTCGGAAAGACCCGTTTTATATTGATCATATAATTTTTGCCTTACACTTTCATGCCTTCCAGTTCGCACTTCTGGGGACCTTATTCCTCCTGAATACCTGGTTGACATCAAGTATTTGGCTTGGCCTTCAAACAGGCTTGATCATGATTGGAATACCGGTTTATCTCTGGCTAAGTATGAAGACGGTTTATTGCCAAGGCTGGATTAAAACCAGTATAAAATTAATCCTTTTGGGCAGCTTGTATTTACCAAGCCTTTTTGCCGGACTCATCCTCGCCCTGCTGATAACCGTGTTAACGATGTAATGAGGTCTTGCTTACCGCCCTATCACCCTGAAAACACAGCAAAGAATTGTTGGACACCACATTCTATGGGCCAAAACCTTGAAACAGTCCACATGCATTTGAAATAATGACGCAAGGAGGACATGATGAACCGATACATGGGAATGCTAATCCTGGTTACCAGCCTTTTTGGACAAGAATTGCGTGAAAGCGATCAACATTTTAAAATTGTCGGCACTTATGCTGCCTCCCATATCCTGATAACCTATGACGGCGCCAAATTGGCCCCGTACTCAATGACTCGCACCAAAAAAGAGGCCAGAGTCATGGCAGAAAACATTGCCGCCGAGCTCCGAACAAACCCCGAACGTTTTGAAGACCTGGCTGATCAACACTCTGATGGGCCATCTGCCAAAACAAGTGGCTACATCGGAGGGTTTGGCCCTCGTGATATGGTTGGAGCCTTCACAAGAGCCGTGAAACGTCTTGAAGTTGGGGAAATCACCTCAGAGCCCGTAAAGACAGAGTATGGGTTTCACATCATCCGCAAGGAGAGCCTGAAGCCAAAGCATTTCAGCGGGCAACTTTTCCTGGTTTCCTACAAGGGTGCGGAAATATTAAAGGACATGCCTCGAGAGCGCGTGGGTAGTCGCACAAAGGAAGAAGCTAAATCACTGATTGATTCCTACCGTGCCCGGGTAACCGGCGACAGCTTCGATTCCCTCCACATGGAACACAGCGACTTTAAAAAGAATGAAGGTTTTCTGGGTGTGTTCTCTCTGGGTAAAGGACGCATGTATCGCGAAATTCGCAAACACCTTGAAAAAACGCCCCTCGGAGAGGTCACGCCCGTTTTTGAGTTACCTATTGGCTTTGTGTTTGTTAAACGCCTACCGGTTGTTAAGTTTGCAGGACGTCGAATTCTAATTTGTTACGCCGGTTGCGAACATTGCCCTCCTCATATTGGACGATCTCGTTCCGATGCAAGAACTGAAGCCGAAGAACTACTCGCTCAACTTCATGCTGGTGCGCTTTCTTTTGAAGAGGCAGCCGAGCTTTATTCCAATGAAGCTTACGCAACCCGAAAGGGAAAGGTGCCCGACTGGTTCCCTGGGACCCTCGATCCACGCCTCGAACGGGAGTTCAAACGCCTTCAAGTGGGTGAGATCGGCAAGGTACTTATCGAGACCGACCGCGGGTTCTTCCTTATTAAACGAGAAATTTATCAGCAATAGCCTATTCTCTGTACAAACCTGAATTGTGGTGGTAAATCAAGTATTGGGCAGGGAAAGATAACGACTGAAGTAGCGACTCAAACTGTCATCCAAGGCCGCTGGATAATTCTTAATCGCAAACTGAGAAAGTGTCTCGTCAGTCCATTCTTCTCCTTGCGAATCGGTTTCCACTCGAGGGCCCCAGGGTTGGCCTGGTACCCCATCATCATCGAGAATAAAAATCAGTGGAAATTTGCGTTCGATGTGGCCGTAAAAAAACGGGAAAAAATGTTCGAATGCAAAGAACCGAACCTGGATCTGCCGACATTCATTGAAGGTTTGCATCGTATAGGGCAAAACAAAGAAGGAATCGAGGGACATCATCGAATAAACGATGGCCACACGTTTGGGTTTGTCCGTCTGTTGACAGATTTGTAATAAGTTTGGAAGCGCGTGGGTCTTCATGAGCTGTGCCAGGAACGAAGGCCTTTTGAATGACCAGTTCTCGATGCATTCACGCCTGGTATATCCTCTTTGAAAGAAACGCACTGAAAAAGAAAGCTCTTTATGTGTCAAGGCGAACCCTTTACTCCCCAAAAACAATTCCGCAACCTATGACCTTCAACCAGGCCGACCACGACATGGACATTCCTTTAGCAAACCAGTTCGCAGTGCGTCTCTGAAAAAGACCGTAATAGGGACCTATTCTAATAGCTGTGAATATTTTACACAAATAAAACCATTAAGAAAAACACATTCCCACGGGCTGTTCTGGGTTCGAGCTCCAGATTTTGAGCACCGGCGGTGATGGCTCATAATGAAACCCCACACAGATGGATCTTCGAATTAAAAGCCCTAGACCATTACATTCACACCGCGATCGGAAACGAAATGAATTGGGCGATCTTGTGCTGTGTGAGCGGCCGGATCGATCTCAAACTCACTTTTGTGCCCCTCTGACGACCAAAACGTCTCCTTGTCGTGGGATTGATGGGATCGTTCCTGATCGGATTGAAATCCTTGGCGAACATCGAATGAGTTCAAATCAAATCCCTGGTCTTTCAGCTGTTGTTGCAATTCACCCTGGTTGCCTTTGAGCAGGCTTACGACCTTTGAATTCTCAGCAAAAACTTGTGCACTAACCTGCTCAAGCTCGACGGTTACTTTCACCTTTAGCTTACCCAGTGCTTCGGGTTCAAGCTTGATGACGACCTCGCGAGGGGCCTGACGTACACTGGCCGAAAGATGATCGGCCACCTGTCGCAAAACAGATTGGGCTTGCGGCCCTTCCAATCCCATACGCGTCATCACGGTACGACCTTCCGAAACAGGTTTGAAACCCTGAAGTGCAATCTCTTCACTCAGGTTTTCGCCATGCCCCATCGTCTGGTCACCTGCAGGTACAGACATCGAAGGCTTGGTACCTGCACTCACGAGCACTTTGGAACCCAGTTTCCTAAAACTGCTTTCTATCATTCCCTTTCGCGCAGTGTCTGACAAATCTGAACCTTTTCGTTCTGTCCTTTCCGTTGGGACCTGCTTGTCTGATCGATCTTCAACAGACGCGTTTTTCAGGGAGGTTTTTGCCCTCTCGGTCGATTTATTCCGGGAATTTCTATTATCCGCTTTATCGACCTTAATTTTGCGATCCCTGTGTACCATGGACTGGAGAACTTTGGCTTGTTCCGGCTTCAAAACGGGTTGGTCACTCTTACCTTCGGCATTACCCTTGGGCATTTCGTTCTTCGAAAAACCCGATAACACTTTTACGCCGCGCTCAACTCTCTTGGGTTTATCACTCGAATTGACATCACCGCCTGAGCCAGTTGCCTGGACGTCTGAAAGGCGCGTCTTGATCCCCTTATCCGTTAAAACCATCGACATCTTCTGCCCGGTGACGTTCATTCGAGGCGCGCCATCGCGGTTCGTTGCAGGAGTTTTTCCAGATACCTGTTCCGCAGATGGCTTGCGGCCGCCAGGTCGTATGGGCTGGCCACTTGCAGCCAGCTCTTTTCGGTTATTTAGTATCGCAAGCTTTTGATTCAAAAGCCCTTCCCTTTGACCGTTGAGGTCCTTGATTGGTGAATCAACCTGAACCGGTTTCGTTTTTGAGGAAAAAACCATTTTCGATATTGGCACCTTGGAGGCGATCGCGTCACCAGGCAGATCCTTCTTTATGATGGGTTGCCCTATCGTCAAACTCTTGCGCTGATGTCCAAAACTCGGGATATCACCTTTTGCCCCAGGTAATGCTTGTTGAGACTGCGCTTTCTCGGAGAAGCTGGGTTGTGGAAACATCGATTTCCGAGGCTGGGCCGAAAACTTACTGCGATTACCAGGTTCTTTATTGAAAACCAACGCACCTGCTTCATTTGAACGAGAACGCCCTGTTCTTTTCACCCGCCAAGAGCCGTCTTCGAGGGTTAGTTCTGCTTTGCTGCGCTGTGAAACGGTTTTCTTGCTTGATTCGATATGTTTATCTGAAGCCTTAGATTCCGATTTTGAAATGGAAGGTCGCAGTATCGATTCAATCTGCTCCTGACTCTGACTTAACTTCTTGAGCATTTTAATTATTGCATTGAGTTCGACCTTATTCACACTGGAGGATTGCAGGGTCTTCTCCCCTGTTAGTTTGGTAGTAATCGAGCCCGCACGCTTCAACAAGTTCGGTTTAAACCCCTCCACCATTCCTGTTCTATGTGAGTGGAAAAGATCGCTACCACGAAATTGACCTTTGAAGTTGAGTCCAGTTTGAGGTGAAAGGCTCTCTCTATGGTTCATTTCCTGTTCCAAAGCGCCTGATCCGCCGAAATGAATTAGCAGAAACGCAACAAGATTTGAGTCTTCCAATGAATCGAGGAGGTCGACAAGGGCAATTTCTTCCTTCTGGGTTAGGGCACTTTTTGCTGCCTGACTCTGGCCCAGCCATTTGCTAAAATCACCTTCCGACGATCCAGCTTTCTTCTCTTGACCGCCTAAGCCCATGAAACTGAGCTCTTTAATTAGATTTATCAGCATTGCTTCCCTCCTCGGAACGAGGGAAATCTTATGATCAATCTCCCTCGCCAATGGCTGCGGTTATTTCAGATGCAATTTTTGTTCCGTTACGTGCATCAAGTTTCACAACCGTGTCCATGAGTTTGGCCGACTTCTTCTTCTTCATGGATCGAATCAGCGCAATGCATACTTTGGGTGTTTTCTCGTAAAGCTCTATGAAGTCCTTTGCGGCAATTTCCGGGTCACGAGATTGATAGTGATCGATCAATTCCTGTGGTAGCTGCAGCTCTTCGACGGGGGCCTCTTCTTCTTTCTTTTGCTGATTTTTCTGAAGTTCTGCAAGAATCTTTTCTTCTTTTTCGAGGATTAACTTTTTATTGGTTTCGAGTTCCTCCAAAAGAGATTCGATATGCTGCTGTTTGGTCAGGAGTCGCTGTTGCTCCTCAAGCCGTTTCTTTTCAGCCAGCTTCAAGTCTGCAAGAGTCTGTTCTTTGACCTGCTCTTTCCGTTCGGCCTGGTCCTGGGCAAAAACGGGAATAATCAGTAAAAGGATGATGAACTTCATTTTTTATTTCCCCGCTTCAGGATATCGAGTTCTTCCATTTCCTGCTGCTCGGCCTTGTCGACCTCTCTTAGGTAATCCTGGAATTGAGATTCTTTAAGCGTCGTCATGACCTTCTCTTCTCTTAGTTTAACGAGAAGCTTCTTTTTTTCAACTTGTAATTGTTGCTCAAGTTTTTGGCGCTGGGCTTCGAGCTGGTCTTTTTCGATGTTTAGTCGTTTGCGGAACGAATCGCAGACCCCCATCCAAAAGGTCATTTCATCGCCGGGCCTTTCAAAATAAAAACTTTGTTGGCGTTTGTGGTCGATGGATTGGACTTCATCGACGACCTTGTTCAGGCGGGTTTGGGTGGCGGAAACCGCCTTTTCAGCTAGCTTTTTTCGCGTTTCTCGCACCTTCATCACAGATTCTAGCCTAAACGAAAATTTCTTCATCGGCGTTCACCGGATTTAGAATCATTCACAAACTGGTCGATGTCGATTCCAAAAATAGCGGCCATACCTCCAAGTGCATCCTGCAGATTGGAAAACTCACGAGTTGCCTGCTTCAAAAATCCCTGAATTTGATCGTGGAATGCGATTGACTGATCAATGGAGGGATTCGAGCCCTTGGCGTAGGCTCCGATATTAATCAGGTCTTCCGCATCTCGATAGGTAGCCATCAAGTCGCGTATTTTGCCAGCAAGGTGATTCTGTTCGACGGTAACGAGGTGATTCATCAGGCGAGAAACCGAATTGAGCACATCGATTGCAGGGTAGTGATTCTTTGAGGCGAGGTGTCGACTGAGCACAATATGGCCGTCGAGGATGGAGCGAACTGCGTCAGAGATGGGTTCGTTCATGTCATCGCCTTCGACCAGGACGGTATAGATACCGGTGATGGAACCTGTCTGAAAGTTTCCAGCTCGTTCGAGCAGTTGGGGTAACTGAGCGAAGACGGAGGGAGTATAACCCTTGGCCGATGGCGGTTCTCCTGCGCTCAAGCCAACTTCTCTCTGGGCCATGGCGAATCGCGTCACGGAATCCATCATCAGCAAGACATTTTTGCCCTGATCACAGAAATACTCGGCAATGGCGGTGGCGGTTAGCGCGGCCCGCATGCGAATCAGTGGAGGGTTATCAGAAGTCGAGACAACGATCACCGAACGCTTCACACCCTCTGGGCCAAGATCATTCTCAATAAATCCACTGACTTCACGACCCCGTTCTCCCACCAGGGAAATCACGTTGACATCTGCCTTCGAATTGCGTGCAATCATCCCCAACAGGGTGGATTTTCCCACCCCTGAACCTGCGAAAATACCAAAGCGCTGGCCCAAGCCACAGGTCAGGAGTCCATCAATCACGCGAATCCCTGTCGACAGCGGTGAGTCGATGTTTTTCCGACTCATGGGATTAATTGGTTTGGCTCGCAGCGAACGTGTTTCATTGGCCAGAATGGGGCCTTTTTCATCAATCGGCTCACCCAGTCCATTCAGGATACGCCCCAAAAGTGCTGGACCGACGGTCACCTCAGGCATCTCCCCAGATGCTTCAACGTGATCGCCAAGCTTGATTCCCATGGTTGAGGAAAGCGGCATCAAGAGGACGCGATTATCATGGAAACCTATCACCTCAGCAGTATGCACTTCATTCGTTTTAGGATCGATCACCCTGCAGAGTTCTCCCACCATGGTGACGGGACCAACCGATTCGATGACCATTCCCGTTACCTTGGTCACACGTCCAAACAGCTTATGGCTTGGTGCCTCCTGGATCGCCTGCTGAAAGGTGTTGAGATCGATCATCGCAGTTCCATTAACCTTGACTGAACGTGTTTGCGAATCAGTTCGAGTTGCGTTTCCACGCTGGCGTCTACATCGCCATAACTGGTTTTGATCTTAATGCTGCCCCTGGAGAGTTGCCCATCCTGTTCAAGTTTCACGCTTCCACCCATTCCAGCACTGCGTGCGTGACTATCATGTTGGTTGAAATAGGCGAAATCCTCCGGATTCAGGAAGACAATCATCTTCTCCTTTTCCTTCACGGATTTAATGGCATCGCGTACCATTTCCACAATCCGCACAGGATGAGTCTGAATCTCGTGACGAAGCACCTTTTCGGATACCGAAACGACCAGATCAATGATATCAAGTGTGAGATCTTTGGTGGCGACCTCCTGCAACTCCTGCAGATGTTTCATGCTCTCTCGGAAACTGATCAAGATGGAATCCAGTTTCTGCTGAGCCATTAATTCGCCCGTTTTCTGACCTTCTGCGATACCCTTCTCGTAGGCTTCCCGCTCTAACTTGCCCGCTTCTTCTCGCGCGGTTTTTCGAATCACCTCTGCATCCTGCTCCGCTTTTCGGATAATGGTTTCGATGTCAATTGTGGGTGTCTTGATGTCCTGAACGGGTTCGGGTTCACTCAATGGCGGCGGTTCCACCAAGTTAACCGTATTTCCTTCAAACACATTAAAATCACCTTCTGCCCCGTTGAACTCATTGAATTGAAATTTCATCGAATCCGAGGACGGAGTGGATTTCAGGATTTTAGGAGACATATTCCTCGCCTCCAGAACCACCAATACTGATGATACCTTCTTCTTCCAGCTGACGCACAATCTCGACAATTTGGTGCTGAGATTTCTCGACATCCTTAATCTTAACGGCGCCGAGGTATTCGATTTCTTCCTTGAGCATTTCTGAGGCACGTGAAGACATATTGCGATAGATCACGGCCTGAAGCTCCTCTGAGGTGCCCTTCAAGGCGAAAGATAGAACCTTGCGATCCACACGCTTGAGGATTTCGGCAATGCCAGTATCGTCGATCAACAGAATGTCTTCGAATACGAACATCAGATCGCGAATCTGAGTTGCCAGCTCGGGATTCAGGCTTTCGATTTTCTCAAGGACCTGACGACCAATATTGCGCTCCATGCGATTGAAGAGTTCTGCGACAGCACGAACGCCACCGTATTCTTCCACGTTGAACCCTCCAATTGCTTCAAGTTTCTGCTCAAGAATCAGGGAGATCCGTCGAATGACCTGTGGAGAAATTTCTTCCAAACAGGCCATGCGCATGGCGATATCGGCACGCTGCGATTCGGGGAGGGCGCCAAGGACTTCGGCACCGTGTGTAGCGTCTAGGTGCGCCATGATCAATGCCACCGTCTGTGGGTGTTCGTTCTGAATGAACTTGGCCAACTGCTGAGGGTTGGCCCGTTCGAGTGAGGTAAAGCCAGCCGAGGCTTCCAGGGCTCGCGTGAGCCGGTCCACAATCTTTCGAGCCATATCCGGTCCTACCGATTTGATGAGGACCTTTTTTGCGTATTCAATACCGCCCTGTGTGATGTATTTCTTGGCCATGGCCATTACGTGGAACTCTTCAATCACCTGCTCGCCGAGCTCGGGTTGCACATGTTTCATCATCGCAATTTCCCGAGAAATGTTCTGAATTTCATCTTCTTCCATGATTTTGAAGAGCTCCGCTGAGGCCTCATCTCCAAGAGCGATCATGAGAACTGCCGCCTTCTGAACCCCCTTGAGATCCTTTATATTTCCACCCGCTAGCGTTAAAGCCATAGCTTATTCCTCCTCCATGAGCCAGCTTCTGAGCAATCCACAAGCCGTTTCGGGGTCCTCCCGAACAAAGTCGAGTACACGTTTACGCATGATTTCTGATTTGGTAACATCCGCAGGCGAAACGCGATCCTGTAGCTCTTCATCGAGTTCCGATTCCAGTTCTGCCACGGTCTTGGGCGTTCCACTCGGAAGCGCGGGGGCAACGACGGGTTCCTCAAACTGAGCCTGTTCGAGGATTGGAACAACAAAGCGACGGAACATGCGAATAGCAACCATCACAAACACCAGGAATACGAGAACCTGCATTACCCACGGTGTCCACTGCTTAAGGCGCTCCACAAATTGATCGGCCTGGAGCGCAGCAACAGCGCGTTTACTGATCGGTGGCTTAAATGCGAAATTATTGATACTGAAAAAGTCCCGATCGGGAACAAATCCCACCGCTGCCTTGACCAGACTCTCAATCTGAGCAAGTTCTTCAGGGGTCAGGGCCACCGTTTCTGTGGCGTACAAATCGGCGTTATTTCCAAACAATTGAGAGAAGAAACCAGGAGGTTCCTGGGTCGACTCGACTTCCTTGTAATCCAGATTCAAAGCAACCGAGATACGATTCACATCGAAGGGCGCTTCAATAACCTTCGTCTGGCGCTCATCGATGAGGTAATTTGTTGTTTCTGATCGCTTGTTCATTGCGTTTCCCTGCACGTTCTGAGGCACAGCCCCCTGAACCACGTTGGCGGCAGCACCCGCCGCATTGCCTCCCCCGTTTTGCGTGGAATCTTCGGTGCGCACTTCTGTGGTCAGAACCAAAGGCTCACCTTCATTGTCGACTCCGCCATATACCTTGGAAACGGTTTCCTTTTTGTTGAAATTGACATCAAGTGAAACCTGGGCAACTACTTTGCCAGCACCAATGATTGGCTCAACGACATTCACGATTTTATTGATGAGCTTGCGCTCCATCTCGTTTTTTATCTGAAGGTTCATTTGCGAAATGGCTGCATCGTCGTCTTCGGGAATTGCCGAAGTCAGCAGGTTGTAGAACTGGTCAGTGATTACGACGTTTTCGGGTTTGGCACCATCGATCGCGTTGGCGATGTATTGCTGCATGCCCTCAATGGCGCCTTTGGATAGCTTTTGCATTTTATGCAGTTCGACCATGACCGATGCTTTTGCTGGTCGCTGTTCATCTGCGAAGGGCGAATCCTTAGCCGGTGTAATGGAAACATAGGCATTCTTTATGCCTGGGTTTTGCTTTAAATAGCGTGCAAGGTTTGCCTCTTTGGCGCGCAACTTCTGGATGACCATCATGGTTTCGCCAGATTTTAGGGGGTTAGTCTGATCGAGATAGGAATAACCATCTTTTCCTTCAGCAGTAATTTCGAGAGCTTCAAACTCAACACGCAGGTCGTCGACCTGCGTTTCAGGAACCAATATTTTATTGTTCCGCTCGGTCTCAAAAGGCACCTTACGGTTGGCAAGAATCTCTTTAATTTCCATGAAAGTCTTGGCATTTACCGGTTCGCGAAAGAGCGGAACCATTTTCTCCTGGGTCATATAAATAAAAACACTGACCATCAGAAAAACTGCGGTCAGCGCCATGATAACCAGGCTGATCATCTGTCCCTTATTGAGGCCCTGTAGGAACTGGATAACATCAATTTTGATGATTTTTTCCTTCGTTTCCTGGCCAGTTTTTTCCTTATCTTCGGCCATCCATTCCTCCTTGTTCTGGAAACCCGCTCAAATCCGCCTAACTCTCAAGCTCCGTCTGCAGTTCGGTGCTGAAAGCAAGCGGCTAGTCGTTTACACGCCCCCTCTCTGGATTTCTTTGTAGGCTTCAATTATTTTATTCCTCACACTCATCATCATCCGAAACGACGTGTCCGCTTGCTGAACCGCCATGACCGTCGCGTTGAGGTCTTGACTTTTACCCGTCATCAGATCCTTGATCTGAGTGTCCGAATCATTTTGAAGTTTATTCACATCCTCGATGGCGCCTTGAAGGAGGTCTTTGAAACTGGCCTCACCAGGTTTGGCAGCATCCTTCAGGTTTTGATTTTGCTTCAGGATTTCATCGTGAATCTGTAAACCTTGAATTTTCATTTAATCACCTCAAAATAATGGGAGTATCGGATCGTCATGGACCGCTTGCCTTGAATACTCAAGTTCGAAGCAGGTCGAGGGAGTGTGAAATCATCTGTTTTGCCGATTTTACCACGGCCAGGTTGGCTTCATAGCTACGGGAAATACTCACCATATCCACCATTTCAATGGCCGGATTAACGTTGGGGTAGTCGACATAGCCCTGGGCGTTTGCATGGGGATGGTCGGGTTCAAATTTCGTGATGAATGGACTGGGATCGAGGGTAATTCGAGAAGCACGAACACCCGTCAAGGGCGCATTGAAGTCGGCAACATCAGCATTTTCCATTACTTCAGAAAATGACTGGCCCGGTGAACTTTCCAGAATCACCTGCCTGCGTCGATAGGCGCCTCCCTCGGGAGTTTGTGTGGTGGAAATGTTGGCCAAGTTACTTGAAACAGCCTGCAGTCGAACACGCTGGGCACCCAATCCTTGCTGTGCGATGTTGATAGAATTATAAAGTGACATACGATAACTCCTGCTGCCGATTAGCGACTTGCAATCACATCTTTGACGAGCTTCAGCTTGTACATGTACATGCGTGAAGCGAGTTTGTATTTCCCAGAGGCGGCACTGAGCTTTGCCATCTCCGACTCTAGATTGACGTTGTTGCGGTCGAGTTGCTGATAGACCGTATCGGTGCTCGTTTCAATGGGTAGGCCTTCCTCGATAATACGTTGCTTAACCTGCTCGAGCTTTTCAGGAGCCGCACCTTCGATACGAGCCAGTGTTCCAGACATGACTGCTTCAAAATCCAGATCCTTGGCTCGATAGCCAGGAGTGTCGACATTGGCAATATT
>Ga0070729_10006210_pt1 | contig 11861 bp, 7 predicted proteins | sample tdDd472_FD_66725 | JGI IMG/M metagenome (GOLD analysis project Ga0070729, IMG submission 66725) | Marine sediment microbial communities from the Atlantic coast under amendment with organic carbon and nitrate - tdDd47.2 | ecosystem: Environmental > Aquatic > Marine > Coastal > Sediment | place...
AAAACACCAGGGAAGACTGTCACGCAATTTGGGTGGGATTTAGACACAAAAAAAGTGTAGACCCCCTTTTTTTTAGGGGCCTACACTCATTTCACAGCGTCATAGGGATGTAACGGGATACAGCTACAACGCTTATGTTGGTGGAGGTGGCGGGAATCGAACCCGCGTCCGAAAATCTTTCACGTCAGGCGTCTACATGCATAGTTCGTGTTTTGCTTAACCCGTAAGAGCTCCCACGAACAGGATATCTTGCGGGGGAGTCCGCTTAAGTTTCGCCTTCACACCACGGACACTCGCGAAGACTAGCCCACTAAATTAGCGTCTCAAAACCCACATGGGCGATGAATCAGGAGACGAGACAGCAATTAAGCTGCCAGTGCGTAACGAACGTCAGTGTCGGCGTTTGTTAGTGTTGGGCTTTTTAACGGAGCCAGCCCACTCCGGCATGCAACCAGCGCTTCCAATCCCCGTCGAAACCTTGGCACCCCCTTTAGAATCTGTTGATCGTAACTGGAGGCTGGGGACTGGTTCTGTTCTCACCAGTCACTTCTGTCCAAGCCTTAGTTACTTAAGTGAAGTATCTCATGTTTATTGCTAAGAATCAAATAGTTAAAAGGACTATCTCGAGTGATCTCTTACTGCGCGACTCGCCTCCCGATCAGCCTGCTTGCGCTTGAGAGTCTCACGCTTGTCATACAACTTCTTGCCGCGACAGACGCCGATCTCGAGCTTGGCGCGACTGTCCTTGAAGTAGATCTTGGTCGGCACCAGGGTCAGCCCTTTTTCATCGACTTTCTTGATCAGTTTGTCGATCTCGTAGCGGTTCAGGAGCAGCTTGCGTGAACGCAGCGGGTCGTGGTTCTCACGGTTACCCTGCTCGTACGGGCTGATGTTCATGTTGTCGACAAACACCTCGCGGTTACGAATCCGACAGTAAGATTCCTTGATACTGACTTGGCCCATGCGAATCGACTTGACCTCGGTTCCCTGCAAGGCAATACCGGCCTCGAACACTTCATCAACGAAGTACTCGTGGTAAGCCTTTTTATTGTTGGCGATAATTTTTATACCCATTTGACCCCGGAGGCTTGATGCTGGCGGCTAGTCGCTGGCAAATGATCAATGATTTTACCAATCCCCAGTCCCCAGCCCCAAGACACAGAATTATTCATCCCGAAGAATAGCAACAATCCTTGGCATATAGATCTCTTTCGATAAGGCGTTGCTGCCAACCCGGAGAATGACGAAACTGCCGCTCATGAAAAATACTCCGAAAACCGCCGAGAGCAGGTTCGGGTCGAGCCCGAGGTCCAGCTTTTCTCCCACCGCCTTGCCGACAAGGGCGCCGATCACCAGGGCGATCAGTGGCACGATATAGAGCAGGAACGATGACTGCAGAAAAGACCGGGTCGTGGTGGCAATCCGGACATGGTCACCCACATGCGCCCCGAGATCGTTCTTCACCTCGATCAGGCGGGTATGGTCATCATCAGAAAGCATACAGCTGCCACTGGTCGCACAGTTCTCACAAAGGCTGCTCTTGCGACACATGACCACCGCCGTGGCCTTGCCTTTCAATTCAACAACGGTTCCATTCTCTTCAATCATATTGAGCACTTATTCTTGATGAGGACAAACCTTTTCACTTTGATGATCATATTACGAGTTCAGTCTATCACATAGTACGCTATGACAGGGATAGACAGCGTTGCATTATAAGGGCAGCCTACGATTCCGGCAAGACGTTCTGTGCTGCCAGGTAAAGACGGCTGACCACTGCGCTCTCACCGGCGGCACAAAGAGCTTCTTCAAGTTCGGCCATGTTTGGCAAATCAGGCAGCCTGACAACCTGAAAAGAGGCATCATGGCCGGGGGTGAGCTGTCCTGTCCTGCCTTGCAACCCCAGCGCCCGTGCCCCGCCCAGCGTGGCAATTTCCAGCCATTTGCGCGGCGCAACATCACCGGCAAACCAGCTCCTCGCAAAAGCCAGCTCGTGCCAGATCGACAGGCTCGGCGCACTGGCCAGACTGTCGGTGCCGAGCGAGAGTTGCACATCAGCTTTAAGATAATCAACCACCGGCGCCTTGCCGACATCCAGAGCCGCATTGGAGCGCGGGCATAGGGCGACATGGCAACCGGTACGTTTAATCAGGGCGATATCTGCACCATTTACCTGTACACCATGCACCAACAGGTCGTTACGCCGCAAACGCCCCGTCCGGCACAAAGACTCGACAGGACTGCATCCAGGAGCAGGATCGGTTGCTGGGTCCCATTGCGCAGCCGCATAGAGTTTGTCGACAATAGCCCCCTTCCCCGACCTGACAAAGGCGGACTCCTCTGCGGACTCGGCCAGATGGATGCTACTATGCAGTGACTGTTCTGCGGAAAAAGCGAATACTCGATCCATGATGGACGAAGACAAAGTGTAGGGTGCATGGGGGGAGACCCCCCAGTTGAGGGCCTTTCCGGGAGGTCGGCCAAGCATCGCCTCGATGGCCTCAAGTCGATCGGAAACAACACCTGCATCATGGCCAAGGACCTCCGCGTAAACCTTTCCGTACAATGGTGATTCCTGGTAAACATCCACTACAGGCAATGTTGTGAGAATGTCTCCAATTGCGCCGGTCCCGGACCTCAAGGACTCTTCCAGCCCCCGGACAAGAGAAGCCCGGACCTGGTTGAGATCAATATTGCGGCGAACCCTTATCAGCCGAAGGATCCAGTCGACAAAATCCTGGGGCGCTTCAACCTCATCGGTCGTATTGAGCCAATCAGGGAAAGAGCTGAGCTCGAGATGGGTATGGGTGTTGACCATCGGCGGCATCAGAACCGTATCACCCAAATCAATTTCTTTCGCACCTTGAGAAGTATTTCGCAATTCGGAGCGTGAACCGAAAGCCAGAATCCGCCCGCTGTCAACGAGCAAAGCCCCGTCTTCAATCGGCGGGGCCGCTATCGGCAAAAGATATCTGGCCGTGTAAAGAGTAGATGCCATAAGAGAATCGATCAGGCACAGGCAGAGGTTGGCGGATCGCTGATACCGGCGCACAGCAATTTGACATATTGCAAGAGTTCCTGAATATCCTGCTGCAGGACGATAGTGCATTGCTCATCGAGCACGGACCTGAGAATATCATCTGTGGTCAGCGGATTGGCCAGGACAACACGCAGCACAGTAATCTGCTGTCCAGATCCGGATTCCTGCAGTCGGGTTCTGGAGACAAAGGTTTTGCCGGCTTCACGCTGATCCTTCTGCAACAATTGGTTGACCTGATCCAGATGCTGATTGATCTGATCACGCTGCTCATCCGTCGCTTTGGCCAGGGCAACCTGCACGGTTGCCGGGCAATAACGGTAAGTGAGAATGTTCAGTTCCGGGAGACTGGTCAACTCGAAGTCCGGATGTTGACAAATCATTTCAGAAAAAGCTCTCGCCTTTTCGATTCCCATATCGATCAGCAGTTCATATCCCTTGCGTCCGATGATCGACAAACCGGCGTGGACCAATAATGCCTTGCCGGGGCGAGACCCTTCCAGGGTGTGACTGCCAAGGTCTTTGGAGCCGTAACGCAGGATGTAATTGGCATGATGCTCGATGGCAGAGAGTGCCGTAGGATCCTTGAAAACGACCATCCCCGCCCCCATCGGGACATAAAGCTGTTTGTGGGCGTCAATCGCCACCGAATCAGCGTGTTCGATACCGTCCAGAAGATGACGATGACGCCCTGAGAACAGGGTCGGTCCGCCCCATGCCGCATCGACATGAAAGTGGCAATCGATCTCTGCGGCAAGCTTCGCCATCTCTTCAAGGGGGTCGACATTTCCGGTTTCTGTGGTGCCGGCTATACCGACCAGAGCCAGAGGGCGGATATTCTCTTTCTGCAGGCGCTGACACTCCGCTCTGAGACAGGCCATATCAATCCGGTTATCCGCATCGGTATCGACCAGGATCAGGTTGTCACGTCCCAGGCCGAGAAGATCGATCGCCTTGCCAAGGGAGTAGTGGCCACGGCGTGACACCAGCACCGCCAGATCTTCACAACCGAGATGCTTCAGGGCCCGCGACAACCCCTCCTGGGCTACGCCGCGGAAAGAGCCAGATGGGGCGAATAGACGATTCCGGGCAACCCATAGCGCTGTGACATTGGCGATCGTCCCTCCTGAACAGAGAGCACCGAGCGCATACCGACTGTCATGAATCCAGCGATCGTAGAAGTTGTCTTCGCCGCGGTAAACCAGGCGGTGGAGCATGGCGAGCACCTGGCGTTCCAGAGGAGTAAAGGCTTTGGAGGTTTCAACTTTGACCAGGTTCTGGTTCAACGCCGTCATGATTCTTGAAAGCGGCAGCATGAAGTACGGCAGTGCCGATGTCATGTGACCTATGAAACCGGGAGCAGCGGTATGCACTGACTGGGCGACCAGGTTCTGTTTGACGAATTCGGTATACTCGGAAACGTAAGTCGGTTCCTCCGGGATCGTCGAGTCTGTGAAATCCGCCTCAATCTCTTCAATGCTGCGTTCAATAGCGACAATATGAGTCTGCAGAAATCCGGCAAGATCCTCGGAAATTGCCTGATCAATTTCTCCGAGAGTTGATTCAGGTGCTTCGGGGACCGTGAAGATCCGATAGAGGTTTTCCAGTGTGGCACGTGCTGTTTCGCGAGTTCTGTGCATAACGCTATGCTTGCTCCATCAGGAGACCGTTATCTATCAACCTGGTCTTGCCAATCTTTACGGCCAGAAGCATCACCGACTTCTGGTCGATCTCATCAACCTCTTCAAGCGTTTCGGCATTACAGATTTTCACATAATCGACTTTCAGGTCTGGCTCCGATTTCAGGCGATCGACCGTTTTCGTCACAACAGCTGAAGCCGCCCGCTCACCGGCCTTGACCACGGATGCCGCCGCAGTCAAAGAGTCGATCAGGGACAGTGACTGTTGCCGTTCGCTGGCAGAGAGATATACGTTGCGGGAGCTCATCGCCAGGCCATCGTTTTCACGGATGATCGGCATACCGACGATCTCCACCGGCAGGTTGAGATCAGCTGTCATGCGCCGGATAACCGCCAGCTGCTGAAAGTCCTTGCGACCAAACAGGGCAACATGCGGCATGACGATGGTCAACAGCTTGGTGACGACCGTTGTGACACCACGGAAATGGGTTGGACGGCAGGCCCCTTCCAATGTATTCGTCAAGGGGCCTTCGACGGTGACATAGGTGGCATATCCATTCGGATAGATCGACGTCGCATCCGGGTAGAATACCAGGTCGACATCGCATTCCCGGGCCATCATCTCATCACGATTGAAATCGCGCGGGTAACGCTCTAGATCCTCGCCCTGGCCGAACTGGGTCGGGTTGACAAAGATCGACAAGACCAGCAAATCACCACGTTTGCGACCTTCGTGCAACAGCGAAAGATGCCCATCATGCAGAAAGCCCATGGTCGGTATGAAAGCGATCGTCTGCCCCGCCGACCTTGCGGCCAGGCAGCGTGCCTGCATCTCTTTGATATTTGTGATTGTTTCCATAATAAAATCGGGGACTGGTTGTCGGGGACTGTGGGCTGGTCAAACGCTCCAGTCTCCAGTCTCCAGCCTCCAGCCCCTAGTCTCCGCCTTTAAAAGGAATGCTCCGGCCCCGGGAAACTCCCCTCCTTGACCTCGCGGATATAGTCGTCGATGCCCTGACGGATGGTGCCGGAAACATCGGCGTAGCGCTTGACGAATTTAGGCGAATACTTCTCGCAGAGGCCGAGGATGTCATGTATCACCAGCACCTGTCCGTCACAATCTACTCCGGCACCGATACCGATCGTCGGAATTGTCAGTTCGGCAGAGATTTGGGCTGCAAGTTTGGCCGGGATCCCCTCGAGGACAACTGCACAGGCACCCGCTTCGGCAACAGATCGGGCATCGGCCAACAACTGGCTGGCCCGGGCCTGTTCACGTCCCTGGACCCGATAGCCGCCCATGCGATGCACCGATTGCGGGGTCAGGCCGACATGGCCGACAACCGGCACATCCATGGCGACAATAGCGCGAATCGTCTCCGCAATCTGCACGCCGCCTTCCAGCTTGACCGCGTGGGCACCGCCCTCCTTGACCAGGCGCCCGGCATTGCGACGGGCTTCAGTCAGATCGACCTGGTAAGAGAGAAAGGGCATATCGGTAACGATCAATGACTTTGAGGCACTCCTTGCAACGGCTCTGGTATGATAGATCATCTCTTCCATGGTCACCGGCAAGGTGTTTTCGTAACCGGCCACCACCGAACCGACTGAATCACCGACCAGGATGACGTCGATACCCGCCTGGTCCATAATCCGTGCAAACGGATAATCGTAAGCTGTCAGGACCGCGATCTTTTCCCCACGAACCTTCATGGCCTGCAGGTCCAGTATCGTCCGGCGTTTTTTCGGTTTAGCGCTCAAGGGGCTAACCTCCTGATATAACTTTATATTCTTGCAACAAAAAAACCTCCCGAATCGATACGGAAGGCAGTCACAAGTCGCGGCACCCGGCACCGGACAATTGTTTCGCTGTTACTGCCGTCCCGGTCACGTGGATCCAGGCGGTATGTCTGGGACTCCTGTTTCAGTTGCGGCTCCGGCACATGTTCCGGGCCAGAAACATCAGGTCCAAAAAAGCGTTCTACTCTATAGCACAGGCTTGCGTCAGAGTCCAGCCGGATTTAAAAAAACTAACCTTGCTTTTTCAACAGCACTGAACCGGCGCTATAGGCATCAGCTGCCTTGCTGCCAAGAGACCAGTACTCTCGAAGACCGCCCAGGTAGATCAGCGGATCAAACTGCTTGACATCGGCCTGGCCGTTGTCATCGAAAGCGCTCTCGCAGGCGTGAATCTCGACGATCTCCCCCATCACCAGGCGGTAATCACCCAATTCAACTTCACGCAGATAGCGGCACTCGACGTTCAGCGGTGAATCCGCCACGAAAAAGACACCTTCAACAGTACCGGGAACAACCTCCAGGCCGGTCAGCTGATGTTTGTCTGCCATACTGCCGGAGACCAGTCCACAGGCATCTGCAACAACTGCGAGCCTGGCGGGGACGAGATTTACCGAAAACACTTTGCCGGCCATGATGTTGGCGTAGGTTTTTCGGTCATGGTGCAGCGACACGGCTATGGTCGGTGGTGTCTTGCTGACGATCCCCACCCAGGACGCCATCATCAGGTTGATCTTGTCCTGCTGATCGCTGGTGCAAATCAGAGTGGCCGGTTGGGGAAAAAAAGTGACACACGGGCCAAGTTGTCGTTTTTTCAATGTGTACTCCTTAAAAAATCGGAACGCGGTACGCGGCACGTGGGACGAGGAAAGAAAAGCCCAAGAGACAGCACGAAAATGTTATATTCAAATTTCATCTGTTACCGCTTCTACCTTTTCTGAATTTCGCGTTACTCGTCCCGCGTCCCTCGTCCCGGATTTAATCCTCTATCGACTCCAGCGCTCGCAGCAGGACCATATAAGGACTGGTGCTGGTCGGTGGGGAGGATTTTAGACTCTCTAACATGTCGAGATAATAATTGACGCGCTGGCGCTTTCCGGACAGGAAGGTCTCAGTCTCAACCCCTTCAGCGACGACGATTCTGGTCAGGTTGACAGTCTGACGAATGAAAGCGCTCTGCAGGTTGACAATGGCCATGCGGTCCCATTTGTCATGCGATGAAAAGTCCCTGAGGCTTTCCATGACTTGAGAGGTCTTCAGGCGCAGACGTATTTTAGCCATTGCCGTGGTCACAGACAAGAGGTCGGCACCGGTATTCTCTGCGATATAGACGGCAGGCAGGAATCCTGTGAGGTAACGGAAACTAGTCATTTCAAGTGCCATCCCTGCAGAGAAACCTTCTTCGACCAGAGCGTCCGCCGCATCCTTGCAAAGCTGCCATTCATCGGTCGGCAACAGCTCTTCCAGATGGGTGCGGAATATCTTCAGACGCTGGCGGTAGCTTTTGACACAGCCCTTGTCGAGATGAATCGGCAGTCCCTGTTCAATGACCTGGCTACACAGCCCGGCCAGGGCCTTCTCCAGACTGAGCAACAGTTCATACTGGCGGCTAGCGGACATCTTGTGGTCTGCAGACATAAGCAGAGCGCGAATGGCCGCCCCGTCAAGAACTTCATCGAATACCAGGTAGGCTGCAACCCCCTGGACCATGGTTGCCCCGGCCTGTCGCATCAGGGTGTTCAAAAAGGCACATCCGGCCTGGTCGACAATCCGGTTGGTTATCATGGTGGCGATGATTTCCCGCTTCAGCGGATGGTTGCCAATTTGTGCGGCATAACGCGTACGGGTTTTCTCAGGAAAGTACTGCTTCAGAAAAACCTGGGCGGCTTCCTGGTCAGGGACTTCGCTGTCAAGCAGGGACTGGTAGAGGTGCATTTTGCTGTATGCCAGCAGGATCGACAATTCAGGACGTAAATATCCCTGCCCTCTGGCAGACAACTCCTTGCGCGAAGGGAGGAATTCGCCTTGGCGGTCAAGTAGGCCGGCATTAACCAGGCGTTCAGTCAGATCAATAAAAGGGTCGCTGTCCTGCTGGCAACGCAGAAGATCGAGAGACAGGCAAAGGCTCTGCGTGTAATTGTTGGCCAGAACCTTGTCGCAAATCTCAGCGGCTACTTCCTGCAACTGTCGATTGCGCGTCTGTTCGGTTTTGATGACACCCGCCTCGCGCAACACCTGGAAGAAGATCTTCATGTTGACTTCGTGGTCCGATGTGTCGACGCCTGCCGAGTTGTCGATGGCGTCGGTGTTGATCGATCTGCCGACCATGGCGTATTCAACCCGCGCCAGCTGGGTCAGGCCCAGGTTGCCGCCTTCACCGATCACTTTGGCCTTGACCTGCGTTGCGGTGACCCGGACATTATCATTGGCACGATCACCTACATCGGCGTTCTTTTCCGTGGATGCCCTGACGTAGGTACCGATACCACCGTTCCAGAGCAGCTCGACTTCAGCCATCAGCAGTCGTCGAACCAGTTCATCACCTTCCATGGTCTTGTGACGGATGCCGAGCCAGTTCCGGACTTCGGCGGATAGCGGGATATCCTTCGAAGATCTCTCCCAGACCCCGCCTCCCACGGATATCAGCGCGGCGTTGTAATCCGCCCAGGTTGAACGGGGCTTATCAAACAGGCGCTTGCGTTCCTTCCAGGAGCGGGCCGGGTCGGGATCGGGGTCGATAAAAATATGCATATGATTGAAAGCAGCGAGCAATCGAGTGTGTTTCGACAACAACATACCGTTGCCGAACACGTCACCGCTCATGTCACCGATACCGACTGCGGTAAAGTCCACGCTCTGGATGTCTTTTCCCAGCTCTCTGAAATGACGCTTGACACATTCCCATGCCCCGCGTGCCGTGATCCCCAGCTTCTTATGGTCATAACCGACCGAGCCACCGCTGGCAAAGGCATCACCGAGCCAAAAGCCATAGTCGAGGCTTACACCATTGGCAGTGTCCGGAAGGTGTGCCGTTCCCTTGTCGGCGGCAACCACCAGGTAGGGGTCAAAGTCATCATAGACAACCACGCCCTTCGGCCTCTCGATTTGACCTGCGACACGGTTGTCAACCAGATCGAGCAGGCCGCGCATTAGCGTGATATAGGCCAACCGTGACAGCTCGGCACCTTCCTCCCTGGTAGAGAAAGCGTTCTTGACCACGAAGCCGCCCTTTGAACCGACCGGGACGATCAGCGAGTTCTTGGTCATCTGGGTTTTCATCAAACCAAGCACCTCGGTGCGGAAATCGTCAGGGCGGTCCGACCAGCGGATGCCGCCGCGCGCAACCTTGCCGCCACGCAGGTGAATCCCTTCCATGCTCGCCGAGTGCACGTAGGTTTCGTACATCGGCCTCGGGAACGGCATGTCGATAATGCCGATGGCGCTGATCTTGAAGGAGAGGAAATAGTCGGGGTCATCGCGGCGCAGGAAGAAGTTGGTCCGCACCGTGGAATCGATCAGGTTGAATATGCTGCGAAGGATGCGATCTTCGTTGATGTCGCGAATCTCGTCGAGGACCTTCGAGAGCTCCATCCTGACCGGCATCAACGCTTCCTCTTCACGCTGCATGGAATTCTGCCAGGCCGGGTTCGGCTTGAACCGCGCTTCAAAATATTGGTACAGAAGCAAGGCCGCCCGAGGGTTGTCGATCAGAGCGAAGGCGACGCGACGTTTGGTGAACGGGTTGCCCAGTTGGAAATAGTAACTACGATAAGCCCTGAAAACATCTATCTGTTGCCAGTCGAGCCCAGTCAGAACAAGCAGGCCATTGAGATAATCGTTTTCCACCGTACCCTGGCGCAACCTGTTGAGGATTTCAAGAAACTTCTCCCGTAGCGACGACAGTGGCAAGGCCAGAGGATGGTTGTTACGAATCGCGAAACTCTTGATGTAGACGGTCTGTTCCCCAACCTCAACGATCAGGTCCACTTCGTCAACAACGACCAGATTGAGGTTCTCAAGGAAAGGCATCAGTTCATTGAGATAACTCTCCCTGAGACTGTAGAACTGCAGGCGGAAGAACTCATGGCGTTCCTGGAACGGACCCCAGAGGTCGAATCCGTCTTCACCTGTTTCAACCATCCTTTCTATGGCCCGCACATCCCGGACTGCAAAGCGTGGGTGGATCAGATCCTTGTATTCGTTCGAGAAAGTGTTGATATACTTTTGCCACAACCGCAGACCATCACCCTCCCTGCTGCCGCGCTGGAGCAGCAGGCGAAGCTTTTCATCCCATGGCCTGGACAGGTCCGTCAGGACCTTCTGCAACGATTCGATGTCGATCCTGATCTGCTCTCCTTGAGGGACGACATGAAAATGCAGGCTGACATAGTCGGAGAAGAAATGGATCACCCGGGACGAGATATGCTCCGCATTGAGGAATCGGCCGAGATAAGACTCCATACGCCTCACGGAGTCTCCGCTGTAATAGTCGCGGGGCATGATCACCAGCAGGGTGATGCCACGCAGGCTGAGACTGCGGGTCACGACCAGCTTGACCGACTGTTCGCGCTGCAGGCTGATGAATGAACGGACCAGTCGATCGAGTTCCGCATCGGTCAGGAAGAACATCTCCACCTTCGGGAAGGTATTGAAGATCTCCACGACTTTCCGATAGTCGTAGCTGTCGGTCGCGACATGCTGGCGGGTCAGCGCAGTCAGCAGTTTATCCCTTAACGGCGGAACGTTCGTCGCCAGCTCATTGACGCTGTTCTGCGAGAAAAGCCCGACGAAAAAGTGTTCGATCCGCTTCTCGGTCTTGCAGCATTCACGGAAACCGAGATAGACCAGGTTGTCCTGCTTGTAGAGCGGGCTTTTTACTTCGAGAATTTCAACAACCAGCGGGTTTTTGCGTGCGAGCAGTTCCTTTGTTTCATCGGTGACCTGCGGAGCCTTGCCACTCTTGCCTTTTGCCAGGAGACATTCCGGCATCCAGCCTGCAGGCAATTCAACAAGCTTGGTCTGACCGGATTTGTTTTTGGCCCCCGAAGTCTCTATCGCGGCATATCCGAAGCAGATAAAATTCCCCTTGAGCAGCCATTCGGCAAAATCCTTCTGTTCCCGGTTCTCAGCAATCTGCCCCAAATCCTTGAGTTTTTGTTCAAGCACCCTGCGCTGGCGACCAACGGCCAGGACGACCGGGAAAACCCGTTGAATTTCCTCTTCTATTTCAGTCGTGTCGAGGTCGCGGACGCCTTCGAACTGAACAAGCAGGAAGGACTCCTGAAGATCAACACCGGCATTGTCGTCAAGCGAGACCAGCAAACCTTTCCTGCGTGTCACAGGCAGGATCGGATGCGATATAATCATGGCCCGGTACGGTAGCTTTC
>Ga0070729_10006212_pt1 | contig 11860 bp, 10 predicted proteins | sample tdDd472_FD_66725 | JGI IMG/M metagenome (GOLD analysis project Ga0070729, IMG submission 66725) | Marine sediment microbial communities from the Atlantic coast under amendment with organic carbon and nitrate - tdDd47.2 | ecosystem: Environmental > Aquatic > Marine > Coastal > Sediment | place...
ACCGGACCGCCGAACTGGAGTACATTGATCCGCTTTCGGCAACCGGAGGGGACCGATGAGGATCCTGTGGCGCGTTCTTGTCGTATGCGGCTCCTATCTTGCCGCGATCATCGGGTTTTTCGTCGCGCTGATTGCGCTGTTCGCCATCGCTTCCCTGCTGGTGCCCGGAAAGACCGGCTGGACCGCGGCGGCGGCGGTGTCGCCGGCGGTGATCGTCGGCGCGCCGCTTGTCGCGCTGTTCGCGCTGGCGACCGCGATCACCCTCACGGCATTGCCGGCCGCCGGGCTGGCGGTCGTGACCGAATTCTTCTCGCTCCGCTCGCCGTGGATCTATCTCGTCGCCGGCGCGGTCGCCGCGCCGATCTGCTATGGCCAGATCGTGCCGCAATTCAAGGAAAGCGCCGCGTGGCACATCCGGCCGGAATCCCTGATCTTCGCTGTCGCCGGCGTTGTGTCCGGCCTGATCTACTGGCTCGCCTGCGGGCGCAATGCCGGCAAATGGCGCCAAGTCGCCCGGGCCGAATAGGCACTTGAGACATGCGAACCGCGTTCTTCCATCCGCGATCCTTCCTGCTTCCGGCGCTCCTGGCGCTGATATTTGCGGCCATGCCCGTATTGCCGGGGCGGAGCGCGGCGGATAACGACCCGATCCTCGAAGCCGTCCGCCTCATCGATCCGGATGCGAAGCGTACCGCCGACGGGTCGATCCTCACCCATCGACTTCCAAAACACCGCCATATCGACGGCAAGGATGCGTATGTCGACATCCCCAACCCGATGAAGGTCCTCGACGTGGCCGAACTCTGGTTCCTTTCGGGTAACAGGCAGCGGCGCGCGCTGTTCATCCGGATCGATGCGGACTCTACCGCCGCGCTCGGAATGGCGCTGCTTGCGGTCGTGCCGATCGGGCAGCCAACCGATGCGCCAATCGATCTCGTCGACGTGGCCAGCGACCGGTTCACGGCCCTCGAAACCGATCCGAGGCCGAGCCTCGGCATCGGCGACGACCTCCTTCTGGTCCGCAACAGCCACGGCAATTCGAACCAGTCCTATCACGACGAGCTGCTTCTGCGCTCCGTGGACGGGCGCCTCGAAAAGGTCGTCTCCATCGCCATGATCGACGTCTCGACCTGCGCCTATAGGACGAAGCAAACGGCACGCTACGAGTCCGCGACGCCGGTTGGCAAAGGTCCGAGTGCGCTGACCGTAACGGTCACCGAGACGGTCAGCAAGGCGTCAGATGATTGCGACGACGCCGCGCCGCTGCCGAAGGGGGCGAGCTGGCAAACGGTGCTCGAATGGGACGAAGCCACCCATGGCTTTCGCGCCCGGACCGACGCGCTCGAAAGACTCGAAGAGCACAACGAAGGTTTGCGGTGATCCCGGCCCGGCCCGCGAACGCTCGTCAGACCCGCAGCACGATCGAGCCCGTGGTGAGCCGCGCCTCGAGGTCGCGATGCGCCTGGGCCGCGTTCTCCAGTTCGTAGACCGTCGGCTCCTCGATCGTGACGATGCCCTGCCGAAAAGCCGAGAAGAAGCGCTCGACATGGCGGGTCAGGTCTTCGGTCGTGCCGGAATAGTGGCCGTAATTGGGGCGCGAGACGGTGATCGACTTCGATGCCATGTCGCCGATGTCCCAACTTCCGACCGGGCCGGAAGCCTGGCCGAAGCTGACGAGATGGCCGCGGATGGCCAATGCGTCGAGCGAGCGGGCGAAGGTGTCCTTGCCGACCGCGTCGTAGATCACGTCGGCGCCGCGCCCGTCGGTGAGCCGGCCGACGGCCTCCGAAAAATCCTCGCGGGAATAGACGATGACGTCGTCGGCGCCGCGGGCGGTGGCGATTGCCGCCTTCTCGTCGGTCGAGGCGGTGGCGATCACCCGCGCGCCGATCCGGCGGGCCCATTGCACCAGCAACTGGCCGACGCCGCCGGCGGCGGCGTGAATCAGCAGCGTCTCGCCGGCGCGGACCGGGTGGACTTCGTGGAGCAGGAAGCTGGCGGTGATCCCCTTCAGCAGGCCCGCCGCGGCGATCGGGTCGGACACGTGGTCGGGCAGGCGCACCAGCAGGTCGGGCGCCATGTTGCGGGCCTCGCAATAGGCGCCGACCGGCGGACAGGCATAACCGATCCGGTCGCCCACCGACAGGCCAGTCACCCCCTGCCCCAGCGCCTCGACCACACCGGCGGCTTCCATTCCGGGAACGCCGGGCGGTTCGAGCAGGGTGAAATAGCCGGTGCGGCAATAGACGTCGATGAAGTTGACGCCGACGAAGTGGTGACGGATGCGTACCTCGCCGGGGCCGGGCGGCGGCAGGGCGATCTCGCGGAAGCGCAATTCGTCCGGTCCGCCGTAGCGGTCGACGACGATCGCGCCGGTCCGCTCGCCCGCACTTGTTGCTGAGGCGACCGGAGACGGTTCCGGCGGCCGTGGCGGCGGCGCGGAGCGTTCCGATCCCGCTCGGGACACCACGTTCACCGTCACTTCGCGCGCCCGCTCCCCGAACATCGCACGGATCGCCTCGAAACCCTGTTCGTAGATAGCCTCGCCCACCAGCGTGGCGAGTTCGTCGCGCTGGCGGGCAGGCGGATCGAAATTCGACGACCATTCCCAGAATGTCCTTTCGCCGTCGGTTACCGGCTTCAACCGCACGGTGGCGACATAGTTCATCAGCGGGAACGGCGCTTCGAGGATGCAATAGCTGAAGGTGCGGTCCTTGTCGGAGAGGGTCAAGAGCTGCTCGCGCAGCTCGCCGCCGTCGGCGAGGCGGAAATGGCGCACCGCCCCGATCATGTCGGTCGGCTCGCCGCCCTCGATCTCGCTTTCCGCCACCGCCGGGTGCCAGCGATCGTGGCCGTTGAAGTCGCGCAAGGTTCGCCAGACGTCGTCGACCGGCGCGTCGATGATCGTGCTCTTGCGGACGGAAACCATGTCAGCCGCCGCCGAAGCGGCGTTTCAGGGCGTCGAGCGCGGTCTTGAAGACGCCGTTGCCGATCTGCTCGACCAGAGCCGTCTCCCGCTCCGGCGCGCACTCGAACTCGGCCTGCCATTCGGCGAAGGTGCGGTTGCCGTCGGTCACCGGGGTCAGCGACAGGGTGGCGATATAGTCCTCGACGCCCATCGGGCTTTCCAGGATCGTGTAGGTGCAGCTCAGATCGTAATCGGACAGGGCCAGCAGCCGCTCGCGGATCCGGCCGCCGTCCTTCAGCCGGAAATTGCGGATGCAGCCGATCTGATCAGGATGGGCGTTCTGTTCGATACGGCTTTCGGCGACGAACGGGGTCCAGTTGGGCAGGCCGTTGAAGTCGCGCACCACGCGCCAGATCTCGGGCGCCGGCGCGCCGATCACCGTCGAGACGTAGACCTTGGTCATGCCGCGCCCGCCGCGTCAGTCATTCCGGTTTCAGCGGTCGCGGTCGTCATCGTCGTCCGTCTTGCTTTCCGCCTTGCCTTTCTTGCCCTTCGACAGGTTGGCGATGTCCTTGGCGTCGCGCAGCACGTCGGTCATCCGGCCGAGCGAACCGCCCTCGATGCCGATCTCCTTCATCAGATTATCGATCATCGGCGCCTGCACCCGATAGCGAAGCGCCGAGTCGATGACCTCGTCGGTGACGTTGCGGCCATGGCCGTCGCCGCCGCCATTGATGCCGTCGACATGCAGGATGTTGATGCCCTCGATCTTCTCCATCGGTTTGACGCTTTCGCGCACGATGCCTTCGAGCTTTTCGAGAAGCTGGCCGCGCAGCCGGCCGAGCCGGGCTTCCTGGGAGAGCAGGTTCTCCGCCTCGTTGAGCTGGCGGTTGCCGGCGGCGTCGACCTCGTAGCGCTGGGCGGCGGCGGCGGCGAGGATCTTCTCGGCTTCCGCCGAGGCCGTCGCCTCGGTCTTGCGCGCTTCGGCGATGCTCTTGGCGGCTTCCATCTCGGCTTCCGCGGCGATGGTCCTGCGCGTCGCCTCGCGCTGGGCGGCGATCAGTTCGGTCAACTTGCGGCGCTCGGCGATCTCGCGCTCGCGGGCGGTGAAGGCCTGTTCCTCGGCCTCGATCGCCTTGGCGCGCGCTACCTCGGCCTGGGCGATCGCCTCGGAGCGCTCGTGGGTCTTGTTGGCGACGTCGATCGCCTTCTGGATCTCGGCGATCTCCAAAGCCAGATCGCGCTCGATGGCGAGCTTGCGCAATTCGCGCGCGGTGACCAGCTTCGCCTCCTCGAGGCCGCGCTCGGTGGTGATGCGGGCGCGCTCGACCTCCTCGGATGCGGCGATCTCCGCCTCCTCGAAGGCCTGGCGCTTGGCGATCTGCAGGCCCTCGAGATGGCGCTCGCGGGCGATACGCACCTCGTCGAGCGCCCGTTCCTGGGCGATCCGCTCGGCCTCGGTCTGCTGGTTGGCGATGATCTCGGCCCGGTTCTTCTCCGCTTCGGCGTTGGTGACTTCCAGCGCCTTCTCGGCGAGCGCGATCTGGCGTTCGAGTTCCTCGATCTCCAGCGCCTTGCTGCGCTCGATCTCCAGCAGCCGCTGCGCCTGCTCGCGGGCGATGCGGGCCTTCTCGATCTCCAGTTCCAGCGCGATCTGCTCGCGTTCGGTCTTCTCGCGGGTCTTGATCTCGGCTTCGTCGAGCGAGCGGCGGCGGGCGATCTCGCGGCGCTGGGTCTCCTCCTCGCTCTTGATGCGCTCCTCGGTGATGTTGCGCTCCTGCTGGAGCCGCGCCTTCTCGACAGACTCGCGCGAGGTGAGCTGCGCCTCCTCGGATTCCTGCTCGCGAAGCGCCCGTTCCTTGGCGAGTTCGGCGCGCTGCACGGCGCGGCGGAACTCGACTTCGCGTTCCTGTTCGAGGCGGGCATATTCGGTGTCGCGGTCGATCTCCAGCACCTTGCGCTGGGTGTCGAGGTTCTGGTTGCGGATATCGACCAGCGTGCGCTGCTCGATCTCGTTGCGCATCTTGCGACGGGTCTCGATCGATTCCGTAAGCTGGGTGAGACCTTCCGCGTCGAAGGCGTTGGAAGGATTGAAATATTCGAGATTGGTCTGATCGAGATCGACGATCGCGACGCTTTCCAGTTCGAGGCCGTTTGTGGCCAGAGCTTCCGCCGCCAGCGCCTTGACCGAGGTGGCGTAGTCGCCGCGCAGTTCGTGCATGTCCTCGAGCGTCATCTGGGCGGAAACGGTGCGCATGGCGGCGGCGAACTTGCCTTCGAGCAGGTCGCGCAGGCTGTCGGGTTCGAGCGTGCGGCGGCCGAGCGTCTGGGCGGCGGTCGCGACCATGCCGCGCTCGGCGCCGACGCGGACGAAGAACTCGGCGACGATGTCGACCCGCATGCGGTTGCGGGTGATCAGCGCGTGCTCGTTCTCGCGCGTCACCTCGATGCGCATGACGTTCATGTTCACCGGCGTGATCTCGTGCAGGACCGGGATCACGAAGGCGCCGCCATTGACCACCACCTTCTCGCCGAGGAAACCGGTGCGCACGAAGGCGGTCTCCTTGGTCGAGCGGCGATAAAGCCATCTGAGGATATAGACGGCGATCACCACCGCGACGGCGGCGACGATCAGCCACAACAGAAATGTTCCGAGTGCCTGTCCAGACATGGCGTAACTCCCTATTCGTCCCGGTCAGCCGAAGGCAACCGACTTGAACCTTCTTGTCTGCTCCGTCAGCGCCCGCTCGGTCGGCAGGCGTTCCATCGACGAAGCGCCGTAGAATCCATGGCAATTGGCGGCGTTGCGCAGAACGTATTCCGCGTCGTCCGGTTCGGCGACCGGTCCGCCATGCACCAGGATGATAACATCCCCGTTCACCTTCAGCGCCGCTTCCGACCATTCGTCGACCAGCGCCGGGCAGTCTTCCAGTTTGAGCGCGGTTTCCGCGCCGATGGCGCCGCCGGTGGTCAGCCCCATATGGCAGACGATGATATCCGCGCCGGCCTTCGCCATCGCTTGCGCCTCGCCGGCGTTGAACACGTAGGGCGTGGTCAGCAGGTCCTTCTCGTGCGCCAGCCGGATCATGTCGACCTCCTGGCCGTAGGACATTCCGGTCTCTTCGAGGTTCTGCCGGAAGACGCCGTCGATGAGGCCGACGGTGGGGAAGTTCTGCACGCCGGCGAAGCCGACCCGCTTCACCCGGTCGAGGAACTCGTCGAACATGCAGAACGGATCGGTGCCGTTGACGCCGGCGAGCACCGGCGTGCGGCTTGTCACCGGCAGGATCTCGCTCGCCATCTCCATGACGATGTCGTTGGCGTTGCCATAGGCGAGCAGGCCCGACAGCGAGCCGCGCCCGGCCATGCGGTAGCGGCCGGAATTGTAGATGACGATGAGGTCGATGCCGCCGGCCTCCTCGCATTTCGCCGACAATCCGGTCCCTGCCCCGCCGCCGACGATGGGCTCGCGCCGGCGCTTCATGTCCTGGAACTTTTCGAGCAAGGCGGATCGTTCGAACCGGGCCATTCAGGCGCTCCTCATGCGTTTGGGCGCGATGCCCTCGAAGGCGGCAATGACCGCGTCGACGAAGGTGGCGTCGTTGATATTGGCCTTGATCCGCTGGATCTGGCGCTGCTGGGTGACGCGCACCGTCTTCTCGATCGCCTCGAACAGGGCGGCGTCGGCTTCCGGGTCGTGGAACGGCTGGCCGGGCGCGTCGAGCATCGAGACGCCGCCCTCGGGCAGCAGGAAGCGGACCGGACCGTTCATGGCGTTGAGCCGGGCGCCGATCCATTCGCCTATAGTCCGGTTCTCGTCGCGGGTGGTGCGCATCAGGGTGACGTTGGGATTGTGGACGACGAATTTCCGCGATCGGAACTTTTCCGGCACCGTGTCGCGCGGGCCGAAATTGACCATGTCCAACGCCCCGACGGAGCCGACATAGGGAAGCCCAGTGCGGATCGCGGCGCCGAAGCGGTCCTCGTCGGCCGCGAATACGCCGCCGACCAGCATGTCGGCGACCTCGGTGGTCGTCAGGTCGATGAAGCCGGCCAGCATACGGGAATCGCCCAGGCCCTCCATCGCGCGGCCGCCGATGCCGGTGGCGTGGAACACCAGGCAATCGTAATCGGCCTCGAGCCGCCTGGTGATCTGCTGCACCGCCGGGGTGGTGACGCCGAACATGGTGATACCGATCGCCGGACGGGCAAGCTTGCGCTTCGCCTCGAGCTGCTCGCCGGTGGGAAGCTGGGCGACCATGCCGGCCATGGCGTGGGCGGCGTTGGAAAGCACCTGCTCGGTGATCGAGTTGAGGCCCTGCACATCGGCGACCGAATGGAACATCATGATGTCGGAGCCGCCGACATATTGGGCGACGTCGCCGGCGGCGACGGTGGAGACCATGATCTTGGGAACCCCGACCGGCAGCGCCCGCATGCCGGCGGTGGCGAGCGTGGTGCCGCCCGAGCCGCCGGCGGAGACGATGCCGCCGATCCGCGGTTCGCGCGCGATCCAGCGGGCAAAGGCCTCCGCCATCGCCGTGATCGAGCCGCCGCGATCGCCCGACATCACCGCCGAGGGACCGTGCGGATGCATGGAGGCGACCTGTAGTGCCGGCACATCGGCGCTCGACGGCTTGCCCGAGGTCGACAGATCGACCAGCCGCACCGCCATGCCGAGCGCGCGCAGGCGGTCGGCGACGAAGCGCAGTTCGCGGCCCTTGGTGTCGAAGGTACCGGCGACGAGGATCGTCCGCCCGATGCGTTCGGCGAAGGGAATGGAGAACATCTCCCGCGACGTGTCGGCCGGCGCGGTCTCGGCGACCGCCGCTGCGCGCATGGCGGTGACCGGCATGTTCCAGCGGTTGGGCAGTTGCACGTTCGCCCGGTAGACACCGTCGGCGGGTTGTTGCGAAGCCGCCTCCCCGCCCGGCCGGACGATGCGGTAGACCTCGGCCAGTTGCGCCACGGCTTCGGCCTCGTCGGCGGCGGTGACCGGTTCCTCTTCCTCCTCGGTGTGGCGGCCGACGCCCAGGAGCCGCTGTTGCAGGTCGCGGTCGGCGGCGAGTTCGCGGGATTCGATGATCCGGTTGATGCGGCCGTTGACCATGATCGCCACATGGTCGGAGATCGCGGTGGCGACGCCGATATTCTGCTCGATCACCAGGATCGCCATCTCCGCCTCGTCGGCCAGCGTGACCAGCATCTGTTCGACCTGCTCGACGATGATCGGCGCCAATCCTTCCGTCGGCTCGTCCATGACCAGCAGCTTGGGGTCGGACAGCAGCGCCCGCGAAATCGCCAGCATCTGCTGTTCGCCGCCTGAAAGCTGGCTGCCGCCGTTGGTGCGCCTTTCGGCGAGGCGCGGGAAGGTCTGGTAGATGCGCTCGACGGTCCAGGAGGCGTCGCGGCGACTGCCGGCGGCGAGCTTGAGGTGCTCGTCCACCGACAGGCTCGGCCACACCCGCCGCCCCTGCGGCACGTAGCCGACGCCGAGGCGATGGATGACATGCGGCTCCAGCCGCGAGATCTCGCGGCCGTCGACCCGGATCGATCCGGCCCGTGCGCGCTTGAGACCGGTGATGGCGTTGCACAGCGTTGTCTTGCCCATGCCGTTGCGGCCGACCACCGAAAGGACGCCGGATTGCAGGGTCAGCGATACGCCCTGCAGCGCGTGGCTCTCGCCGTAATAGACCTGCAGGTCGTCTATCGCGAGGGCGGCCTTCGCCTTACGATCCGATCGGGGACGCTCAGCCATGGCCGCCCCCCAGATAGATCTCCTGCACCTGCGGATCTGCCTCGATCTCGGCGGGCGTGCCTTCCTTGAAGATGCGGCCGTTGTGCATCATCGACACATAGTCGGAGACGCGCAGGGCCACGTCGAGGTCGTGCTCGATGATGATGTAGCCGATATGCTTGGGGAGCGCGTTGAGGATCGCCACCAGATCGTGGCGTTCGGACGGCGACAGGCCCGCCGCCGGCTCGTCGAACAGGATGAAGCGCGGCGCGCCGGCGAGCGCCAGCGCGATCTCGAGCTGCCGCTGGCGGCCGTGGCTCAGCAGCGAGACGACGGTGTCGCGGTCGGATTCGAGATGCACGGCGACGAGAATGGATTCGGCTTGCGTCATGTTGACGTCGCTGGCGGTCGGCCGCAGCAGCGAAAACCGCCGGCGAGAGACGCCGCGACAGGCGAGATAGACGGAATCGAGTACCGTCAGGCCGCCGAAAAGCTGGGAAATCTGGTAGGTGCGGCGCAGCCCGCGCCGGATACGTTCCTGCACCGGCAGCCGGGTCACGTCCTCGCCGAAGAAGCGGATACGGCCCTCGGTGGGCATGAAGTCGCCGGTGATGGCGTTGAAAAGCGTGGTCTTGCCGGCTCCGTTGGAGCCGAGGACCGCGCGCCGTTCGCCGGCCGCGATCCTCATTGTCACGTCGGTGAACGCCACCAGTGCGCCGAAATTCCGGGCAACGCCGTCGAGCTCCAGCGCATGCGCGCCGGTGCCCTGGAGACGGGAAGCTGCGAGGTTCTCGGCCACTGGTTGACGTCCCTGGTTGGCCGTTACGGGCAGCTCGGATTGTCGCGGCTGACCTTGCCGAGCTTCAGGAAGTCGGCTTCGGCAATCCCCAGCGTCTGGTTGACCTGCGGGATGACCTTGATCAGCTTGTTGTAGAGCGTTCCGTCATCCTTCTTGGTGACCTCGGTCAGGAAGATGTCCGCGACGGCGTTGCGGTTCTTGTCGAGCGAGACCTTGCCGGTCGGGGTGTCGAGCTCCAGCTTGGAAAGCGCCGCGCGGAACTTGGCGCCGCCGTCGGAAAGATCGCCGCCGACCTCGTTGAGGGCCGCGATCGCCGCCTGCATGTTGACGTAGTAGCCATGAGCGAACAGCGACGGTCCGGGGAAGGCGTTGGGCAGCTTCTTGTAGCCGGCGACGAAGGCCTTCCACGCGTCGGTGGTGTTGTCGTCGGCGATCGGTCCGGCCGAGGGCGTGCCGATGACCACGTCGTGGATCTTGCCCTTGGAGCCGAGGATGGTCTGGTCGACGGTGATCGAGCCGCCGATCAGCGGCGCGGCGCCGCCGGCCTGCTGGTACTGGGTCAGGAAGTTGATCGCGTCGGCGCCGCCGAGCGCCACGTAGATGGCGTCGACGTCATCGGGAATGGCGGCGATCACGGACGAATAGTCCTTGTTGCCGATCGGCACCCACGACTTCGACGGAACGTGCCCGCCCGCCTTGCAGAACTCGGCCATGAAACCGAAGACCTGAGTGTAGGGGAACGAATAGTCTTCCGCCACTGTGGCGACGTAGCGATAGCCCTTGACCTCGTAGGCATAGGTGCCCAGACCGGCCATCCACTGGGCGCCGTCGGTGGAGAAGCGGAAGAAGTTCGGCGCCGGGTTGCGCAGGGTGGTGTCCTGGGCCGCCGAGGTGCCGTTGATGAAGGTCACGTCGGGCTTGGTCTTGGCATAGTCCTTGACCGCCAGTCCCTCGTCGCCGGAAAGCGGGCCGATGAGGACCTTGACGCCGTCCTGCTCGACCAGCTTGCGGGCGGCGCGCACGGCGCTGTCCGGCGAGGCGTCGGACGAACCCTTGACGATCTCGATCTTCTTGCCGGCGACCATGCCGTTGTGCTCGGAGACGGCGAGCAGCGCGCCGCGCATGGAATCCTCGCCGAGAATGGTGAACGCGCCCTCGAAGGTGGCGAGTACGCCGATCTTGATGGTGTCCTCCGCCAGCGCGGCCGTGGGGCTCGCCAGCGTCGTTGCCAGGGCAAGGCCCAGCAGGGTCCTCTTGGTGATATTCATGTCTTCCTCCCTTTGTTTATCGGGTTTTCGCCCCGCCCGTTCACGGGCCGGAACGCAGTGAATCCTGGGACAGGTGGGGCTTGACCTTCCCCCACAGGCCCAGAAGACCATCTGGCGATACGAAGACGATCACCAGAAAGACGAGACCGATCAATGTGTTGTAGCGTTCCGCTCCAACGATATCGATGGCGAAGGTCTGGATCAGGACGACGAAAACGGCGCCGATGAACGGCCCGATCGGGTGGCGCAGGCCGCCGATCACCGCGATCACCAGCACGTCGATCGCCTGGTCGACGGCGACGGTGCCCGGCGAGATGCGGCCGTTGAACCAGACCAGCAGGACGCCTGCGAGGCCGGACAGGATGCCGGCGTAGAAATAGGCGGCGACCTTGTGGGCGGTGACGTCGTAGCCGATGGCCCGCATCCGCCGCGGGTTGTCGCGGATCGCCTGCAGCGCCAGCCCGAAGGTCGAGCGCGAGGTATAGAGAACGGCCGCGTAGCCGATCGCCGCGACGCCGAGGCAGAGATAGTAGAACGGCAGCGGATCGCGCCAGTTGACGCCCCAGAATTTCGGCGCCGGGATGCCGGCATAGCCCGAATGGCCGTTGAAGAAAGCGTAGTTCTGCTGGGCGAAATAGAAGAAGGCGGTGGCGATCGCCAAGGTGATCATGATGGTGTAGATGCCCTCGGTCCTGACCGAGATCGCGCCGATCAGGGCGGAGGCGACGGCTGCGAGAAGCACCGCGAAGGGCACCAGCACCCACCACGGCCAGCCGAAGCCGTAGATGTTCATGTTGTTGGTGCCGAAGATCGCCACCAGATAGGCGGCGAGCCCGGCGGATGTGATCTGGGCCAGGCTGACCATGCCGCCATATCCGGCGAGCAGCATCAGCGACAGGGCGAGCAGGCCCCAGATCAGCGAATAGGCGCCGATCTGGGTGATGAAGAATTCGTTGGCCACCGCAGGATAGAGAACAAGCGCGACCGCCAGCACGATCTGGGCGACGCCGATCCGTTCGAAGATGTTGGGGGCGCGGCTCGCCGCCCTGTCGGCGGTCAGCAGGCTCATTGCCTCTTCCCCATGATGCCCTGCGGCCGGATCGCAAGCGTCACCACCATGATGACGAAGGTGACGACGACGCCGTAGG
>Ga0070729_10006215_pt1 | contig 11854 bp, 10 predicted proteins | sample tdDd472_FD_66725 | JGI IMG/M metagenome (GOLD analysis project Ga0070729, IMG submission 66725) | Marine sediment microbial communities from the Atlantic coast under amendment with organic carbon and nitrate - tdDd47.2 | ecosystem: Environmental > Aquatic > Marine > Coastal > Sediment | place...
TGCGATGCTGTGCGACACAGCGCAGGAATCCGCGGGGCGGCGCCCCATATACGCCCATTGGCGCCGCTATTCCAGTTTTCCGGACACCCCTCTGTGAGCGGGTGGTGGTTTGACGAACAAAATGCGTAGAATATATAGCTGGTATCGGGTGCTGTTCCGCATCCGGAACAATGCACCGGGGAGTGACGCCATGTGGCAGTCTCTGCGATCTGACATCAAGGCCATCATGGCGCGGGATCCCGCCGCCAAGTCGATGCTTGAGGTCGCGCTCTGTTACCCGAGCTTTCATGCCGTGCTGATCTATCGCGCCGCGCACTGGCTGTGGCAGCGCAGGCTGCATCTGGCCGGGCGGTGGCTTTCCCAGATCGGGCGGTTCCTGACGGGCATCGAGATTCATCCCGGCGCCACCATCGGCTCCGGCTTCTTCGTCGATCACGGCATGGGCGTCGTGATCGGGGAGACGGCGGAGATCGGCAACAATGTCACCCTGTACCATGACGTGACGCTGGGCGGCGTCGCGCCGTCGGTGAACTCTGCGGCGCAGGTTGGCCAGAAGCGGCATCCGACGCTGGAGGATGACGTCATCGTCGGCTCCGGCGCACAGGTTCTGGGGCCGATCATCGTTCGCAAGGGCGCGCGTGTCGGCGCAAACGCCGTGGCCGTGAAGGAAGTGCCGCCGGGTGCGACCGTGGTCGGCATCCCCGCCGAAGTCGTGAACAAGTCGAAGCCGCGACTGGTGGAGAACCCCGACGATCACCTGCCGACCTTCGCCGCCTACGGCATGCCGACGGATGGCTCCACCAATCCCATGGCCCAGAAGCTGTCGGCGATGCTGGCGGAGATGGAGGCCCTGCGGGCGCGGGTGGAAGAGCTGGAAGCGCAGCAGGCGAAGGATGCGGAGCCGCTGGTGCGCGTCATTTCCTGCGGTGAAGATTGACGGCACCGCGCGCCGGTGCTGATCTGGCACCATGCTGAAGCAGCGACATTACCTGGATTTCAACGCGACTGCACCGCTGCGGCCCGAGGCCAGGGCGGCGATGCAGGCTGTCATGGACGGCGTCGGCAATCCGTCCAGCGTGCACGCGGAGGGCCGTGCTGCCCGCGCGCGGCTGGATATGGCCCGCCGTCAGGTTGCGGCACTGGCCGGTTGTCGGGCCGCAGACGTCTGTTTCACCGGTGGCGGGACGGAAGCCGGCAACTGGGCGCTGTCGGTCTGGCCGGACCGCCGGATACTGGTCTCGGCAGTCGAGCATGACGCCACCCTGCGCACCGCCGAACGACTGAATGGCGAGATTGTTCCCGTTGATGGGCACGGGCGCCTCGATCTGGACGCGCTGCGCATGCTTCTGACTTCCAATGATGAGGCGGCGGCACTGGTCTCCGTCATGGCCGCCAATAATGAAACAGGTGTGGTGCAACCGATTGCCGAGGTCGCCGCGATCTGTCGCGAGGCGGGTGCGCTGCTGCATGTCGATGCCATTCAGGCCGCAGGCAAGATGATGCTGGCCGATCTGGTCGCCGTGGCGGACCTGGTCAGCCTGTCCGCGCACAAGATCGGCGGCCCCGCCGGTGTTGGCGCCCTGATCGTTCGCCCCGCCCTGCAGATCGCGCCGATGATCGTCGGCGGGGGACAGGAAAGCTGGCGGCGGGCGGGTACGGAGAACCTGATCGGAATTGCCGGCTTCGGTGCGGCAGCCGAGGCGACGCTGGCAGAACTCGAAGTGGGCATCGAACGCATGAAACAGATGCAGCAGGCCCTGGAAACGGGACTGCGCGCAGCCTGCCCAACGGTCGAAATCATGGGTGACGGGGTGACACGCCTGCCCAACACGACCTGTGTGCGGATGCCCGGCGTTGCCGCAGAGACCCAGGTCATGGCGCTGGATCTGGCCGGGATTGCGGTCAGTGCCGGGTCGGCCTGCAGTTCCGGCAAGGTCACCCCGTCCCATGTGCTGACCGCAATGGGGCAGAGCATGGAAACCGCGACCGAGGCGATCCGCGTCTCGACAGGCTGGACGACGACGGCTGAGGATATCGACGCCCTGCTTTCGGCCTGGAGCGATCTCTGGAACAGGAAACGCGCCGCGTGAGTGACGCCATCTACCTGGATCATCATGCCACCACACCCGTCGACCCCGATGTCCTGGCGGAGATGCTGCCATGGTTCACGGAACGGCCGGGGAACCCGCACTCGCGCCACCATGAACATGGCTGGGCGGCGGAAGCTGCGGTCGATCTGTCACGGATGGAGGTCTCGGAACTGCTTGGCGGTTCCCCCGATCAGGTGATCTTCACCAGCGGCGCGACGGAGGCGAACAACTGGGCCCTGACCGGCATCGCGGCCAACCTGCCGCCAGAACGCCGCCGCATCCTGACCACCAACGTGGAGCATCCCTGCGTGCTGGAGACCGCACGGCGGTTGGCGCGGGAGGGCTGGCCGGTCACCATCATGGCAGTCGAACCGGGCGGCGGCATCGATCCTGAAACGGTCGCTGCCGAACTGTCAGGCGGTGACGTCGGACTGGTCTCCGTCATGCTGGCCAACAACGAGATCGGCACCATCCAGCCGGTGGCGGACATTGCCCGCGCCGCGCACGCGCATGGTGCCCTGATGCATTGCGACGCAGCCCAGGCCCTGGGCCGTATCCGCATCGATATCGACCGCCTGGGTGTCGACCTGATGAGCGTCACCGCGCACAAGCTGCATGGACCGAAGGGGATCGGTGCGCTGGTCCTGTCGGATGCGGCACGCACGGCCATCCGCCCGATGATGGCAGGCGGCGGGCAACAGGACGGGCTGCGGTCGGGCACGGTGCCGACACCGCTGGCGGTGGGCTTCGGGGCGGCCTGCCGGTTGGCGCAGGATCACCTGACGGACGACATGGCCACGATCCGGGGTCTGCGCGACCGGCTCTGGCTCGGCCTGTCGGAGCGGGTGGACGGGCTGCACATCAACGGCGCGCAACTGATGCGGCTGCCCGGCAACCTGAACTTCCGCGTCGAAGGCGCCGACGCCGATGACATCATCCGCGCGGCACCGGAGATCGCCATCTCGACCGGCTCGGCCTGTTCCTCCGTGTCTTCCGCCCCGTCACACGTGCTGCAGGCCATCGGCCTGAGTGAATCTGCCATCCGCGGTTCGTTGCGTATCGGCTTGGCACGGACCAACGATCAGGTTCAGATAGACCGCACCATTGATATCCTCAGCGACGCCATCGGAAAGGCCAGGCAGAAAGCATGAACGACCAGAGAACCGTCCGGGTGACCTTCGTCAGTGCGAACGGAAAGCGTATCGAGGCGACAGGCAAGCCCGGCGAATCCCTGCTGGAGGTGGCGCACCGTTTCGATGTGCCGATCGAGGGGGCGTGTGAAGGCTGCATGGCCTGCTCGACCTGTCACGTCATCGTGCAGGACCCCTGGTACGACCGCCTGCCCGAACCGCGGGAGGAGGAGGAGGACATGCTCGACCTCGCCTACGACCTGCAGGAGACCTCCCGCCTCGGCTGTCAGGTCCTGCTGGCGGAGAAACTCGACGGCATGGTGCTGCGCCTGCCACGCGGCAGCCACAACGTGCTGCTGGGTTAGCCGACAGCCTGTCAGCTGAACCTGTTACCCATGTCAATGGACTGAACTGTTACCTGTCTCAACGTTCCGGGCTCTGCTGTCAGCCTTTGCAATCGTGCTGCATGAATGCAGCAGGCGTCCCTGCTCAGGCCTGCACGACCTTCTGGTCGATGGCCCCGAAGATCGACTGGCCTTCGCCGTCCTGCATCTCGATCCGTATCCGGTCACCGAAACGCATGAAGGATGTGGCTGGCTTGCCGTCACGGATGGTCTCGATCATGCGGATCTCGGCGATGCAGGAATAACCAAGGCCCCCCTGTGCCACGGGGCGACCGGGGCTGCCATCGGGGTCCAGGTTGGAAACAGTGCCTGACCCGACGATTGTGCCCGCCGACAGTTTCCGGGTCTTCGCCGCGTGGGCAACCAGTTGCGGGAAGCTGAAGGTCATGTCCCGGCCCGCCTCCGGCTTGCCGAAGAGATCGCCGTTCAGGGTGGAGAGCAGCGGCAGGTGGACCTTCGCACCATCCCAGACGTCGCCGAGTTCGTCAGGTGTCACCGCGACGGGACTGAAGGCGCTGGACGGCTTGCCATGGAAGAAGCCGAAGCCCTTGGCCAGTTCACCGGGGATAAGCCCACGCAGCGACACATCATTGACCAGCATCAGCATGCGAATGTGCCCGCCAGCCTGTTCGGGTGTGACACCCATCGGCACGTCGCCCGTAATCACCGCGACCTCTGCCTCGAAGTCGATGCCGAAATCCTCCGATGACACCGGAATGTCCTCCCGGGGTCCGAGATAGGTGTCGGAGCCCCCCTGGTACATCAGCGGGTCGGTCCAGAAACTGTCCGGCAGCACCGCGCCGCGGGCCTTGCGGACCAGCTCGACGTGATTGACGTAGGCTGATCCGTCTGCCCACTGGTAGGCGCGCGGCAGCGGCGACGCCAGGTGCGCCGGGTCAAGATCGAAGGCATCCCGCGCGCCACCGACGTTCAGCGAGTGATAGGTGGCGTCCAGCAGCGGCGCCACGTGGTCCCAATTGTCCAGCGCAGCCTGCATGGTGGGTGCGATTTCCGCCACGGGTGCCGCGCGGGTCAGATCACGGCTGACGACGACCAGGCGACCGTCACGGCCTTCGTTCAGTGAGGCAAGTTTCACGAGGTCGCTCCATCCTTGATGTATCCGCGCTTTATCTGATCGAGTTCGATGGATTCGAACAAGGCCTTGAAGTTGCCCTCCCCGAAGCCCTCGTTGCCCTTGCGCTGGATGATCTCGAAGAAGATCGGCCCGATCACCGTCTGGGTGAAGATCTGCAGCAGCAGACCACCGCCCTGCCCCTCGCCGCCATCGATCAGGATATTGTTGGCCTGCATCCGGGCCAGGTCCTCGCCGTGGCCCGGCACGCGCCCCTCGACACCGTCGTAGTAGGTGGCGGGAGTCTCCTGAAACGGCACGCCCAGCGACCGCATGTGCTCCACTGTCGCGTAGATATCGTCGGTGCCGAAGGCGATGTGCTGGACGCCTTCGCCGTGATATTCCTCCAGATATTCCTGGATCTGGGACTTGTCGTCGGAGCTTTCGTTGATCGGGATGCGGATCATGCCACAGGGGCTGGTCATCGCCTTGGACTTCAGTCCCGTCACCTTGCCCTCGATGTCGAAATAGCGGATCTCGCGGAAATTGAAGAGCCGCTCATAGAAGTCCGACCATTCGTCCATGCGCCCGCGGTGCACATTGTGGGTCAGGTGATCCAGATAGGTCAGCCCCGCACCCGCCGGTTTCACTTCGGCCCCCGCCACGGGCTCGAAATCGACATCGTAGATCGAGCCCTTCGCGCCATAGCGATCGACCAGATAGATCAGCGAGTCGCCGATGCCCTTGATCGCAGGGATGTTCAGTTCCATCGGCCCGGCATGGGTCTCGACGCCCCAGGCCCCATGTTCAAGCGCCCGCTTGTAGGCGGCGGCGGCGTCCTTGACCCGGAAAGCGATGGCGCAGGCACTCGGGCCATGCAATGCGGCGAAGGAACGGGGGAACCCGGACTTCTCGCCATTCACGATCAGGTTCACATCACCCTGCCGGTACAGGGTGACATCCTTGGAACGGTGCCGCCCGACGGCGACGAAGCCCAGCATCTCGAACACCTTGCCCAGCTTCTCCGGCTCCGGCGCGGTGAATTCCACGAACTCGAAACCATCCGTCTGCATCGGGTTTTCCCAGAGATCAGCCATGTCCGCTCTCCTCCACATGAATTGAATCGTTCGTTGCCTGACCGCTGCGCCAGCGCGATACCATCCACCGATGGCCCGTCAGGGGTTGACGAGACAATAGTTTCATTTGAAACTAATTTCAATGCCTGATCCTGATGTCATCGACCTGCCGAACTTCCTGCCCTACCGCCTGGCCGTGGCCACGGACGCGGTCAGCGGTCGGCTTGCGCGCCGTTACCGGGAAGAATTCGATCTCAGCATTCCGGAGTGGCGGGTAATGGCCGTACTCGGGCGGTTCCCCGACATATCCGCGAACGAGGTCGCGGCCCGCAGCGCCATGGACAAGGTCCAGGTCTCCCGTGCCGTTGCACAACTGCTCCGCAACGGACACCTGGACAGGCGCGCCGATGACGCGGACCGGCGCCGCACCATGCTGTCGCTGTCGGTCAGCGGGCGGGAGATCTATCGCCGGATCGTGCCGATGGCCCGCGCCTACGAACAGGACCTGTTCGCGCGCCTGTCAGCCCCGGAAGCGGAAATCCTCATGCGTGCACTGGCGCGGCTCAGTCAGCCGTGAAGGTGATGAACATGCGGCGGAACGGGAACACCGTGACGCCGTCGCTGCCCATCGGATAGGCCTGCCGCAGTCGCACACGATAGCGTTCCGTGAAGCTCTGGAAGTCCGCGCTGGAGAGGTTCTCCTGCACCGGCAGCAGCGCGGTGCCGCGCACCCATTCGAGAACCGGATCCTCCCCGATCAGGCTTTGCAGGTACTCGGTTTCCCAGACATCGACGCGCCCGGAAAGCCCCCGCAGCAGCCCGTGGTAGAATGTCGGCGGCTGCACGAAATCACCCAGCAGCTTGCCCGCCAGCGCCGCCCGGTATTCCGGCTGGCTGGCTACCTCCCCGATCAGGGCATGTGAAGGGGCGGCAAAGTTGTTGGGCATCTGGACCGCCAGCACACCGCCGGAGGGCAGCGCACGCGCCAGACGGGCGAACAGCCCGGCATGGTCCGGCACCCAGTGCAGCGAGGCATTGGCAAAGATGATGTCCGTGCCCTCCGCCGGTTGCCATTCCGCGATATCGCAGAGTTGCCAGTCGATGGCTGTATCGACGGCGGATGCCTTCGCCAGCATGGCCGGGGAATTGTCGACCCCGCAGATCTCCGCCCCGGGCCAGCGCGCGCGCAGCAGCCGGGTGGAATTGCCGGGTCCGCAGCCCAGGTCCACCGCGCGACGTGGTGCGTCATGCATCACCCGGTTCAGCAGATCGACGGCGGGCCGGGTGCGCAGATCACCCATCGCGCCTTTCATGTACTGATCGGGATTCCACTGGTCGCTGCCGTCTTTGCTCATCGTCTTCCCCTCCGCCGATTGACCTTTGCCTGCATTGCGCCGGATACTCCACCTGTGACTGGGGAGGCACAATCATGAAATATGAAGATTACAAGACCATCAGTTTCAAGCGCGACGGCAAGGTCCTGACCGTGACCCTGAACCGCCCGGACGTGCTGAATGCCGTCAACGGCGACCTGCATACGGAACTCAGCCATGTCTTCTATGACGTGGCTACCGACCCGGCGGACATCATCGTGCTGACCGGTGCGGGCCGGGCCTTCTGCGCCGGGGGTGATATCGACTGGATGCAGTCGGGCGTCGATGACCCGCTCGGGTTCGACACCGTGGTCTTCGAGGCCAAGAAGATCATCTTCGGCCTGCTGGATTGCGAGAAGCCCATCATCTGCCGCCTGAACGGCGATGCGGTTGGCCTGGGTGCCACCATTGCCCTGTTCTGCGACATCATCATTGCCAATGACAGTGCGCGTCTCGGCGACCCGCATGTCTCGGTCGGGCTGGTGGCAGGCGATGGCGGGGCGGTGATCTGGCCGCAGCTGATCGGCTATGCCCGTGCCAAGGAATATCTGATGACAGGCAAACTGATGACTGCGGAGGACGCGGTGGCGATGGGCATGATCAATCACGCCGTCCCCGCCAGCGAACTGGATGAGGCCACGGATCGCATGGCATCGCGCCTGGCCAATGGCGCGGCGCAGGCGATCCGCTGGACCAAGGTGTCGGTCAATATCGGGCTGAAGCAACTGGCCCACAGCATCATGGATACATCGCTGGCCTATGAGTCACTCTCCAACCGGTCGAAGGATCATCAGGAAGCAGTGAATGCGTTTCGCGAGAAGCGCCGGCCCGTATTCACGGGGGAATGAAGCTGGATGGCACGCATACCCTATGTCGATCCGGCCGACGCGCCGGAGAAGGTCGCGGACCTGCTGCAGCAGCTTCCCGCCATGAACGTCTTTCGCATGCTTGCCCATGCCGCACCCGAGTTCAGGCGCTTCGTCGCCTTCTCCGATGCCCTGCTGCGCAAGTCCGCAGTGGACAAGTGGTTGCTGGAACTGGCCATCCTGCGGGTCGGACACCTGTCCAATGCCCCCTACGAGATCCAGCAGCATGAACCCATGGCGGCAGCGGTCGGCGGCACGGCGGAGAAAATCGCCGCCATTGCATCATGGCCCGGAACGGACGTGTTCGACGAGGTCGAGACCCTGGTCCTGCGCTACACCGATGATGTGGTCGCCAATGTGCGCGCCAGCGACGCGACCTTCAGGCCGCTGGCGGAGCGAATGGATCATCAGCAGATGGTGGAGATGACCATGGGCATCGGCTGTTACATGATGGTAAGCCGCCTGCTCAATACCTTCGACGTGGACCTGGAGGCTGCGGACGGTCCCGCGATCACGCTGGATCGCTGAGGCCTGTCGTTCGGCTGCCTGTTCGGCTGATTGTGCGGCTGATTGTGCGGCTGATTGTGCGGCTGATTGTGCGGCTGATTGTGCGGCCATGCCACCTCGGGTTGTGGAAGGGCAATCTGCAAAATGCGAGACACCGGTGCCCCGCCGGTCGGAATCAGGGGCAACGCGCGGCCTGGGCGCCTGTGGAACACATGCATCGGGCTTTCATAAAATGCGTCTCAAATTTCCATATCATTTTATATTTATCAATTAAAACAAATACTTATACACTTTCTTCAGACTTTCACGCTTCAATGACCGTGAACCGGGGCGAAAATTTCATGGCTCCAGGTTGCTGGTACGAAACTGGCAACCATCCCGTCATCAGGGTCCGGAATGGGCTGCGCTGTCCGAAAGCGCAACATTCCGGGAGGGCAAGATGGGAAATTGTCCGAAAACGGGACAGATGTAGGAGAGTTCGGTATGTCACTACTCGCACAGATGATTGGCCTCGATGCCAACCAGCGCATTGCATTTGCGACCATCAATGGTGACGGGACCGACGAGAGCCTGCAGGGCACCAATGACGACGACCGGATCTTCGGCGGCGGCGGCGACGATTCCATCGGCGGCCTTGCCGGTGACGACACGCTGCGCGGCGACGACGGCAACGACAACATCAACGGCGGTGGCGGCGACGACGTGCTGCGCGGCGGTGACGATGATGACCGGCTGTTCGGCGGCGGCGGCGATGACACCATCCAGGGTGACGAAGGCAACGACTCCATGTCTGGCGGCGCGGGCGAAGACGACCTGCGCGGCAACAACGGCGACGACACGATCAAGGGCGACGCGGGCGACGACGATATCGCCGGTGGCGCTGGCCGTGACGAGGTCGATTATCGCGCCACCGACGGCGACGTGACCGTCGATCTGGGCGCCAACGGCAACGACGACGGCACCGCCAGCAGCGACGACTTCGGCAATGACACACTGGAATCCATCGAGATCGTGAAGACCGGCGACGGCAACGACACGGTTGCCGGTGACAATGCCAACGAGGAACTCTCCACCGGCGACGGCGATGACGTGCTGGTCGGCAACGACGGCGACGACCTGCTGGACGCAGGCGCAGGCAATGACGAGGCCTTTGGCGGCAATGGCCAGGACACGGTCCGTGGTGGAGATGGCGACGACTATGTCGAAGGCGGTGCCGACGACGACGATCTGTTCGGCGGCGAGGGCACGGACGTGCTGCTCGGCCAGGACGGCAACGACACCCTGTCGGGCGAAGGCGGCGACGACTATCTGGTCGGCGGCGACGGTGACGACACCATCAACGGCAACGACGGCAATGACGACATTGACGGCGGCAACGGCAACGACAACCTGCGCGGCAATGATGGCGACGACACCATCGAGTCAGGCGACGGTGACGACAATGTCACCGCGGGCAACGGCAACGATTTCGCCAATGGCGGCAACGGCAATGACACCCTGCGCGGCAACGGCGGTCTCGATGACCTGGTCGGCGGCATCGGCAACGACCTGCTGTTCGGTGGCGAGGACAATGACGTCCTGAACGGTGATGCGGGCGACGACTCGCTGTTCGGTGAGGATGGCGACGACGACCTGGACGGCGGTGACGGCAACGACTCCATCAACGCAGGCAATGGCAACGACGTGGCCTTCGGCGGTCTGGGCGACGATATCATGCAGCTTCTCTTCGGCGATGACTTTGCCGAAGGCGGCGCCGGACAGGACATCCTGCGCGGTGACGACGGCAATGACACGCTGAACGGTGACGATGGCAACGACATCGTTCGAGGCGACGATGGCGATGACGTGGTCGCAGGCAACGAAGGCGATGACTCGGTCACCGGGGGTCTGGGACAGGACGTCCTGACCGGCGACGGGGGCAATGACACGCTGCTGGGTGATGCCGGTGCTGACACTCTGGACGGTGGTCTGGGTGACGACGACGTGCGCGGCAACGACGGTGACGACGTGGCGGCGGGTGATTGTGGTGAAGACACTGTTTCCGGTGGCGCGGGCAACGACCTGCTGTCGGGTGGCGAGAACAACGACACCGTCCTGGGCGGCGACGACAATGACACCCTTTTCGGCGACGGCGGCGACGACGTGCTGCGCGGCGAGGCTGGTGATGACGTTGCCCACGGCGGCTATGGCAACGACATCCTTGCCGGTGCCGACGGCAACGACTCCCTGTTCGGCGACGAAGGCGACGACGAACTGGATGGCGGTGCAGGCAATGACGCGCTCGACGGCGGTGAAGGCGATGACCTGATCGACGGCGGTGTCGGCAACGACACCGTGAACGCCGGCAACGGCAATGACGAGATCTTCGGTGAGGATGGCAACGATGTCGTCTTCGGCGACGCGGGTGATGACACGATCTTCACCAACAAGGGTGACGACATTGCCTACGGCGGTGACGGCCTGGATGCCATTTCCGGCGGTGAGGGCAACGATCTGATCAGCGGCGGCGACAACCGGACGTTCCTGGGTGAAAACCTGCTGGGTGAGTTCAGCAGCGATTCGGGCGATGGCGGCTCCGGCGGCGGGTCGCACGGTGGCTGGTCTGGTGGCTGGTCCGGCTGGTCCGGTGGCTGGTCCGGCTGGTCCGGTGGCAGCTCCTACGGCGGCCATTCCTATGGCGGCAACTCCTACGGCGGCAGCTCCTACGGCGGCAGTTCCCATGGCGGATCGCAGGGCGGACACTCGTTTGGCAGCGGCTGGTGCTGGACGAGCAGCCGCGACAGCGGCGGTCATGACAGCTATTCCGGTTGGGGCAGCAGCCGGCATGGCAGCCACGGTCGCCATGGCTACCGTGGCGACAGCCGCCACGGCGGCTACGATGATGACCAGAATGCCGAGGGCACCCTGTCGCAGTCGGTCGAGGTCGATTGCACCGGCATCTTCCGGCTGGAGCTGGACCTGACCAGCGAGTCCTCCAACTGCTGGGGCCGTCGTGGCGACAATGGCGACATCGAGATCCGTGTCGGTGGCGAGGTCGTTGCGGTCGTGAGTGCGGCAAGCGCCGGCACGCAGCATCTGAGCTTCGACGTGCTGATCCCCCTGGGGTCAACCGAGATCGAGATCGTGGGCCGCAACATCGCTGAGGTGGTCGAGAACGCCACGCTGAAGAAGGTCTTCAAGGAAGAGCTGTTCGGCAACGAGGGTGATGACACCGTCTACGGCGACGAAGGTGACGACTTCGTTGACGGCGGCGACCAGAACGACCACGTGGACGGCGGCGAGGGCGACGATCTGGTCTGTGGCGGCAATGGGGACGACACCATTGTCGGCGGTACC
>Ga0070729_10006216_pt1 | contig 11853 bp, 10 predicted proteins | sample tdDd472_FD_66725 | JGI IMG/M metagenome (GOLD analysis project Ga0070729, IMG submission 66725) | Marine sediment microbial communities from the Atlantic coast under amendment with organic carbon and nitrate - tdDd47.2 | ecosystem: Environmental > Aquatic > Marine > Coastal > Sediment | place...
CCCTGGTTGCTGCAAGATCGTTCATGATCATTTCCGAGATCAGGTGAACGAAAATTTCCACCTGTTCCAGAACACGATCCCGGAAATACCGGTTGTGAAATGAGTTGAAGAAGATAAAACCTGACAACTCCCGGTTAAAGTAGATCGGGTGAGTATAGCTGGCCGCATACCCATGTCCGACCAGTGCGTGGGAGTGGACTGAGGTATGATCTTCGTATATTCTCAGGTCATTGATAATACGCGGTGTTGAATCGCGGCCAACCCTGCTCAATGTGGAATCGTGAGCCAGAATGGCCTCATAATTGCTGAGCGGGCTTTCTTCAATCGGAGAGGCGATAAACGTTTTCAGTGAGTGCGTCTTGATATCGTACAAAGCAATACTGATACGGTCTATCCCTGGACAGCGCTTCTGCAAAACTTCGTGGACGACGGCCAACTGTTCCTGATAGGTTGAGGCGGTACCGAGTCTGGCCAGCGGGTCTTTACGAAAGACAACCTGTTCCATTATTCCACCTCCCACCATTAACTATTTCTTACATTCTATCAGTCAGAGTTATGATTGCAATTATGCTAAGTTCTTATGGTTGTAACCTCTGCCGAGCGACGCACCACCCTTCATACAGCAGGGCAACTGGTGATATATGACTGGACATAAGGCCGAACATTGTATGGTTTGCGGGCTGGCTCTCGTATATCGTGAGCAGGGAGAAATTGTCAGGTGTGATCAATGTGGACACCGGGAAAAGAGTGCGATCGGCTGTCCGGAGGGTCATTATATCTGTGATGCCTGCCATAGTGATCGCTCTCTGAAACGACTACCTGAACTGGCCAGGGAAACAACGGCGCAGGCTCCGGAAGATATTCTCGAAGAGTTGATCAGGCTGCCCGATCTGCCGATGCACGGGCCTGAGCATCATGCCATGGCCGGCCTCGCCCTGTTGTTGGCCACTGAGCGGACAGGCGTGAAACTTCCGGAAAACTATATCGAAGAAACAATCCGACGCAGCATGCAGATACCGGGCGGGACCTGCGGCTATCACGGTGCGTGTGGCGGAGCCGTTTCAATGGGGGTCGCAGTCAGCATGATAACCGGCGCTACGCCTGTGACCGGACTGGCACGCGGCATGGCCCACCGTGCTACGGCCAGTGCTTTGATTAGTTGCGGTGACGCTCAGGCACGTTGCTGCAAACGCGCCCTGAGAAAAACCGTGGCCGCCGGGAGGGCATTCTTCGCAAAAGAACTCGGCATTAAATTTCCACAGCCGGTCGAACAAACAATCTGCGCGGATATTTCGCGCAACCGGGAGTGCGCCAAGGGGCAATGCCCCTATTTTCACAGAAACCGAAAGAACGATTTTCAGTAGCGCTTAACCAGTTCGACCCGCATCATAAAACGTCTGTTACCGGAGTACTGTCCAGGCCGAAGGCCTCGGCAACACCGGCGTAAGTCACCTTGCCATTCACCACGTTCAACCCTGCCCTGACACCCGAATCATTGCGTGCAACATCCTGCCACCCCTGGCTGGCAATCCGCAAAGCATAAGGCAGGGTGGCGTTGGTCAGCGCAATGGTCGAGGTCAGGGGCACCGCACCCGGCATATTCGCAACACAATAGTGCACGACCCCGTCGACTTCATAGATCGGTTCGCTGTGGGTCGTCGGACGGGATGTTTCAAAGCATCCGCCCTGATCAATGGCAACATCGACCAGAACCGCACCGGGCTTCATAGTTTTGAGCATCTCACGAGTCACAAGCTTCGGGGCCTTGGCACCATGCAGAAGAACTGCACCGATAACCACATCCGCCTCCTGGACCAGTTCGCGTACCGTGGCCGGCGACGACATGAGCGGAAAACAGTTCTTCGGCATTACCTCAGAGAGGTGGCGCAGTCGGTCAAGACTGGTATCCAGGAGGTAGACCTTGGCACCCAGACCGGAGGCCATCTGGGCGGCATGTGTGCCGACCGTCCCTCCCCCCAGGACAAGCACGGTTGCAGGCTGCACACCGGGTACACCACCAAGCAGGATGCCGCGTCCACCCTGCGTACGCTCGGCGTATTTTGCCGCCTCTTGAGCGGCCATGCGTCCGGCCACTTCACTCATCGGTGTCAGCAGTGGCAGGCTGCCGTCGGCACCAACGATTGTTTCATAAGCAATGCAGACCGACCTGTTGTCAATCATTGCCCTGGTCAGCTGCTCGGATGCTGCAAAATGGAAGTAGGTGAAAACAATCTGGCCCTCACGAATCAGGGGATACTCTGAGGGTTGGGGTTCCTTGACATGCATAACCATGTCGGCCCGACGATAAATCTCTTCTGGAGTCGCAACAATTTCCGCACCGGCTTCACGGTAGACGGCATCGTCGAAACCGCTTCCCGTACCAGCGTCACTTTCCACCAGGATATCATGTCCATTTTCGCGCATGACCTCAACTCCAGCTGGAGTCATGCAGACCCTGTTCTCTGCTACCTTGATCTCTTTGAGTATGCCGATAATCATGATAAGCCCTTTCAATACAGAAGGTTGAGGTTGTTTATATAGCCAGAGTCTAGCAACAATATCACAAAATTATCTTGCAAAATTCGAAAAATATGCCTATTTATTAGCAGATTATTTTATATTTTCAGACAATGGAGTATGATTATGCCAACCATTGAAATCGACACCATAGATCGTTCCATCCTAAAAAAACTACAGGATAATGGTCGGCTGTCAAACGTACAGCTGGCCGCTGAGGTGGGTTTATCGGAATCTGCCTGCCTGCGTCGGGTCAAGCTGCTTGAAGAAAGCGGTATCATTGACCGATATGTCATGCTGATCAACCAGAGTGCAATTGGCAAACCGGACAATGTTTTCGTCAGAGTGACACTGGATGGGCAACAACGGGAAAAGCTGGCGGCTTTCGAAGCCGAGATCAACAGGGTCTCCGAGGTTATGGAATGTTATTTGATGGCCGGTGACTTCGACTACCTGCTTCGGGTCATCACCCGGGACAACGCTGACTATGTGCGCGTGCACAACAAGCTCACCAGCCTGCCCGGCGTGATGCGTGTGCAATCGTCGTTTGCACTGAAAACAGTTTTGGATAGCACTGAAATGCCTTTGGACGGGATAATCTGAACCGGACAGGGTCTCCCTCTATGGTCACCAACAATAAAGGGGACATGTAACAAATACATGGCCCCGTTATTGGTTTTCGGTTGTTTCTCACAACTCACGAGGCGCCACTCACCCCTCCGGGCGCAGCACGAAAGCCATATCCTCGCCGCAATTGGGACAATACACCCATGCATCGCGCAACCCGACATGACAACTGGGGCATTGATTGGTCTCGGACCTTTTTCCACCACCCTGCTTGATCATGGCGAGGACCACTCCTGCAACCAGATTAGCAGCAATGATAAACCAGCCGATCGGGGGGATCCGCAGAAAATCATTAACCACACAGTGACCGAAATATAGCAGGCAGATGTTACAAGCCACGATTGCAAGAATCCCTGCCAGACAGAAGCCGACAAACCAGGAGATTCTATATTTTCCAAAAAGCTTTATCATAACTGTCTACGCTGCTGAAGGTTGATTTTGATGGCGACACCAGGGGCAGTATCTGACCCAGGAGTCATGCACCTTGCCACAGCCCGGGCAAGTCTCTCTCAGCACGGTTTTGCACTGCGGACATGCCAGCCAGCCTGAGACAACCTTTTCTGCACATCCCGGGCACTCACCGGTTAATGGCACCTCAGGTGGAGTCGGCTTGTCGAGCTCCATGCAGATGTAGTAAAAAATTATCGACAGACTGATAACAAAAAGCAGAAACATACGACCTCATATCGCCTGCGGCAGTTCATCGAGGGAACTGTGGACATCCTTTTCAACCTGGCCATCACGAAGATATACGGTACGATCAAACCACTGCAGGTTCTCACGGTTGTGAGTGACCATGATGATTGTTTGACCATCCTCATGCAGTTCTTTCAACAGGCTCATTACCTGATGGCTGTTTGTAGTATCAAGGCTTCCGGTCGGCTCGTCCGCGAGCAGCAAGGGTGGACTGTTGACCAGGGCCCGGGCAATCGCAACACGCTCCTGCTCTCCCCCCGAAAGCTGCTGGGGCAGATGCAGCATGCGATCCGGAAGGCCGACCCGATTCAACATGTCATTGGCGCGCCTACGTTTTTCGTCAGCGGAGAACCTGGTCACGGCCAGTGGCAACATGACATTTTCCAAGGCATTCAGGTATGGAATCAGGTTGTGCGACTGGAAGATAAAGCCCAGATACTCACGACGGAAATCAGCCTGTTTTTCGACCGACAAACCGTAGACATCGATGCCATCGACGTTGACTGACCCGGATGACGGACTGGCCAGTCCGCCCAACACGCTCAGAAGAGTGCTCTTGCCACTCCCGGACGGCCCCATTACGCCGAGAAAAGTCCCTTCTTCGACGGTAAGACTCAATGCATTCAAAGCAATGACACAGTCGGCGCCATTAATATAATTCTTGTTCACTTTATCAAGTGTAATCAGGCTCATATCTTATCCAGGTTAGAGTGCTCTGAGTGCTTCACTCGGCTCGAGTCGACTTGCTCGCAAAGCCGGCTGTAAAGATGCCAGCAAACCGACAAGAACTGCAGCAAAAACAGCAGTGACCGCCAAAGCAGGGTTCCAGTGCCAGGTGGCCTTGCCACCTTCGAGTAACGGCAATGCGACCAGGGTTGCACCCACACCAACCAGGTAGCCCAGCACGCCGGCCAGCGCACTGACGATTGCCGCTTCCATCAGAACCATGTGCAGGACATGCCGACGGCGGTAACCGATTGCTCGAAAGATTCCTATTTCGCGGGTTCTCTCGCTGATGGCACCCATCATGGTGACAAACACCAGCAAGGCACCTATGATCACGACCGTGACGGCAACTCCCCAGGCAAACACCCGGAACTGGTCGAGTGCGTGCATGCGGGTCTTGACCACCTGCTGCACTGCCTGGACATCCGTACCGGGCAGAACCAGCTGCAGTTGGTTGACCATGTCATCGACCGGACAGTCGTGGCAAAGGGCGGCAATTTCGACCATGCTCACCTGCCCCTGCTTACCGAGTTCGGCCTGGGCGACAGAGATGGGCGCTATCAGAAGCTGATCATCCTGGGAACCGGTCTTTGCCAAGAGACCGACTACCGTGTAGTCATGTCCGTTGACCTGCAAAATACCACCCATATTCAGGTTGAACCGCTTGGCGACCGAATCGCCAACCAGCAGCTCAGGACCCTTCTCAACCTGGCGGCCGGCAATTGACCACCAGCGTTTCAGTTTCAATTCGGCGGCGGGATCAATACCCATCATCATAACCCGTTGACCTTCTACTTCGACCGTACCAAGCACCTTGGGTCCGATGGTTGCCACATTGCGACGGTTAGGAATATCGTCAATTTTGACCAGGCTCGCCTGCTCGATCTCTTCGGCGACAAGGTTGACGCCGCCAAGCTGGACACCACCGTAGCTCAAGGCGAGTTCATCACTACGGGGAGTAATGATGATATTGGCGCCGAAGTTCTCCAACTCATTCTGGGCACGCCGACCCAGGGCATCGGTAAGTGACAACAGGGTCACGACAGTCGCAACACCGATCAGCAGCCCGATGACAAGAAAAGCCGCCCGTCCCTTGCGGCGTCGGAGATTATGTAAAACGATATGCTCGAGTCGCACAATCAATACCTTTAGTTTACAGAGCTGAAGTACCAGGCGCCCTTTTCGATGTCGTTGATAGAGATGACAAGGGTCTCACCGACCAGCTGCCGTTGCAGCGGGGCAGGATTGCATCCGCCCTTGACCACATTGACCATATCAGTACGGAAACGCTGATCGCAGTTGTTGCAGACCATGTCGTCGCCTTCCTGGCGATAACCTTTGCGCGCCTTGTAGCAGACATCACAGGTATCGAAGGCGCTACGGATCACCCCATCGTGGCTGCGCACGACGAAGAAGTCGACCGGGCCTGTCTGCCCCTTGAGGCGATAGAAACGAGCCTTCCCGTCACTGAGGTCTGCTGCGGCAAAACGAATTTTGCCATCCTGTCCTGCAGAGACCAGTTCCGGACCGCCGACAGAGCTCTGGCCAAAAAGGAACCATCCTCCGACAGCTGCCAAGGCGACAATCACAACAATCACGGGGGCCAGGAACTTCTTCCCTGAGGCAGGGGCCTGGTTAAATTGTTCTCGTTTGGTTTCACGTTCGGACATTTTGTTTCTCCTGTAATATTAGGCTTTCAATCTCAATCATCTTCAGCTGTTGCAGCAGGCACATCCGCCACCACCTTGGCCGACAGCTTTGAGTTGCGGGTCGAAAATGATCACTTCGGTCTCTTTCTGCAAATCGGCATACCATGCCTGCAACTGACTCTGTTGCTGACGGGGATCGTCGATGCCGGCATACACATGGTCCTCGATATTGCGGTTGATGATCATGTCTTCGCGCAGACGCGTGCGAAAATTGTCCATGTTGCCATAGCGCTTGACAACCAGCTGCTCCAGGCCCTGGTGTCCCTGGCGCAGTTCGTCCAGCTTTGCATCCACCTCACCCTGCTGGATGATAACCTGGTTCTTCTCCGCAGCTGAAAGTAGCAGCTCGCGTTGCAGGACGTCTTTCCATACTTCCTGTAAGAGCTGACTTTTCTGGTCAGGTGAAACGGCACCAGCAGCACGCTGCTGCACAATCTCTTCAAAATCACTGCGGGCAAGCAGCCGGTCACCGATGCGGGCCAGATATTTCTGGCCGAGTTGAGCCTGTTCCTGTTGTAGCGCACCATATTCCTGCGGGTCGAGCTGCAGTCGCACGCTGGCCGGATAACCGGCTTCTGTGATAGCCGATGCAATAGCACTGCTGTCTATCTCGGCCGGGTCATAAGTCACTCGACCGCGATTACTGGTCAGGTTGACTTCAACAGAGCTGACTCCGTCAAGGCTGGACAGAGCACTCTCGATGTTACTGACACAAGAGCCGCACGTCAGTTTTTCGATCTGGTACTCTGCAAGAGCGGCATTGGCCATACCGCTTCCTGAAGGGATGAGCAGCCAGGTTCCGGCGACAAGTGCCGAAGCAACGACTCCAAGCGTTACGTAAAGCTTTAAACTTTTATTCACCTCTTCACCTCTTTTGTTTGGTCGATTCCAGGCAAAATAATGTCTTGATCTTGCATAGATAGATCAACATTCATGCCAATGCCGTCAAGGTCTCTTAACTGCCTGATATCATTTGCAATAAAAAATAATCTTCTTGAAGGGGTTTTCCGGCGAGAGGTTGTTTGTACAATATTATACAGTTCAGAGGAGATTATTCTGCAAACCCAGCGCAACTGATGCAGCGTTAGGTTGTTGAGCGATTGAGTCGCGATTCAACCGTGAGGTTTACAGGATAGCAAGTTCCTGTTCTGTAAAGGTCAGGTGTTTCAAGCCATCCTTGCCCACCCAAAAGGTGTTTTCCACACCAACAGCACCGAGGCCCGGGTAGACGACCTTCGGTTCAAAGGCGAAGACCATGTTCTGCTCCAGCAGGTAATCATTGAAGCCACGAGCAATGAAAGGGTATTCGTCAAGTTCGACCCCGGTCCCGTGTCCAATGAACGAGACTTGTGACCCCTTGGCGCCCATGAAGTTGTCCCGATAACCCATGTCACAGGCCATCTGCAGACATTCATCATACAGACCGCCCCAACTCATGCCGGGTCTGGCCATCTGTTTGGCGTGTTCCTGGATCGCCACCATGTCGTTGTACGCGTTTGTTAACTGCTCCGGCAGTTCACCAATGCTGAACATCCGGGTCTGATCAACGATGTAGCCATCAAAAATTCCGGAGAAATCGACCGTGATCGGCTCGTGACGGCGGATCTTCTTGTAGCTTGCACCTTGAGGGAATGATGGGTTGAGGCCGACGCCGCCAAGAGGTGTATCTGAATAGGTCGGTATGGCGCTGTCAGTACCGGAGAAAACGTGTGCATAGAAGAGTTCGTTATTAAAGCCCCGCATGCGAATAAACCCCTGGTGACCGGCCTTGCGAGCTGTAAATTCAAGTTCCGCGGCTAACTCCAGATCGGTCATACCCACACTGATCACTTCCCTGGCACGCTTGCAGACCTTGTCGACAATCAGCGCTGCGTCTTTGAGAATATTGATCTCGTAATCGGACTTCACTGCGCGCACGGTTCGGATCATCGGCGTGGCATCAATGACCTCAGGTTCACCAACCGCCTTTCTGAAGCGATTCATGACGACAACCGGAATGACATCGAGTTCCATCCCGAGCTTGTTCGGCATGGAGTAGTTGAAGTCACTCAAAATACCCGGGATGTCCCGCGGGCTCGAAAACGGTATGACCTCTTTCAGGCCTGACTCCATGCGCGCACGACCATGATCCTTGCGCACGCAATAGATGGGCTCGCCTTCGAGAGGAACATATAGAACCCCTTGCTGGATCGATCCGGTGAAGTAAAAAAGATCGGCATTCTGCAGCATCAGGATGGCGTCAAGGTTGTGGATAGCCATTTCCTTCTGCAGTTTTTTTGTGCGGTTTATCAACTCTGTTGCGGGAGTAATACGCATGCTTCGCTCTCCTTGAGGCAAGTCATCATCTGAAGCCATGAAATCGTAAAATCTACGTGAGTTACACGATAAAACCCTTTGATTTATATGGCAGAATCTGGTATCGAAGGGTGTTCTTTCGGAACGAACCGGAGCCAATGCCAGGGACGGCCTTCACACCAATAAACTACTGATTTATATGAGGTTTTTTAATAACATAATGACAGCCACTTATCAATTAAAATCACATGAGCCTCTCACATATTTGTGATCAAATAATCAATCTTAAATATGCCTTTATCACGAATCTTCAATACACATTCAAACCATACAGGTAATGATTGTTTTGTGTGCAAAAGGCTAAAACTCCATAACCCAAGGGAGGTTTAGGTGTCCCCAACCTGCCTTTCCACAAATCTATCCACAGGTAGCTGTGGACTGAGTACAGTTCTCATAATTTTCTGAAAAAAAAACCGGCCGGGCAAATGCCCGGCCGGTTCATTTCTGTTTCAAGGAGTCGCTTAGTTCACATCCTGCTGATAACGGTCCTTGTAATAGGCCTTCATCTCCTCGACACGCTTTGGATCGAAGCCTTTGGTATACCACTCATGCTCTTTACGGCCATCAATGTACTTGGCAATAATCTCTTCGTACACCTCAGGCTTGCCAGCCTTTTCACAGGCTTCTTTAGTTTCCGGCAAAAGCTCCGTGTAGAAGTGCTTGGCCACATCGTAAATACCATGCCACCAGGCATAGTCCGGGCCGCTCATTGCCGCACCGTGACGGGCACGACGGCCTTCATGATGCCAGAGCTCCCAGTAGATCCAGTCAATCTTGTCGTCGAAGTTGCCCTTGGAAATCACTTCTTTTTCCATCAGGTATTCGCGGATCTCTTTGGCCGGGATGGCAAACTTGTCGTTATAGAGAGCGACGAAGCTGTCGAGCTGCTTGTAGAAACCTTCAACGAACGGAGCGCCATGGCAGGCCGAGCAGACGTCCTGCATGTCTTCCAGCTTCTTCTCCCAGCCTTCTGTGCGCTTGGAAACTGGTGCGCGCAGGTTCCAGGCCAGGCGGGTACCGACATCATGCGTAACAGGCTGATTTGTCGTCGCACTCATATGGCATGTGGCACAGGTCGGCGCATCGTAGTAGTCCTGACCGGCAACCCACTTCGGCTTGTCCATGTTCAGATCATCTTCAAATGCCCGGTAAAGGATGCCATGCTTGGATTCTTCGTAAACTTCTTTCTGGGGATGATCGGGGCCAAGGTGGCACTTGCCACAGGTTTCAGGCTTGCGGGCCTGCTCTTTGCTGAAACGGTGACGCGTGTGGCAGGCCGAGCAGGTTCCCTTGGAACCATCCGGGTTCACGCGACCGATACCCGTATTCGGCCAGGTATTGGTATCGAGAGAGCCGTCGTCGTTAACCTTGACGATCGAGCCATGACACTGCCGACAACCAACCGCAACGGCAGGCTCGCCACCGATAGTCTGACCAAGAATGCCATCCTTGGTGTTCAGGATATCACCGGCCTTGGCGTGGTGGCTGGTTTCCTGTTCTTCGGTCTCTTTGGGGTGGCATTGTCCACAGTCACGTGGTGAAACAATAATCGCGATCGAAAAACCATTGTGATCCATGGCGTCCGCATCACCCTTCTCCGCCTTGTGACACTCGTAACAGCCGACTCCTGCATTCCAGTGGGCACTGTCCTCCCATTGTCTCGCAATACCCGGAAAATCACTGTGGCACTCCAGACACTCCAGAGTCTCTTCGGAGAGCCTATCTGACGCAGACACGCTGACGCTCGCGGTCAACAACACCAGAACAAACAACAGTCCTCCCTGTAATACCAACTTCAGCTTCATACCAACACCTCTCTTTTGGATAGCGAACAAAAAACCGAGACAAGAACCATTCAACGAACCAAAGCCTTGAAAGAAAACAGGCTATACAAATCAGTCATGCATTAAAAGATAACTGAAAAGGAATCTTTAGCAACCAGTCAAAGGGCAGAACAATGTATTTCCTTATTCAAGCTCAAAAACTGATTATATATGAATGTAATGAATGCTCTCTCTCAAATAAAAAAGTCTAACAATGATTAAAAGAATGCGCCCAGCCAACACAGACTGGACGCACTCATTCTTTCATTTAAATCGTATTTTACGGGTACAGATGGAGTCGACTATTTCTTGTAGGCCGTGTTGTCGCTCATCCCTTTTCTGATCTCTGGGTCCAGGTTTCCGCTTTTGATAGCTTCCTGCTCCCATTCCTTGAGCAGCCCCTTCTTGAAGACCAGCTTCTCATCGACAAGTTTCTGGAAAGGAACTTGTGCCAAAGCCTGAGCTTTTTCTTTGGTAGAGAAATCAGGTGCGACATAGTCGATGCCACCGTGTTTGGCCAAAACTTTTACAAGTTTAATTCTGGCATTCTGTGCAGCGTCATTGGCAACGCTTAGAATGCGCAGAGTCTCTTCCGGAGCATGATAGAAGGAACCGTGGCTGGCAATGGCATAATCCCAGCGCCACTGACCGTGACGGATGTCCAGCAGGATATCAGCCATCTCCGCTTCGGTTGCACCAAGACGCCAAGCCTCGCCCGCTGCAAGATGGGCTTTGGCCAGATTGTTCATGGCGATTTCCATCAACTGCTCTTTGCGTTCCAGTTTGCGGTCGACGATCTCTTTGAATTGCTCAGGAGTTTCATCATGACAGCCGAGGCAGGTCTCCATCATCTGATCAAGGGAGTTCTTGATCTGGTGGTCACTAATGACTTCACCTTCAATCTTGATGGCGGGCATGTGACAGTCGGCGCAGGTTACGCCATTTTGTGCGTGCATCCCTGACTTGAAGATTTCGTAGCCTGGGTGTTGGGCTTTCAGCATCGGAGTCTTGCTGATCTTGTGCGTCCAATCCTTGAATTCAAGCGCATCGTAATAGCTCTCCATCCCCTCAACGGTCAGGCCGTTGGCCCAGGGTAGAGTGACAACTTTCGCAACTTTCTCGTTGCCCGCGGCATCAGTCCATTCGGTCTTCTTGAAATAGTACTCGACGTGGCACTGTGCGCAGACGAGCGAACGCATCTCTGTTTCACTGACTTCCTTCATATCCAGGCCGGCACTTTCGATCCCTCTTTGCAAAGAGGGTCTGCCGACGGTCAGCTCGGCAGTCTTACTGTCGTGACAATCAGCACAACCGATTGAATTGGCGATTTCATTGCCGTACTTGGCCCACTTGCCGGTAAAGAATTCGAGTTCGCCGTCCTCCTGGATCATCCGCGGAAC
>Ga0070729_10006220_pt1 | contig 11852 bp, 12 predicted proteins | sample tdDd472_FD_66725 | JGI IMG/M metagenome (GOLD analysis project Ga0070729, IMG submission 66725) | Marine sediment microbial communities from the Atlantic coast under amendment with organic carbon and nitrate - tdDd47.2 | ecosystem: Environmental > Aquatic > Marine > Coastal > Sediment | place...
TGCTCGGTGTCTGGTGGAAACGTGCCAATACCCAAGGTGCCGTTGCCGGCATGATCGTCGGTTTCGGTGCCGGGACCTTGTACCTCTACATGGTGCGTTGGGGTGGCATGGAGCCGTGGATGGGCATCGACCACCTCCGCTTCGGCATCATCGGCGCGGCGGCCAGCCTCGTCGCGATGGTCGTGGTGTCGCTGGCGACCCCGGCTCCCGACGAGGAAACTCAGCGGATGGTCGACGAAGTGCGTGTCCCGTCCGGCGACGAAATCCTCGCCAAGGACCACTGATCGCAATCCACGCGAGATTAAAGGGGGCGGGTTTTCCGCCCCCTTTTTTTCGCTCACTTTTTTCAATGAGGCGCGATCGACGCTCGGCACCGGCCCGTTGATTTCCGGCTTTGCCGCTGCCATAACAAACCCAACGTGAATGCAAGGAAGAGAGTTGTTTCATGGACGATATGAGCGCCGTTCTGCCGCTTTGGGTGATCGCCCTGGACTATGTGCTGGGCATGGTCATGTGGACCCTGGTCGGGCGCTCGGCCATGAATTTCTTTCTGCCCGAGGATAGTTCGTTCTTCTTCATGCGCTTTTTCGTGCGCGTGACCAATCCCATTCTCAGAGTGTTCCGGCCCGTCACCCCGAGCTTCCTGATCCCGATCATGGTGCCGCTGTACGTCGCCTGGTTCTTTTTCATGATCCGCTTTTACGTCATGCCGTGGCTGCTCGGCTACTCGGTCATGGGGATGCTGTCGTTCCCGTTGGAGGGAGAGATCGCGCGCGGGCTCTACCAACTGAGCAAATAGGCCGTCCGGGCCCAGGCCCGGATGCCGTCGCCGCTTGACGGAAAAACCGCCGGATCGCAGAATTTCCACAAATCCCATCGTTCCGCCGCGAGGAATGCCCCCATGTCTTGGTTGACGAAGTTGATCGAGTTGATCCTGGGAAGCGCTCTCGCGCCGAAAGGCAAAATCCGCGGCGAGAGTGTGGCGCCGCTCGGCGCCGACCCGGAACCCCGACCGAGCCCGGACCGACGCGGTCAATCTTCCGCCGCCGCCGGCCGGCCCCGCGATGCATCCGCCGGTCCACCGCCCGATACGCCGCCCGATACGCCGCGAGACACGGCATCCGGTGACGCCCCGGCGGCGGCGTCCGGTTCGCTCGCCGGCATGGAGGCGGCGGCGAACCGCGATGTCGTGCTCCTGGTCCCGGCCTTCAAGAATGATCGCGCGGATGGCTTCACCAACCGCCTGCTGGAAACCTTGAAGTCGGCGAAGATGCTGGATGTCCGGCCCTTCGAACGCGAGCTGCCGTCGCCCGGCGACCGGGCCAGCCTGGCCAAGCTGGTGCCGTTCCAGGCCGAGGCGCGGACTGCGTTGGGAGAACAGGGGGCGGACCTGCTGATCCATGGCGAGGTGTTGCAGGGCGGGCTCAGGTTGCGCCTGGTGGCTTCGCGGCCGCCGGCGGAAGGCCATGCCGACGCCTCCGGTATCGGCGATGCGCTGCTGGTGCCGCACAACTTCGGCTCGGAACTGGCGAACCTGATCTACGCCGCCGTCCTGGCCGCGGCGCTGCCGCTGAAGCCGGACCACCGGGACGACCTCGTTCCCTACCTGACCGGCGCCGCCGAACAGAGCATGAAGCTGCTCGACGTGCTGCCCGACAAGGTCGACGCGGAGCAGATCGGATCGATCTTCACCGCGCTCGGCGTGGTGGCGGCCGCCGTCTGGCGCGCGCAGCACCGCAATGCCAGCCTCACCGCCGCCGTCGCGGCTTTCGAGAAAGCGTCGAAGGAGGGCGCCAAGGAACTGGCGCCGCTGGTCATGGCGGAACTGAAGATTCGCCTCGGCGTGGCGTTGCAGGAACTGTCGGCGCGCGACAACGACGCCGACATGTTCGAGGAAGCGCTCGATTCCTTCGAGGCCGTCACCAGCGCCCTCGACCCCGCCAAACACCCGCGCGAATGGGGCCTGGCCTACCTCTGTCTCGGCAACGCGTTTCTGGCGCGCGGCCGCGCCGAGCTCGCGGTCGACGATTGCGACCGGGCGACGGCCGCATTCGACGCGGCACTCAAGGTCTTCACCCGCGAAAAGGATGCCGCGCGCTGGGTGGAGGCGATGTCCGCGAAGGGGACCGCCCTGGTGACCGCCGGCGCCATTCACACCGGCACCCGGGAACTGGAGGCGGCGGCGGAGGTCTACCGCGAGGTGCTGGCGGCGCGCGACCGCGTCACCCAGCCGCTGCCCTGGGCGCAGGCATCGAACAGCCTCGGCTCGGCGGTCTTCGCCCTGGCCAAGCGGACCCAGAGCAAGGCGCACCTGAGCGAGGCGATCCAGTGTTTCGACGGCGCTCTCTCGGTCTATGAGGATCTCGGCCAGACCGTCGCCGTGGGGATCGTCTCCAAGAACCAGCAGCGCGCCCACCGGCTGCGCGAAAGCGTCGGTGGCTGAACGGAACCCCCTTTGAAACCCCCATTGGTATCCCCATGGCGCGAAGCCGCGTTGCATTGAATGCCGCGCCGGGGGAAAATAATCGACGCCGGAACGCCAATGGCCCGGCGCACGCTTGGGGAGGGATTCTAGTCATGGAGAAATCGGCCGACGCCGATGGCAGTACCGGCGGCGGTGAGACGCCCGTCGGCATCCGACGCCGGCGTCCACCGCCGACACTGATGGCTCTGGCCGCCGTCCTGCTGGTCGGCGGCATCTTCGGATACCGTGAGTTCCAGGAACGCCTGGCCTACCTGCATGAGGAGGATGCCCGCATCCGCGCCGACATGATCACCGTTTCCAGCCGTTCGGCCGGATGGGTGACCCGCGTCGCCGCGTCGGAAGGCGAGATGGTGGACAAGGGCACCACGCTGGTCATTCTCGACGACCGCGATGCCAAGCTGGTGCTCGAAGAACTGACCGCGCAACTGGAAGCCGTGGGGGCGGAGAAGGCGCGGCTGCGCGCCGAACAGGAGCTGGTGCGCAAGCAGACCGACAGCCACCTGCAGTCGGAACGCTCGGCGCTGGTCGCCGCGCGTGTGACGGTGTCGAGCCTGAAGCCGCAATTGGATCTCGCCAAGCGCGACCTGGAACGCACGCGGCGGCTCTATGACCAGAAGGTGGCGTCGCGGCGCCAGCTCGACCAATCGGAGACCCAACTGCAGCGCATTGAGCGCGAGCACCGGATCGCGGTGGCCAACCTGCAAGGGGCGGAAGCCCAGGTCAAGGAAGCGGAAGCCGAGCGCGCGCAGCTCGACGTGCTGGCCGGCGAATTGGCGGTGCTGGGCAAGCGCGAAGCCGAGATCGGCGCCAAGATCGGCCGCCAGCGCCTGGACCTGGAAGACCGCACAATCAAGAGCCCGGCGAAGGGTGTTGTCGATCGGACCTTCATCGAGATCGGCGAGTACGTCACCCCGGGCCAACGCCTGATGCTGGTGCACGATCCCGACCGGATCTGGATTGAGGCCAACGTCAAGGAAACCGAAGTGCGCCGCCTGGTGATCGGACAGCCGGTGCAGGTCTCCGTCGATGCCTACCCGGACGAGAGCTTTACGGGAAAAGTGGAGAAGATCGGCAACACCGCGACCAGCGCCTTCGCGCTGCTGCCGAGCCCCAACCCGAGCGGCAACTTCACCAAGATCACCCAGCGTCTGCCGATCCGCATCGCCATCGACCAACGCCAGGGCCGGCTGCGCCCCGGCATGATGGTGGAAATCAAGATCGCCACCAGCCGCGCCGCGTCCGGTCGGGCGGACAAACCGGGTGGTTAGCGACAACCCGGCCATCGCCGAGCAGTTTCGGCGTTACGGCCCCGCATACCGGTGGTTCGTCACCGTCGGCGGGCTCATGGGGTCGATGTCGATGGTGCTGTCGGCGACCATGGTCAACGTCGCCATCCCCAGCGTCATGGGCGCCTTCGGCGTCGGCCAGGACCTGGCGCAGTGGGCGGCGACGGCGTTCCTCACCACCATGGTCGCCAGCCAGCTTCTCAATGCCTGGATGGTCAAGGCTTTCGGCCAGCGCATCACATTTTGCTTCGCGCTGGCGAACTTCTGCGTCGGCGCCGTGGTCTGCGCCTCGGCGTCCAATATCGAAACGCTGATCCTGGGCCGCATCATGCAGGGGTTCTCCGCCGGATTGATCCAGCCCCTGGTGCTGGCCACCGTGGTGGCGGTGTTCCCGGCCGAGCGCCGCGGCATGGCGGTCGGCGTCTACGGCATGGGCGTCACCCTGGCGCCGAGCTTCGGGCCCTTCGTCGGCGGCCTCGCCATCGACGCGCTGACCTGGCGCGACATCTTCATCGTGCCGCTGCCCTTGGTCGGCCTGGCCTTCTTCATGGGCATGGCGTTCATGCCGGCAAAGAAATTCTCCTGGCGGCTGCCGGCCTTCAACTGGTCGGGCTATATCCTGGTCGCCCTGGCGCTGATGTGCATCATGAGCGCCATCGGCAACGGCCAGCGCTGGGGCTGGACCTCGGACCGCACGGTGACGGTGTTCGCCGTCGGCGCCGTCTCCGCCCTGGTCTTCGTCTACACGCAGTTGCATTCCGACAACCCGCTCCTCGACGTCAGCCTGTTCGGCGACGTCAAGTTCACGTCGGCCATGTTCATCGCCTTCGCCTTCGGCGCCGGCAACTTCGCCACCAACTATGCCATCCCGGTGTTCGTGCAGACCGTGCAGGGCTTCACGCCGACCAAGTCCGGCCTGGTGCTGATCCCAGCCGGCATGGTGCTGGTGACGCTGATCCCGCTGTCCGGGCGGCTGGCCGATCAATTGCCTTCGCATTTCCCGATCATGGCCGGCTGCGTGGTGTTTTCCCTCGCCGCGTACCTGCTGTCGGGCACCGACGTCAATACGTCCTACTGGACCATCGCCGCCTTCGCCATGCTCAGCCGCGGCGCGCTCGGCATGGTCATGCCCAACATGGGCAAGGTGGCCATGGGCTCGGTGCCGCCCGACAAGCTCAACCAGGGTGCCGGGACATATAATTTCATCCGCCAGATGGGCGGCGCCTTCGGCGTCAACCTGACCGCCGTTTCCATCGAGATGCAGACCGCCCGTCACGCCGATCTGCTGACCGCCACCCAGACATCGGACAATACCGAGAGCCTGCAGGTGCTGGACAAGATTTCCGGATTGCTGTCATCGGGCGGCATTCCCGACGCGGCGTCGCATTCCGGCGCCTTGGACTACCTGGGCCAGGTGATCTACGCCCAGGCCCGCACGCTCGGGTTCCAGGATGCCTTCTTCCAGATTTGTTTCGCTTTCGCCATCGCCCTCATCCCGGCCCTGGTCCTCGGCCGGGCATCCAGGAAAAGGCGTTAGAGCGCTTAAAGGACAGATGGAACCGCCCGAGACGGTTCCATCTAACCTCTAGCGGTACATCCGGATCAGCTTGGCGATCAGCAGGGCCGTCGGCAGCAGGTGCCAGATGACGTCAAAGATGTCGAGCGGCCGGGTCAGGGTGCCGGCGCGGAACATCTTGTACTTCTCCCACAGATGCGGTTCCGGCGTGAACGGCGCGAACAGCATGAACACGGCGATGAGGACGAGCATGATGAGCGGAACCTTGTCGAGCCATTCCATGGTACGGGTCCTTTCGCGTTAAGAGGCCGTTGCCGGCTTGTCGTCGGCGGATTTGTCTTCCGCCGGCGTCGCGGCGGGCACCGGCGCTTGCGGTTCGGCCGCCGCCAGTTCCGCCTCGGCGCGGGCGCGCCCGGCGGGATCGGTGAAGCGGTCGTTGAGGCGCTGGAACTGGGTCGCGGCCTCGGCGCGGATATCGTGCAGGCGGGTCCGGGCGCGCTTGCCCCAGCCGACGGGGTTGGAGCGGAAGACGTTGCGGAAGAAGCGCGTGTTTTTCTCGAAAGCGGCCTTCAGGTTGAGGCCGAACTGCCCGACCTCGGTCGGCAGCTTCTTGGCCACCAAGCCCGCCGCCAGGCCGCGCACCCAGAAATGCCCGGCCAGGAACACGACGCCGATGCCGATGGCGCTGAAGCCGAGCGTCACCGGGTCGTTCAGCCATCCCAGCAGGCTTTCGACCGAGACCGAAGCGGTCCGGGCCACGAGCACGCCGAGCCCAGCGAGCAGGGCGAACACGATCAGGTCGCCGAACATCACCGCGCGCCGCCAGCGCCCCAACGCCGATTGCAGGGCGGGGATGATTTCCCGCTCGATCTCGTTGGCGGTGGCCTGGAGCACGCCGACGATGCGGTAGTCGCGCTCGATCTCCACGTCCTCGATGCGGCCGTAGATTTCCGCCAGGTCCTTGTCGCGCTTGGTCGTCAGGCGTTGCTTGATCGACGCGTTCTCGATGCCGTTGGCGGCGCTTTCGCTGAAGATGGTGTAGAAGCGCCCGGCCGTCAGCCCGGCGCCGGCGATGCCGCGCTGCCAGGCGGAAACCACGTCTTCCGGGTTGTCCTCGCGCGCGGTGGTGTCGATCTGGTTGAGGATGTAGAGGAACTTCGACGAATCGGGCCGGTTGACCGTGTCCTCCACCAGGTGCTTCAGGGTGTCCTGCATGGTGCCCGGTTCCGGATGGCGGGCGTCGAACATGACCAGCACCAGGTCCGAGAGGTCGATGATGTGATCGGTGACGCGCAGCGTCGACCGGCGTTGGTCGTCGGCGTCGAAACCGGGGGAATCGACCAGGATCTTGCCTTTGATCTTCTCGTTGCCGCAGGTCTTGAGGTGCAGGAACGAGCCGATCAGCTTACCTTCGCCGACGGCCACGTCCTCGATCTTCTCGCTCATGCGGTAGAAGGGAAAGCGCGGGTCGGCGTCCAGCGCCATGCCCGGCAGCACCCGCGCGTGATCGGCCATGCCGTAGCAGATGACGGTGAACATTTCGTCCACCGCCTGGTTGCCGGTGGCCTGCAGGCTTTCGCCCAGGTAGTCGTTGATGAACGTCGACTTCCCCGACGAATAGGTGCCGAGCACGCTGATCAAGGGCCACCAGGGAACCCGCGTGGTCAGCGAATCGTTACCCGCCAACAGCCCCAGCCCCATCAGGATTTTGTCGAGCTTGGAAAAGGTCGGCAGCAGCTCGACCATGGAGCGGCTTTCCACCTCCAGGTGGGTGGCCAGGGTCTTGAGCTGCGAAGGCAATCGGGCGCCGGTTGGGTTGACGTTCATTCGTTTTCTCCTTGTTGTCCCGCCCTGTCGTTAATGACGGCGCGGGAAGCGGCGATCCGGTCTCCGTCGCGGGCCGCCTAGAAATCACCTTCCTTGGCGCGTTTCAAGACGTCCTGCATGATCATCTTCACCTTCAGGGCTTCCTCGCGGAGCGCGGCGGGCAGCGGCGTGCCGCCGTGGATCATCATGTCCATGTTCAGGGTGAAAATCCAATACCGGCCCCGGTTCTTCTTGTCCTCGACGACGCTGATGCGGCACGGCAGGTAGGCGGAATAGGCGTCCGAATAGTCCATCATCTTGAACGCCGTCAGCGGGTCGCAGAACATGTAGATCTTGGCGACGCGCTGTTTTTCGCCGGTCATCTGCTCAACCTGTAGCCATAGCGGCAACTCGCCGACGTTCTTGATGTTGTGTTCGTTGGCGACGACCTTGATGGTCTGGTCGATGTCCTCGAACGACTGGTCTTCGTTGGCCAGCACCTTCCACACGGTGGCCTCCGCCGGATTGCCGGTTGCCGCCAGTTGCGTGAACATTTCGGTGTAGGTAGCGACGGCCCTGTCGTCGAAACCTCGGAATGCCGCGAACATCGGCGCGAGCTTGGCGTAGGCGCCGATGCCGGCAACGATGGCGACGATGCCGATCAGCGACAGAATGTTGCGAAGCAGGTTCATGGAAAGTCTCCTCGAAAGTTCCCCAGTTGCGGCGCCTGTTCGTCGGCCCCCTTGATTGGACCCGGCCGGGGCTTACTGCCCGCCCGGCCCGGCGGTTTGCATGCGTTTGGCCAGGTAGTCGGCCTTTTCCTTGTCGATGGGCATCAAGATGCCGATGACGCGTCCGGCGCATCCCGGTTCCGGCCCGTTAAGCAGGCGCAGGCCGGCCTCCAGGTAGAGCCCCGCCGCCTGGTCGATGCGGCCCTGGCCGAAATGAATGTTGGCCAGTTCGCCCGGCAGGTCGGGAATGTCCGGGTTGTCCTTGATCAGTTGTTCGTAGGCTTCCGCCGCGCCGGCCAGGTCGCCGCTCCAATAAAGCCCTCGTGCCGCCGCCCAGGCGGCCAGGGTCTTGACGTCCGGCCGGGCGCCGGTGCAGGGGGGCGCCATTGGCGCCGGGCGCACCATCGTAGCCATCATTTGAGCCGGCATTTGGGCCAGCATCTGAGACGGCATCTGGGTCGCCGTCCGGTCCGCCTCACTGCGCGCCGGCGCCGGTGCCGGTTTCGGCTGCGGTTCGGGCTTCGCTGCCGCCGCCTCGGCTTTCGGCTGCGGTTCGGGCTTCGCTGCCGCCGCCTCGGCTTTCGGCTGCGGTGCCTCCTCGGACGCACTGGGTGCCAGCCACTCGGCGACGGCGTTGTAGCCAGTGGCTTCGGCGATGCCAGCGAGGCGTGTGCCGATGTCATCGCGGAACATATACCCGAACGCCAGCACGGCGATCAGGAAGACCAAGATGAGGTTATTCAAGATCCAACGAAATGCCATGCCGATCCTCCCTTTCCACGTTTCAGCCGAAGACCTCGCGCGCCAGCGCGTTCAATTCCGCCGCCGCCTTGCCGCTGGGTTCCAACTCGAACACCGCCAGGCCCTCGCTGAAGGAACGCCGAAACGCGATGCGTTGCGACAGGCGCGACTTCAACAGCTTGAGCCCCGGGATCGAGGTCAGCGCTTCCGCCGCCTCTTCGTTTTCGCGCGATCCCGGGTGGGTGTCGGCGCGGCTGATGAAGGCCAGCAGTTCGGGCGTCTTCTTGCCCTTGGTGGCGTCGGCGACGATGTCGAGGAAGCGCTGCGTCGACCAGACGTCCGCCTGGCTCGGCGCCACCGGGATCAACACCCGCTCGGCGCGCCGCAGCGCGGCGCGCATGGCGGGCGTGTCCCACATGCCGACATCGACCAGGGTCGGACCGGTCTTGCGGGTCGGGAGCTCGGCCTTGAGATCGAGGCGCGGTTCGAATTCTTCTTCCTCGCGCACCTCGATGGCGTCGCGCAGCGTGGCCTGGGGGTCGAGGTCGCAGACGGCACCGTCACCGACGTTGTGGGCGTGCCAGAGCGCCAGGTTGAAAACCGCGGTGCTCTTGCCCGTGCCGCCTTTCAGGTTGCCGACGACGACGATCATTGCTTGGTTCCGCCTTCGGCTTGGCCTTCCTGCATGTGCTGGCGCATGCGTTCCTGCATCTCCTCGAAGGCCTCCTGGCGCTGCTGGTGCTGTTCGCGCATGAGTTCCTGCATGCGCTGCTGCATTTCCCGGCGCGCTTCGGTTTGGCGTTGCATGCGCTCCTGCATCTCTTCGTAACGCTGCTTTTGCAGTTCCATGCGTTGCTGCATCTGCTCTTGCATGTGCTGCCTGCGCTCCTGCATCTGCTGGCGCATTTCCTCGGGCGTCGGCGGCACCACCTTCTCGAAATCCTTCGGCAACTGGAACCATTCGGCCTTCGGGTCGACGGTGCGGATGTTGCGGTAGTGATACATCATGCCGCCCGGTTGCCGTTCCGAGGTGGCGAATCCCAGTTGCTTGTCGTAGACGATCTGGCCGCGCATGGAGCCGCCGTTGGGCATCAGAAACGAGGTTTCCCAAAGCTCCACCTCACGGCCCTGGACCTTGGTGTCGTCGATCTTGGTGGCGGTGGCGACGCGGCCGTCGGAATATTCCTGGCGCAGGCTGATCTTACGTTTCGGATCCCACCAGACCTTGATGGTGAAGGGCGCTTTCGGCGGCGCGACGGTCCAGGTCTCGGCCGTCTGGTCGCCGTATTTCTCGGAGCCGGTCTTGTCGCATTTGACTTCCGGCTGCGGGCCGCATGGATTGGGCGCGCCGAGACCGGGAAGCATCTGCTTGGCGCCGCCTTCATGGACCACGTAGCGTTTCTGATCGCCCATCACCATGGTCACGGTGTCGGCATCGGCGTCGACGATCTGCACCATGGTGCGCGGACCCATGCGGAATTCGAGCCGCATCTTGTTGCCGGCCACATAGACCTGGCCGGTGCGGGCGCCGCCCCGGGGGTCGGTCTGCGTGAGGTCGGCTGAGAATGCGGGAGTTTCGGCAACGGCCTGGGCCGCGCTGAAAGGCAGGGCGAAAAGGCCTGCCAAAGCGATTTTACGGATGTCCATGTGACTTCAACCTCCAGAGTCCGGTGGGCGGTGATGAATGGGGTAGGGAAGGTGCCGCCCGGGGCGGGGCGGCACCTTTCCTCGTGGTCTTACTGTTTCGGCTGGGCCGGAGCCGGATAGGCCGGCGGAACCGGAGCGCCGTAGCCGTACGGAGCGCCACCGTAACCATAGGGAGCGCCACCGTAGGGAGCGCCACCGTAGCCGTAGGGAGCGCCGCCGTAACCGTAGGGGGCGCCACCGTAGCCGTAGGGGGCGCCGCCGTAGCCGTAGGGAGCGCCGTAGCCGTAGCCGCCCGGATGGCCATAGCCGTAGCCATCGCCGCGGCCGCGGCCGGAGAAGTTCATGTTGAAGTCGCCGGACCCGACGCCATCACCATTGAACGGGCCCCAGCCGCCCCCGGGACCGCCCCAACCGGGGCCGCCCCACCAGGCATTGGCGGGGGTAGTCGAAACGGCGGCGAGACCCAACACACCGGCAATCGCCGCTACTTTCAAGAATCGGTTCATTTATCGTCTCCTTGAGTAATCCCTCGGAGTCGGATCTCACACCGGGCCGAGGGGGTACCCGATGAGAATTGGATCTGCCGATCCAAATTGGAAAACCTGTACGCCATCACCAACCTCCGGGAAAAAAGCCCCAGCCGCCGGACCGGAACAGGCTGTCGCGCAGTACCGGGTCGCCGTAGGGCTGGCCGTAAGGGGTGGGTTGGGAATAGGGATAGCCGCCGCCCGGATAACCGCGATAGGCACCGTATCCAGGGATCTGTTGGCCGTAGGGCGATCCCGCCGGCGGAAACGGTGCCAGGGCGCCGTTCGAGGCCGGCGGATAGATCGGCTGCGGGGCGCCGTTGGCCGCGGGCTGCGGCGGTTCGGCCTTTTGCCGGGTTTCGCTCTCCAACGGCGGATATTTCGGTCCCGAGGCTTCCGGCTCGGCCGGCGTCCGCCAGGGATTGCCGGCCGCTGCCGACGCAGCGGTCAATCCCATCAGCGCGGCCAATGCCAAGGCAAGCCAGGTTCGCATCATCGGCCTCCCGGTGCCGGCCAGCCCGGCTGGCCGCCATAGCCGCCGCCATAGCCGTAAGGCTGGGCGCCCGGGTAGCCGTAACCGTACCCCGGTTGCGGATAGGGATAGGGTTGCGCCGGCTGGGCGTAGGGGTTGTAGCCGCCGTAGGACGGATAGGGATAAGGCGCGGGCGCCGGCGCCGGGGGCCGCGCCGCCCCTTGAGTCGGTTCGGCGAAGCGTTGTTCGGCTTGCGGCGCCGGCGTCTGCCAGGGCGATGCGTTCGGGGCCTGGTTCTGGGCTTGATCGGGGAATGGGCCGGGCGCCTGACTGGGTGCTGGATTGGGAGCTTGACCTGGAGCCTGGCTGGGCACCTGACCGGGCACTTGGCCGGCGAACGGCATCGGCGGGAAGCCTTGCGGCACCGGGAACGGCATCGGCGGGCGGGCCGCCTGTTGGCGCGGGGCCGGCTGCGGCGGATAGACGTTCCGGGGCTGCGGTTCGGCTTGCGGTTGCGGCGGTGCCCCGGCCTGAGCCTGGTCTTGCTGTTGTCCCTGCTGTTGCCCTTGGCCGGGCGACTGGCCGCCGAACGGCATCGGCGGGAAACCCTGCGGCACCGGGAACGGCATTTGCGGTTGGGC
>Ga0070729_10006221_pt1 | contig 11851 bp, 7 predicted proteins | sample tdDd472_FD_66725 | JGI IMG/M metagenome (GOLD analysis project Ga0070729, IMG submission 66725) | Marine sediment microbial communities from the Atlantic coast under amendment with organic carbon and nitrate - tdDd47.2 | ecosystem: Environmental > Aquatic > Marine > Coastal > Sediment | place...
AACTTACAGGGGAAATCTGTTTTGGAAAAAGATTTTGGAAAATTGCAATCAGGACAATATTCCTTTTTGTGGAATGTAAGTGAGAATGTTAGTTCGGGAGTCTATGTCGTAAAAATTGATGTTGGGAACAGTCATTTTCAAAGTCGTTTATTATATTTGAAATAATTATTTGTCCCTTATTGAACACTCTAATAATCATAGAGGAGTTAAAAATGATAACTACAAAAATTACAAAAAGAATCGATGCACCTTTAGAGTTGGTATTTCAAACTATTGCTGATATACGGAATTTTTCAAAAGCAGTAACACATATTGTAAATGTAGAATTTTTAACTAGTAAGCAAACTGGAATTGGTACAAAATTTAGAGAAACTCGTTTGATGAATGGTAAAGAAGCATCTACGATTTTAGAAGTAACAGAATATGAGGAGAATAAAAGAATAAGAATGGTATCAGACACACATGGTACAATCTGGGATTCATTATTTGTTGTTGAAACAGATGGAAATTGTACCGTCATATACTTTCAGATGGAAGCTACAACCAAAAATTGGTTCAAAAATCTATTGAATGTATTGTTTAAAGGAATAATTGCTAAAGCTATTGAAAAAGATATGGATGCAGTGAAAGAGTATTGTGAGAAGCAAAAATAATGACATAAAAATTTGTCATTATTGAGTGCATTTTTTTTACGTTCTTTGTGTTGAATTTTTGGAGATTCCCTTGAAAAAAAATAGATATAAAAAAAGGTCTCAATTAATGAGACCTTTTTTATGCTCCGGAGGAGAGATTTGAACTCCCGACAAAGTGGTTAACAGCCACCTGCTCTACCACTGAGCTACTCCGGAATCACTATCGTTAAAAAGCGGGCTAAATTTAGGTGCATTATAAATTCAATGCAATAGAAAAATTATAATTTTTGATAGTATTTATAAAGTTTCTTCCAGGTTTCTTCCAGTCCTTCTGAAATCACCTTTGTATGACCAATTACAGGCATAAAATTAGTATCCCCATTCCACCTGGGAACAATGTGCATATGTAAATGGTCTTTAACTCCAGCACCTGCAACTTTACCAAGATTTAAACCTGTATTGAAACCTTCGGCATTCATTGTTTCTTTTAGAATTTTTACTGTTGCTTCCATTAAGTTCATCATCTCAAGTTTTGCATTGGATGAAAGGTCTGATAATTCGTTTGTGTGCTTATATGGAGCAATCAATAAATGGCCATTATTATATGGATAATAGTTCATAATGACAAAGGTCTCATCCCCACGATAGAGGATGAGACGCTTTTGATCATTATTATCTTTCGGATATTGACACAAAAAGCAATCTTTAGGTTTTTCGCTTAATATGTACTCTATTCTCCATGGAGCCCAGAGTTTATCCTGATTCATTTATTCGTTATGATCTTTCTTTGATTCAGCAATTACTTTTGCTTGTACATCACCAGGAACTTTGTCATAGTGAGAAAATTTCTGTTCGAAAAGACCTTTTCCCTGAGTCATAGAACGAAGAGTTGTACCATAGTGATACAGTTCTGATAAAGGCACTTGGGCTTTGATTACCTGGTATTTTCCAGCAGTGTCCATACCTGCGACTTTTCCTCGTCTGGTAGAAACATCACCCATTACATCACCCATATATTCTTCAGGAACTGTAACTGCAATATCATAAACTGGTTCAAGAAGTACAGGTTTAGCAACTGCAAAACATTCCTTCAAAGCACCTTTTCCAGCAATCTGGAAAGCGATATCTTTTGAATCTACCGGGTGCATTTTACCATCGTAAAATTCTACTTCAATATCAGTAACTTTGTAACCTGCAACAATACCTTCTTCACAAATCTGATGTACACCTTTTTCTACTGAAGGTACAAATACACGGTCAACATTTTGACCAACAAGAGCAGCTTTGAATACAACGCCACTACCTGTTTCGCCTGGTTTTACTCTTAGCCATACTTCACCAAACTGTCCAGCACCACCGGATTGTTTTTTATGACGATATTTACCTGAACCTGGTTTTGTAATGGTTTCACGGAATGCAACTTTTGGTTGAATAAGATCAACTTCCACATTGAATTTTGTTTTCAATTTTTCCAAACAAATTTTCAAGTGCAATGAACCTTGTCCAAAGATTACTGTTTGTTTTAATTCTGGATCAATTTCATAACTGAAAGTAGGATCAACGTCCATCAATGTTTGTAATCCTTCTTTCAATTTATCTTCATCAGATCTTGATTTTGGGATTACTGCTTCTCTGATCACTGGTAATGGATATTTAATTAGTGGAAATTTGATATCATAGCCTTTTTCAGTAAGAGTATCAGTTGTATGGGTTGCTTTGAGTTTTGCTACTGTACCAATATCTCCTGAATGAAGATGTCCTACTTCTGATTTATCTTTTCCATTTGGTACAAAAAGCTGGCTGATTTTTTCTGTTTTTCCTGATTTCATATTTTGTAAGTCAGTACCAGGCATCAATTTTCCAGACATTACTTTGAATATTGATAATTCACCAGCGTGTGATTCAGCATTAGTTTTGAATACGAAAAGAGATACTTTTTCATCATCATTTAATTGAACTTCAACTTCTTCGCCAGCTTTAGTTGCCACAAAAGAACCTCTCTGATTTGGAGCAGGGAAGTAATTGATAGCAGCTTCAAGTAGGGCACCTGTTCCAACATTTGTTAAAGCGGATACAGGGAAGATTGGGTAAAGTTGACGTGATGCAATGGCTTTGTTTATGCCTAGTTTTAATTCTTCATCAGTAAGTTCACCTTCTTCAAAGAATTTTTCTAATAATGCTTCATCTGATTCTGCAACAGATTCCATTAATTGTTCTCTGAGTTCAGATACTCTTTCTTTTATGTCTCCAGAAAGTTCTTCAGAACTCATTTTACCTTTTTCATCGAGGGAAAAAGTGTAGATTTTTTGAGCTAATACATCAGCAACCTGTGTAAAACTAGCATGTTGTGATACTGGTATAACAAATGGAATCGCACCGTTTCCATAAGTTTCTTTTAGATCTTCAACAACTTTATCAAAATCAGATTTATCTCTGTCAATGTGATTTACAACGAAACCAATTGGTAAATTGTCATCTTCGGCATATTTGTAAACAAGATCAGTACCTACTTCACAACCATGTTCTGAATGAATACATATAAGTCCCATGTCTGCAACTCTTGTCATACCTTTTGATTCACCGATAAAATCCAAATAACCAGGAGTATCAAAAATATTTATTTTTGTTTTTTTATGTTCTGCAACCAAAACTGTAGAATTCAAAGAGTGTTTTTTTTCTTTTTCGATATCAGAATAGTCAGATCTTGTATTACCTTCATCGATTTTTCCGAGTTTGTTTGTAACTCCTGTATAATGCAGAATACCTTCAACGATAGAAGTTTTTCCGGTTCCAGCGTGTCCTAAAAATACAATGTTTCTAATTTCATGGGTTTGAAATTCTTTCAAAATAGAATCCTCCTAAGTTCAATTTAGTGTGAGTGAATAAATTTATTTCTTAATATTTTGCCCAAATAATTCTCCGGAAATTCTTTGTATATTTCTATAAATTCCGGATGCAAAAATTGAGGTAATGTCTCTTTAGCATAATCTTTAATCTCTTGCTGAGTAATGTCATCGACAGTTCCAACGATGCAAAATTTTATATTGTCATCTTTCTCGCCTAAAAGTTTCAATACATGAATTTGCTTGATTTTTGGATGCTTACTGATAATTTTTTCAATTTCTGTTGGGAAAATTGTGAAACCATATCTATGTATAATATTTAATTTTTTATCTATAAAATGGTAATTACCGTCAAAATCTTTTTTAACCAAATCACCAGTTGCTACCCATTTATTATGGAAATTTTTATTTTTTTCAGAGTTGTAGTAAGAAATTAATTTTGATGGTGATTTTATATGAAGTTCACCAACTTTGCCAACGGGCATTTCTGCTTGTAATGAATTCATGATTTTCATTTCACAATCAGCAAGTGGTTTTCCCATGGATGCTGGTTTGTAACTATCATTTTTCAAATTGAAACTAGTTACTAGAGTCTCAGCAAGTCCATAGCCTTGCATAAGTGATGAACTATATTTGTATGTCCACATTTCTACAAAATCTTCATCAATAGATTCACCGATGGATAATGTATATCTTGTTTGAGATAAATTATTGTTGTTCTTATGATTGTGAAGATGTTGCAGGTTTTTGGGAACAGAAACCAACACATCTACCTTTTTCTCTTTAATTGCCTTTAAGATTGATCCATTAGTGTTGTCAGCAGGAATTGTGATTGTACCGCTGGTAGAAACCGCTAATCCAAGAACCAGAATAAGTGAAATGAAGTTACTGAACTCTGGATATCCAATGAAATTCAATCCTTTTTGGTTTTCGACTAATGCGTGACAAGCAATAGAATTACTAATAATATTTTTATGTGAGAGTAAAACATTTTTGGGATTGCCCATAGAACCGGAAGTGAAAATGATAACAGCAGGATTATCTATGCTCAGAAATGGAATTCTGTATTCATAATTTTGAGGTTGGAGTAAAAGTTTTTGGAAATTCTTTTCTTCCGTCAATGATTCGCCAATGACAATTCTGTCGGCATTCACTCCTGATTTTTCTATTATTGAACGATATTTATCATTGAAAATAATTGCTGAAAGATTTAGTGACGAAATTTTTTGAACCAATATATCTTTATCCATTTCCTTGGATAAAAGTACCGCAACATCAGAGTTTTTCTGAACAGCCAGGAAAGAAATTATGAATTCTACAGAGTCATCAACCAGGATTCCTATATGACGTTGTTTGTATTGTGGTTTGTATATATTGTAAGAAAGATTGTTGATTTTGAACGCAATATCTTTGTAGGAATAATCCACTCCTTCAGTTTTTATAAAAACCTTATTAGGATTAGTGTTTTTGTTTTCAGATATGTATTGAATTAAATCTTTCATGCCAAACTATAAATATCTTTCAAAAAATTACGGTTGACCAAAATAATGAATTTGTATTTTTAAATCAAGTTATTTACTTGCTAATTTGAATATAATTTGTAAAAGAAATAAACGTAGTAATAACTAATTAGACTTTTTCAAAAAATTAGTGGTTCAAAAGAGTGGCATCTTCTCCTAGTTTATAAATAGGAACAGTTTTTGTTTTAACCTGACTTTGATTTAAAACTTATAAAATTTTGTGATTGATAAATCTATATACCTAATGAGGAGATGAATGATAAAAAACAATCTGCAAACAATATTGATTGTAGATGATAGACCTGAAAATTTATCCTTTTTAAGTACTATTCTGGAAAAAAGCAACTTTACAGCTATTGTAAAAGATTCAGGGAAAGAGGCTATAAATTATTTCAATCAAAATACAATAGATCTTGTGTTACTTGATATTGTAATGCCTGATATATCCGGATATGATGTTTGTCGTGAATTCCGGAAAAAATCTGATATTCCAATCTTATTTATTTCTGCCCTACAAACTATTGATGATAAACTAAAGGCTTTTGATGCTGGCGGTAATGATTTTATAACTAAACCTTTCTTGAAAGAGGAAGTCTTGTATAGAGTCAAACTTCATTTGGCTATCTATAATTCACAAAAGGAAATAAAAGCAAGAGAGGAACAGTATAAAAGAATTGTTAACTCAATAAGAGAAGCATATCTAAAATGTGATATTAAAGGTAATATTATAAATTATTCTCCATCTTTTCTGAAAATGTTGAAAATCCCTTCAGATCAAGCACAAAAAAAAATGAATTTTTTTAAATATTTTGAGAATGAAAATCTATCCAAAGATTTTATTTCCAAAATATCGAACAAAGAACCTATTACAAATTTTGAAATAAAGATGAAAACCTTTGAGGAAACTATAATCTATGGATCGTTGAATGCTGAAGGGTTTTTTAAAGATGAAAAATTGGAATATATTGAATTTTTGTTAATTGACATTACTGATCAAAAAAGACAACAAGAGGAAATCAGGAAAAGAGAAAAATCCTCAAAACTTGTATTGAAAATAGGGAAAAGAATTACAGAAAAATTGGAAATAAATTCCTTGTTAGAAGAAATAGTAAATTCAATATATGAGGAATTCCATTTTGATAGTGTAATGGTACTATTAAAAGAAGATGCAAATCGAATAAAACTGGCAAAAATAGCTGGATTAGATAAAGATATTTATCCAAAAGATTTTTCTATAGAAATTGATAAAGGATTAACTGGGAAAGCAATCAATGAAAAATCGATAATTTTTTCTAATGATGTCATGAAAGATGAAAATTATCATAAAGGATTCGATGAAAAAACTGAATCCGAATTGGTAATTCCCATTGGTTATGATGGTGAAATTATTGGTGTGCTGGACATTCAGAGCAATAGAAAAGATACGTTTGATGAAATAGATATTGAAACAATGGAAAATTTACAATCAGATGTTGGCATCTCCATTAAAAATGCAACTTTGTACAAAAAAATTCAGGATGCTCTACTCAATCGAAAGACAGCTGAACGAGCTGAAATAGCAGCTATGAATAATTATTTGCATTTATTTAATTCTCTGCCTGATCCTGTTTTCGTTTTGGATGTTGAGACATTTGCAATCTTCAATTTTAATAAAGCAAGTATAGACTATTTCAAATATTCTGCTGAAGAAATGGAAAAAATATCATTTTCAAATATGATGGATAAAAAAACTTTTGATGTATTTTCTGATAATATTCAAGAGTGGAATAAACATGATTTTCATGCCAATATTAAATTGAAAAATGGATTGGAACGAGAAGTGATGATCCATTCTAATAAATATATTACCGAAGATTCATCATATTTAATAGCCATTGTACACGACCTTCAAAAAATAAAACAAATTGAAAAGAACTTTAAAAAAACCAAAAAAGAACTGGAACGCAAAAATTTGGAATTAGAGCGAAGCCAGGAATTATTGATGAATAAGATGATTGAGTTGAAAAAAACTCAAAAACATGGTGAAGAAGCCAAAAAGGAATTAGAGGTTATCAACCAACAATTGGAAGGTTCTATTGAAAATGCAAATCGTCTCGCTATGGAAGCTGAATATGCAAATGTTGCTAAAACTGAATTTCTTTCCAATATGAGCCATGAAATCAGAACTCCAATGAATGGTATCATAGGAATGAGCAGTATTTTGATGGAAACAACACTTGACATCGAGCAGGAAGAGTATGTAAAGACCATTTCAAATAGTGCTGATGCCTTATTATCAATAATCAATGATATACTTGATTTTTCCAAAATTGAAGCAAAAAAAATGATCATAGAAGAGGAAACATTTAACTTGCAAGAGTTTCTGGAAGAATTATTATTGATCTTTAGCATTCGGGCAAATGAGAAAAAATTGTTTTTGCAGTTTGATATAGAGGAACTTGTTCCTGATTATCTCATAGGTGATGTTATCCGTCTTAGACAGATTTTGACAAATATAATTGGAAATGCAATAAAGTTTACAGAAAAAGGTGGAATCAATTTCAAAGTAACAAGAGGTGCAGAACTAAAGGGTGAAAAAGTCGAATTGATCTTTGATATTATTGATACTGGAATCGGAATACCACCATCAAAAATGTTACGTATTTTCAATTCTTTTGAACAAGGAGATAGTTCTACTACCAGAAAATTTGGTGGAACCGGACTTGGACTTCATATTTCCAAGAGTTTAGTTCGATTAATGGGAGGAGAAATTAAGGTAAAAAGTAAGGAGAAAAAAGGCTCAACTTTTACCTGTATTATTCCATTTAAGAGATCAATGAAGAAAAAAGAGACCAAGAAAATCGTAAAAAAGGATAAGTCCGCAATAACTAATCGTAATCAATTCAATATTTTAATTGCAGAAGATAACATCACAAATCAGATGGTAACTTTTAATATGATACAAAAACTTGGGTACAAGGGTGATATTGCCAGTAACGGTGTTGATGCGTTGATAAAATTGACGAAGAAGCATTATGATCTAATCCTAATGGATATAAAAATGCCTGGGCTTAATGGATTGAATGCCACAAAAGAAATTCGAAAAAATAAAAAATATGATAAATATAAAGACATTCCAATCATTGCACTTACTGCAAATGCTGATGTAAATGAAAAAGAGGAATATAAAAAAGTAGGCATGAATGATTATATTTATAAACCTACAAAAATCAATATTTTGGATTCAAAGATTGAACAGTATTTAAAGTCTGAAGATAATTTGAATTATACAATAGATAAACAACAAAAAATTAATGAAAATAAAAATTCATCGAGTAAAAAAAATAGTCTCTATAATTCAATTCTGGATTATGATAAACTGTTAGAAAAATTTTATGGTGATGAAGATGTTGCACTTGAGATTTTAGAAATATTCAAAGATGATTTTTACTTGATGTTGATGGAATTAGAAAAGTTGATAGACAAAAAAGATTTTAAAAATATGTATGAGAATGCTCATAAAATGAAGGGTAGTGCCGGAAATATCGAAGCTACCTTATTATATAGCGAGAGCTCAAAATTCCTGTTAAGTTGCAAAAAAGAAAATTATGAAGGCTGTGTGGATTCCTATCAGGCAATGTCTGAAAAATTCCAAGAAGTCAATGATTTTATAAATTCAATTTTAGATTATAATGTAAATGAATAGAATAAAAAGATAAAACTGGAGTTTAGAATGAAAATTTTAATGGCCGAAGATGATTTTACAAGTAGAAAAATACTACAAATTATTTTGGAAAAATATGGGAATGTGGACATTGCTGTTGATGGTGCCGAAGCTATAAAAGCTGTAAAATTTGCATTAGCAGAAGAAGAAAACTATGATTTTATTTGTCTGGATATAATGATGCCAAAAAAGAGTGGACAAGAAACTTTGAAAGAGATCAGGCAGATAGAAAAAGACCAGGGAATAATGGATGGCGACGGAGCAAAAGTAATAATGACAACTGCACTCGGAGATTCGAGCAATGTGATGACTGCTTTTCGGGAAATGGCAGATGGATATCTTGTAAAACCAATATCAGCAAAAGCAATTAACAACAAATTGAAAGAATTAGAATTAATATAGAAAGTATGGTAGGATATGAGTTGGTTAAAAAGTGAAGACTTGTTAAATGAGATAATTTTTAATATTCAACACAAAGATTTAATTAAAGCAAAACTTGTAATGGAGCATGTGGATCATATTGATGGTGGTACTCAAAAGCGGATAATGTATGAACTCAGCAAAGCTGATCCTGAATTTTCGATACCATTAATAGCCCATGTTATCCAAAATAACAAATCTTATGTCAATCGTTATCCTGAATTAAAAGATGCGTTGTTTCAAAACATCCTGCAAAAACCTGCTGTTTTACTAGAGTTAATAAAAAAAGATACGATGGATGTTTACGTAGATATGGTTGGGGAAATACAATTACTTGACGCAGTACCAACTCTTGTTGAAAAACTTAATGAAACAGAAGATGTAGCAGTAAAAATAAAAATAATTGAAAATCTTGGAAATATAGGGGATCCACAACCTATTCATAAAATTTCAAATTACTTGTATGAAGAAAATCGAAAATTGGTGTTCATTACAATACAAGCTCTTGCCAAAATTGAAACTCCCGAGAGTATGCAGATACTGGCAAACAGAATGGGCAAGGAAGAAGATGTTGATCTGATTTTGCTGGAAAAATTCTCTGAAGTTCAGGACTCTATTTCGTTACGTAAACTAAATGAAGCGATGCAATCCTATTCGCCGGTTTTAAGAAATTTTGCCAAAAACAAAATGGACAAAATTGGTAAAAAAATGGTTCCAGTTCTTATGGAAAACCTCTATATGCAAGACCCAAATACACTTGTTCATACATTAAACATTATTGGTGATCTGGGGGATGAAAGTGCAGTTGTACCTATTAGAAAGATCATTATATCAAATAATGATGCAAACGTACGATTTGCTGCTTATGAAGCAATTGGCAAACTTCCCGGGAAAAAGGGTAATTTTGTATTGGCCAATGGATTGACTGATGTTGATGATAACGTAAGAGTAGCAGCAGCAAAAGCTGTAGATACAAAATATGATAATCTTCTGGCTGCAGGAATCAGAAATCTGTTGGATGGTGAAGATAAAGATGCCAAACAGATGATAAAAGTAATCATAGATGCTCAAGCCGATATTGTTTTCATGGATCTGATCGATACACATCATTATTTCACACGCATTGCAATGGATTACTTGATAAATAAAGTTCATATGGATATCAAAGAGCATTTTCTGAAATTGCTCAGAGAAAATGAATACGAACAATATGCAAAAAAATTACTGGAGAAATCAGAAGTGTCATCAGAAGTACAAAATTTGTTGGTTTGTGCAGTGGATGATTCCAGATTGATCTTGAAAATATATAAATCAGTGCTACATGAGATGGGATATGACTCAATGTTGTTTGAAAACCCAAAGGAAGCACTGGAATGGCTAAAGCAATTGAAACCTGCCATTTTGTGTACAGACTTGAATATGCCTCAAATGACAGGAGTCGAATTGACCCGAGAACTTCGCAAAACCTACACAAAAACAGATTTACCAATTGTAATGGTAACTACCCAGGATGATAATCCAGATATGCTGGCGGCAAAAGAAGCTGGTGTAAATGAATTTGTACAAAAACCATTTAATGCAGAAAAATTGAAATCAATTTTTGGAAAGTATATACAACAAAATGAACAAAATTAATTTTCTTGTAGAAATTGTTGATGATAAAATTTTAAATCAGAAAGTCCTTCAGGCTATTCTGGAAAAAAATAACTTTCGGACTGTCACAGCATCTGATGGGCAGGAAGCAAGAGCGGTAGCAGAAAAGTACCAACCGGATATTATTCTAATGGATATTATGATGCCTGTTGAAGATGGTTTTGAAGCCTGTAAAAAATTGAAACAGAATCCACTTACAGTCGATATTCCTGTAATTTTTATTTCTGCTTTGGATAATGCCGAAAACAAGGTTGAAGGACTGACGATTGGTGGTATTGACTATATTACAAAACCCTTTAATAAAGAAGAGGTTCTGGTAAGAGTGAAAAATTATCTGAAATTATATCAGAATTACCAGAGAATCATAAACTCTCAGGCAGAGAAACTTTCACAGTTGAAGGATGCCCAAAAAGCAATTCTGGAAAAACCCGAAGATATACCTGAAGCAAAATTTGCAGTTAAATATAAACCTATTGTTGAGGCAGGTGGTGATTTTTATGATGTGTTTGAATCCGGCAGCGGTATTATGGAATATTTTGTTGCTGATATTAGTGGACATGATATCGGAGCAAGCTTTGCTACATCAGCATTAAAAGCGCTGGTAAGAAACAATTCCTCACAGCTTTATACAATCAATGAAGTTGTTAGCACAATTAACAAAATTCTTTGTACAATCTTTAAGTCCGGACAACATATTACTGCTGCATATGTGAGAATTGATAGAAATAGATCAAAAGCATTTTTTATTAATGCTGCACATATGCCAATTATTTATATTCCTCGAAATAGTGACATTAAGTTGCTTGAAGCAAATAATGGAATTATTGGAGCCTTTAAAGACAGCCTATTCAACGAAGAAATACTGAAAGTTGAAGAGGAAGATAGATTCCTGCTTTTTACAGATGGATTAGTAGAATCCTTTGAAGGATTAAAAATGTCAAGAGACGAAGGTCTTAATAAATTAATTCAAATCATTGAAAAATACCGTGAGAAGCCGATAAATGAATTAACAACCCTTTGTCTTGATGAGATGTTTGGAAATGGACGAATTGTTGAAGATGATATTGTCGTTTTAACAAC
>Ga0070729_10006223_pt1 | contig 11850 bp, 8 predicted proteins | sample tdDd472_FD_66725 | JGI IMG/M metagenome (GOLD analysis project Ga0070729, IMG submission 66725) | Marine sediment microbial communities from the Atlantic coast under amendment with organic carbon and nitrate - tdDd47.2 | ecosystem: Environmental > Aquatic > Marine > Coastal > Sediment | place...
GAGGGCTTGCCCCACCCTGATGGCCAGGCTGGCAGCCCAATCCACTGTGCAACTCCCTGCACCAGGGCCCAATCAGCCAACACACTCCACAGTGGAGGCGGGGCCATGCCCCGCCGGTGCTGGAACCACCCTGATGGCCCATCAGCCCACCTGATCCACTGGGGAGGCTGCTTGCAGCGGCAGGGCATGGCCCTGCCTCCACTGTGGGGATTGGGTGGAGGGACCTGCTGAGTGCTGGCTTGCCCCACCCTGATGGCCAGGCTGGGCAGGCCTGCTACCCCCTGATGGGCATTCAAGAGGGCTTGCCCCACCCTGATGGCCAGGCTGGGCAGGCCTGCTACCCCCTGATGGGCATTCAAGAGGGCTTGCCCCACCCTGATGGCCAGGCTGGCAGCCCAATCCACTGTGCAACTCCCTGCACCAGGGCCCAATCAGCCAACACACTCCACAGTGGAGGCGGGGCCATGCCCCGCCGGTGCAGAGAACACCGGGGTGCACCCTCACCCATCACCCGGGGGGAGGGTTGCCGCGACGGCCTCAAAGAAGGCTGCCCCGGCTGCATCGGCGGGGAAGAGCAGTTCGATGCGCATCTCGGCGGCCTCGACCGCGCGGGCCGTCTCGAACCGCATCACCGTGCTGACCGTGCGGATGCGCTGTTCACCGATGCGCAGAATCGGGCAGACGACGGGCAGATCCGGCGGTGCGGACGGATCCGGCAGCCGGTGGGCGAGGTCCTGCGCGCGCTGCAGCGCCGCCGCGACGTCCGGGTGCGGCGCGTTCTCGTTCTCGACACGGAGCAGGTGCAGCGAGGTGCGGGCCACGTCGGCCCAGTTCTCGCAGATCTCGCGAAACGGTCCGGGCGAGAACCACATCTCGACGAGCTCGACGGCCGACATCGACGCCATCCCGGGCAGCAGGCGCTCCGCGACGGGGCTCGACCGCAGGATGCGAAGCCCACGCCCCATGCACCACGAGGGGTACGGGTGGTGGCGGCGCATCACCTGCTCGACGACATCGCGCACCGAGGCGAGCGCAGCATCATCGAGGCCGCCTTCGGGGTACGCCGGGGGCAGCCCGGCCGCGCGAAGCAGCTCGTTGCGCTCCCGCAGCGGGACGTGCAGCGCCTCGGCGAGACGGTCGACCATCTCGGCACCGGGGCGTGATCGCCCGGTCTCGAGAATGGACACGTGGCGCGGCGTCGTGCCGGCCTCGTACGCGAGATGCATCTGCGAGAGGCCGCGGCGACGTCGCCACGTGCGCAGCGAGGTCCCGAAGGCCGAGGGTGTGGTCGAAGGGCGGGCCATCCCAGGTCCGGGGCAAAGGGCCGGTCGAAGCAGGCGCAGATGCGACGGTCCGACCGCGCGATCAGGCGGTCGCCCGTGCGGCGAGGGGCGCGTCAACGGCGGTCATCGTGCCCTGGCGCAGCGCGACGAGAAACCCGGCCGCGAACACGGTGTTGAGCACGACGTTTGCGGGCAGACCGGCCACGATGCTGCCGAGGGAGTCGACGACCCACCACGCGACGACGCCCTCGCGGATGGCGTGACGCACCGTCGGCGCCGGCCAGGCGAGGATGCGCGTCAGCATCACGCCCCAGCCGAACATCACACCGCCGAGCACCGCATTGAGGATGCGGTCCATGCGGTCGAACTCGGTGGACAGACCGTCGGTGGGGCTGCGCAGCACGTCGAAGAGCATGCGCCATGGCGCGTCGGTGGCGGCATGTGCGCCGAGAACACTGACGACGCCGAACCCGACGGTGGAGGCGCACAGGAAGGCGACGAGGGGACGCGGGCGTTCGATCGACATGAGGGCTCCAGGGGCGAGTCGAGGCGCTGGTCCATCGCCAGCCACCGCAGGGTAGGCCCGCCGGGGAAGCTGCTCGATTCCCTGCGAGGGAAGCAGATCAGAAAACCGCTTGCGCCCGGCTTGCTCGCGCCCAGATTGAGCACGCTCAATTTTGAGCACGCTCAAACACAGGAGCCGTCATGCCCTCGAACCGCCCTCCCGGACCCCGACTCGGACTCGCTGGCATGATGGGCGTGATGCGCGATCCGTACACGACGTACCGCCGGTACCACGAGCGGTACGGCGACTACTGGTTCCTGCACGCACCGAACGGTCGCATCCACATCACGTCGAGCCCCGAGGGCGCGCGCGAGGTCTGGTCCGCCGACCCGGACCTGTACCTGCCGTTCGCGGTCGACGCCGCCGCGCCGGCGCTCGGCGACGACTCGATCTTCCTCATGTCGGGCCCGCGTCACCGCCGCGAGCGCAAGCTGCTGATGCCGGCGTTTCATCGCGACCGCGTGGCGCAGTACGGCGACCGCGTCCGCGACAACGCCCGCCGCATCGTCGACGCCCTGCCCTCGGGCGGCGAGGCGACCGCGCAGAGCATCGGCATGGACGTCGCGCTCGACGTCATCATCGACCTCGTGTTCGGCGCCACCGAACTCGACCTGCAGCGGCACATCCGCGACCTCGTCGAGCGGACGATCGACACGCTCAAGCCCTGGATGCTCTTCGCGCCCCCGCTGCGCCGCATGCCGATCGCCGCGTCCGCCTGGCGACGCTTCGTGGCCGTGCGCGAAGAAGCGCAGCAGACGATGCTCGCGCAGATCCGCGCCGCCCGTGCCGAACCCGACGGCGACAGCGTGCTGCACGACATGATCGCCGCCACGGACGAAGACGGCGTCGGGCTCGGGGACTCCGAGATCGCCGACGAGATGATCACCCTGCTCTTCGCCGGGCACGAGACCACCGGCGTCGCCATCGCGTGGACGATGCACCACCTGCTGCGCCACCCGGACGTCGTGCAGCGGCTGCGCGAGGCGCTCGCCGAGGTCGGCGACGACCCTCTCGCGATCGTGCGATGCGACTACCTCGATGCGGTGTGCAAGGAGGCCCTGCGCATCACCCCGATCGTGCCCGACGTGCTGCGCACGCTCGCCGAACCAGCGACCTTCTTCGGCCGCGAGATCCCCGCTGGCCACGTGGTCGCCGTGTCGGTCGCCGCCATCCACCAGCGCGCCGACCTGTACCCGGAGCCGGACGCGTTTCGGCCCGAGCGCTTCATCGACCGCCGGTATCGTCCCTGGGAGTACATGCCCTTCGGCGGCGGCAACCACCGCTGCGTGGGGGCCGTGCTCGCCGAGTTCGAGCATCGCCTCACGGTGGCCGAGCTCGTCACCCGCTGCGACCTGAGCCTGGTCGACGACCGACCCGCCCGCCCGGTGCGTCGCAACATCACGATCGCCCCGGCCGACGGCGCGCGGATGCGCATCACGCCTCGCCGCGGCGCACCGACCGGGGCCTCGGCGTGAGCCTGCGCGAAGACCGAAAGCGCGAGAAGCGCGACCGGATCCTGACGGCGGCGCGCGAGCTCTTCGACGCCCACGGCTTTCACGGCACCTCGACCCGCGCGATCGCCGAGCGCGCCGGGGTCGGGACGGGCACGGTGTTCGTGTACTTCCCGGACAAGCGGGACCTGCTGTTGCGCCTGTTCTACGACACGATCGAGCCCGCGTTCGCCGAGGCGCTCGCCACGATGCCCGATGCCGACGTCGTCGACCGCCTCGTGCACGTGTGTTGCGCGTTCTTGTCCGCCTACGCGCCCCGGCCCCGTCTGGCGCGGGAGTTCGTCAAGCAGCTGCTCTTTCTCGAGGGCGACGCCCGCGACGAGTACGCCGCGCTGAACGCCCGGTTCTTCGCGTTTGTCGTCGCCGAGCTCGCCCGCGGGCAGCGCACGCTGCGCGAAGGCGTCGATCCGATGGACGCCGGGCGCGCCGTGTTCGCCTGGTACGGGCTCGTCATCGTCGAGTGGCTCGGCGGCGACCGCCCGGTCGTGGCCGACGGCGCCGCGCGCCTGCGTCGCGGGTTCACCCTCGTGCTCGACGGGCTGGTCACGCCGAGCTGATCGCGACGTCACCCCGCGAGTCGTCCCCCTCGACCTCACCCGGCCGGACGCGACCGTCGGCGACTTCGACGACCTCGGTGGCGACGGCTCGACCCAGCGCCTCGTCGTGGGTGATGAGCACGACCGCGCCATCGAAGGCCACCAGCGCGTCGCCGAGCACCTCGCGGGCGACGATGTCGAGGTGGTTCGTCGGCTCGTCGAGCAGGACCACCGCCGCCGGCCGCAGCGACGCTTCGGCGAGGTGGAGCCGCGCGGCCTGCCCGGGGCTCCAGACCGGGGACGCGAGCAGGCGGTCGACGTCGACGCCGAGGGCGCCGGCGCGGGTGAGCACCTCGCCTCGCCGGTCGGGAGGCAGGGCCAGCACGCGATCGCGGACGTCCCCCGGGGCTCCGTCGCTCTGGCGCACCACGACGACCCGATCCGGCGCGACGGCACGTCCGTCGACAATCGCAGCGACGAGCGTCGACTTGCCCGCCCCGTTCGCGCCACGAATCCACATCCGGGTGTCGCGCTCGATGGTCACGTGCACCTCACGCAACACCACGTGGTCGCCATACCCGAGGGTGGCCGCGTCGACCCGCGCCACCGTCGGGTCCCGTGCCGGGGCCGCGGTGAACGAGAACGCCGATGCGGCCACGCAAACGGTGTGTTCGGCGCGCGCCGCCTGCAGCGCATCCACGCGCGCAGCGACGCGGCCCGCCACCCGCGCCGCGGCGGTGGCCCCGACGTCGGCGCGGACCTGTGCGGCGGCGCTGCGGGCGTCGGTATCGCGCGTGCTCGTCGCTCGAGCCCCGACGGACCGTCGTGCCTCGGCCTGCTGCAGCGCGCGGCGGCGGGCCTCGAGGCGGCGCACCTCTGCGCCGTGTCGGGCACGCAGGGCGGCAGCGCGCTCGGCCGCGGCGGCTTCTTCGGCACGCCACCGCCGCCGCGCCGCCGAGATCGGCTCGTCGTACGTCTGCACCCCACCATGCGCCACTCGCACCGTGCGGGGGCAGAGCGCATCGAGCTGCGCGACGTCGTGCGACACCACGATCCCGATCCCGTCGAACCCACGCAGCGCGTCGACGAGCTGGGCCCGCGCGTCGACGTCGAGGTGATTGAACGGCTCGTCGAGGATCAGCACGTGGGGGCGGTCGTGCAGTGCCGCGGCGACCTGCCACCGCTGCCGCTGCCCCGGCGACAGCGTCGACCACCGGGGCACCTCGTCGTCGCCGAGGGCGAGGCGCGACCGCAGCCGCATTGCGTCGGCATCGTACACCCACGCGAACGCCTCGACCGACGGCGGGCAGCCGTGGGTGCGCTGCACGATGCGCGCGAACGAGGCGCCCTCGGGCTGTACCGTTCGCACGCCAGACCGCAGGGTCGGGCCGCCGAGCAGCGCGTCGAGCAGGGTGGATTTGCCGGCGCCGTTGGCCCCGACGACCCCCGTCCAACCGGGGCCGAAGAGCACGTCGACGGCGTCGAGTACAGTAGCGCCACCGTCCCATCCCAGGGACGCAGCGTGAAGCTGGAGTTGCATGACACACACTCGCTGATGCGCCGCTCTCGGCGCGGTTCGAATCGGCTTCGGGATCAGCGAGTACGGGTCATGGCCTCTCGGGCCCACCAGGTGGGCGTGTGCCGCGGGGTGCGCCGTGCGCGAGCCCCGGGGCGGCAGTGTGCGGCGAGCATGACAGGTCGCGACGGTCTGTCAACGGTACCTCGTCAGGCCGCGACATCGCCGGGCGTGCGGTCTGCGCCGTGGTGGCCGTGCACCGAGCCGAAGCGCAGCATCATCGCCGGCACGACCACCATGTTCAGCGCGGTCGACGACACGAGGCCGCACAGGATGACGATGGCCATCGGCGCCTGAATCTCGCTGCCCGGCTGGCCGAGCGCGAGCGCCAGCGGCAGCAGCCCGAGCGCGGTCGCAAGCGCGGTCATGAGGATCGGCGTCAACCGCTCCGTCGCGCCGCGCAGCACGGCCTCACGGGCGCCATGCCCCTCGTCGTACGCGAGGTGCCGCACGTGGCTGATCATCATGATGCCGTTGCGTGTGGCGATCCCGAACAGGGTGATGAACCCGATGAGGGACGCGACCGAGATCACGCCGCCGGATACGTACACGCCGGCCACGCCGCCGATGAGGGCCAGCGGCAGGTTCAGCATCACGACGACGGCGTCCCGCATCGACGTCAGCGCCGCGATCAGCAGCACGAGGATGCCCGCGATCACGCCGGCGCCGACGAGCGAGAGGGTGCGCGCTGCAGCCTCGGCGGCCTCGAACTGCCCGCCGTACTCGACGCGATACCCGGGCGGCAGGTCGACCTGCTCGGCAATGGTAGCCTGCACCTCGGCGACCACCGTGCCGAGGTCTCGCCCGCCACCGACGTTGCACATGACCACCCGCTTGCGCTGGCCGTTCTCGCGCGCGATCTGCGTCGGACCGCGGTCCGGCCGCACGGCGGCGAGGGCCTGCAACGGCACCCACGCCCCCGACGGGGTCGCGATGCGGGTGTCGCGCAGGGCGTCGATGTCTTCCCACGCCCGGCGCGGGAACCGGACGACGAGGTCGTACGCGAACGTCCCGTCGAAGACCCGCGACACCGTGCGCCCATAAAACGCCGTCTCGAGGGCTTCGGCGACCTCGTGCACGCGCAGTTCGTGGGACGCGAGCGCGGCACGATCGAGATCGACCGTGGTCATCGGCGTAAGCGTCGCCTCTTCGATCGAGAGGTCGACGACGCCGTCGACGCCCTGCATCGCGGCTTCGATCTCGGACGCAATCCGATCGAGCTCGTCGAGATCCGGACCGAAGATCTTCACGGCAATGTTGGCGCGCGTGCCCGAGAGCATGTGGTCGATGCGGTGCGAGATCGGCTGGCCGATGACGATGTTCGCGCCCGCGATGTCGGTGAGATCCTCGCGCATCGCGGCGAGCATCTCGGCTTCGCTGCGCTCGCCCATCTGCAGCGTCACCTCGATCTCGGACGCGTGTACGCCCTGACTGTGCTCGTCGAGCTCGGCGCGACCGGTGCGCCGCCCGGTGGCGATCACCTCGGGGTGGGTGAGCAGGATCCGCTCGACCCGCTGGCCGAGCTCGTTCGACGCGTCGAGCGACGTGCCTGCGATCGTCACGACGGACACCGTCAGCGCGCCCTCGTTGAACGCCGGCAGGAAGGCCCGCCCGGCGCGCACGCCGAACGAGCCGGCGATGACGACGGCGACCGCGGACGCGACGAGAAGCGCCGGCCACGCCCCGACGATCCGTTCGAGCACCGGGCGATACAGGCGCTCGAGGGTGCGAACGAGCCAGGGCGTGTCCCCGCGCGACACGGCACGGCTGCGCGGCAGCAGCATGAGGCAGAGCACCGGCGTGACGGTCAGCGCGACGACGAGCGACGCGAGCAGCGAGACGACGTAGGCGATGCCGAGCGGGGCGAGCATGCGGCCCTCGACGCCGTGCAGCGCGAAGAGCGGCGCGAAGACGAGGACGATGATGAACGTGGCGAACACGATGGAACCGCGCACCTCGCGGCTGGCGTCGAACACCACCTGCAGCCGATCGGCGAAGGACGTCGGTTGCTTCTCGCGAAGGCGCCGGACGACGTTCTCGACATCGATGATCGCGTCGTCGACCAGCGCGCCGACGGCGATCGCCATGCCTCCGAGGCTCATCGTGTTCAGCGTCGCGCCCATGGCGTGCAGCACCATCGCGGCGACCACGAGCGACAGGGGGATGGCCAGCGCGGTGATGAAGGTCGCGCGGCTGCTGACGAGAAAGACGCCGATGATCAGCACGACGAGCAGCGCACCGTCGCGCAGCGCGTGCGCCACGTTGTCGACGCCGTTCTCGATGAAGTCCGCCTGCCGTGGCAGGTCACGGTGGATCATCACGCCTTCGGGCAGCTCGCGATCGAGTGAGTCGAGCACCTCGTCGATGCGCTCGGTCAGCTCGAGGGTGTTGGCCCCGGGCTGCTTGCGGACGACGAGGACGACGGCCGGATCGGTGTCGAAGGCGCCATCCCCGCGGGCGATCGCGTCGCCGATCCGGACGTCGGCGACGTCGCGGACCCGCAGCGGGATGCCGTGCTCGCGGGGCCCGATGACCGAGTCGGCGATCTCGTCGAGCGACTCCGCCCGCCCGAGGGTGTAGATGAGCGATTCCTGCCCGTTGACCTCGTGAAAGCCGGCCGACGCATTCTCGTTGGACTCGGCGACCGCGTCGGCCACCTCGTCGAGGGTGACGCCGTGCGTGGCGAGGTCCGGCGGGCGCACGACGACCTGGATCTGGTGCACCCGACCGCCGATCGGCACGACCTGGGCGACGCCGGGGATCGCCATCAGGCGGCGTCGCACGTCCCGGTCGGCGATCGTGCGCAGGTCACGCGGCGAGGTGGTCTCGGACGTCATCGCGACGAACACGATCTCGCCCATCACCGACGTGACCGGTGCGAGCACCGGGGGCTCGACCTCGGCGGGCAGCGTCGGCTGCACGAGCTGCAGCTTCTCGGCGACGAGCTGTCGCGACAGAAACACGTCGGCGCCCCAGTCGAACTCGACGTAGACGACCGAGAACCCGACGGACGACGCGGACCGCACGCGCCGCACGTCCGGCGCACCGGCAACGGCCGACTCGATCGGGAACGTGACGAGCTGCTCGACCTCTTCGGGCGCCATGCCGTGCGCCTCTGTGACGACGGTCACGGTCGGCGCCGTCAGGTCGGGGAACACGTCGACCGGCATGCGCGGGATCTCGACCGCGCCCCAGACGATGCACGCAGCGGCGAGCGTCAGGACGACGAGGCGGTTCTGCAGCGCGCCCTTCAGGATGGCATCAATCATCGTCGCCCCCCGTCAGTGCGAGTGCCCGTGCCCGATCGCACCGCCGCCAAGCGATGCGAGTCGGACGGACCACGCGCCGTCGACCACGACCCGATCGCCGGGCTCGACGCCGTCGACGATCTCGACAAAGTCGCCGTCGCGTACGCCGGTGCGGACGAGCTGGCGGCGGAAGGTCTCGGCGCCGATCTGCACGAAGACGACGGAGTCTCCGTCGTCGTCGACCACTGCGCCCCGGTGGACGGTGACCACCTCGCGGGGCGTGTCGGCAACGAGGTGCGCGCGTGCCGACTGGCCGACGAAGAGCGAGCGATCGCGGTTGTCGACGACGAACCGCACCGGCAGCGTCCGCGTGTGCGGATCGACCTCGGCCCCGATCGACACGAGCGCCGACGGCGGCACCGTGTACACCGTGTCGTCGCCGTCGAACTCGAACCACGCACCGTGCACGCGACGCATGCGAGGCAGGAGCGCCTCGGGCACGGCGACGTCGAGCCACAGCGACTCGCGGTTCACGATGCGCAGGATCGGGTCGCCGGCCTCGACCCAGCTGCCCGGCGTCGCGATGCGCTCGACGACGAGGCCGTCGATCGGCGCGGGCACGTCGATGCGATCGGCGTCGCCGTCGACCCGCTGGCTCTGCCCGAAGGTCCGTCGCCGACGCTGCGCGGCCGACAGCGCGGCCTGCGCATCAGCGAGCGCCCGCTCCGCCTCGTCCAGCCGGCGCTGGGCCACGATGCCCTGCGCAACGAGGGGCGCGACGCGGTCGACCTCGCGCCGAGCGGCATCGACAGCGATGGACGCGCGCTGCACGTCGAGATCGAGCGCCGCCGGGTCTGCGGTCGCGTCGGCGACGGCCACGATCGCCGCGAGGGCGTCCCCAGACGAGACCCGTTCGCCCACGACGACGAATCCGTCCCCCGCAGCCTGGACGCGACCCGCGGTCGGGGCGGTCACGATCGCCGAGGCGTCGTCGGGCAACACGAGCCGAGCAAACGAGAGGATCGACGGGCGCATGGCCCGCACCTCGGCCGCCATCGTCGAGAACGCCGTGTGGTCCTGTTGGGTCCGCGAGAAGGTCACCTCGTCCGGGTCGCCATGGTCGTCGTGCCCGTGGTCGTCGTGCCCGTGATCGTCGTGCGCATGGTCGTCGTGCGCGTGGTCGTCGTGCCCGTGGTCGTCGGCGCCGTGGTCGTGGCCATGATCGTCGTGATCGTGGTCGTCGTCCGTGCCGTGATCGTGGCCGTGATCATCGTCGTCTGCGCCGTGATCATCGTGATCGTGGTCGTCGTCCGCGCCGTGGTCGTCATCCGCGCCGTGATCATCGTGATCGTGGGGCGCACAGGCGGCGAGCGCGCAGAGAAGCGCGAAGGCGAGGCCGAGTCGGCCCCATCGAATCCAGATCGAGTTCACGGAGCCTCCTGCAGGCCGGTGGCCGCGAGGTCGATGGCGGCTTCGCGAGCCGCCCATTCGAGATCGATGCGCAAGAGCGTCAGCTCTGCTTCGGAGCGCCAGGCATCGAGGACGTCGGCAAGGGGCGCCTCGCCGGCCGCCCATGCGGCCTCGGCGAGCGCCACGAGGTCGTCGGTATCGTCCGCTGGCAGCGCGTCGAGCGCCGCGAACGCGACGTCGAGACGCCCGCGCGCGTCGGTGCGATGGTGATCGACGAGATGCTCGGCGTGGGCGCGCTCGGCACGAGCGAGGGTCGCTTCGCTGCGGGCCACGGCGCGGGCTGCATCCGCCGTCGCGCGCCCGCCGATCGGAATCGAGAGCGAGACGACGCCGCCATGCCCGGTGGCCGCCGCGGACCGGGCGAGCCGGTACCCGGCGTCGAGCTCCCAGTCGCGCAGCCCCCATCGCTGATGCACCTCGCCCATCGCGTCCCAGCCCTGCGCTGCGGCGTCGAGGGCGCGGATCGACGGCGCGGCCCCGGGGTCCATGGCCTCGCGCGGGGGACGCAGCGCCCCGGTCGGCTGCACCCCGGACCCGGCGCCGGTCAGTGCGCGCAGCTCGGCCAGCGCGGCGTCGCGGTCCGCCTGCACGGACGTACGCTCGGCGTGCACCGCGGCGAGCTCGCGCTCGACGCGCACGACAGCGTACCGCGCGACGTCGCCACGTTCGTACCGTGCCTGCAGCGCTGCGAGCCCGCGGGACGCCGCATCGATGCGGGCGTCGAACGCGGCGAGCCGAGCGTCGTGCGCCCGCGCCAGCCAGAACGCGCGACGCACCTCGGTCGCGATAGCGAGCCGGGCGCCGTCGCGGCCAGCAGCGTCCGATTCGGCCCACCAGGCCGCGACGTCGCGCTGGCGCGCTCGCCAACCGCTCGGATCGACGACCCAGCTCGCGCCGAGCGTCACCTCGACCGAGGTACCGTCGCCGCCGACCGCCTCGACGTCGCCGAACGCGCGCGCGCTCGGATGCACGACCTCGGCGTCGGCGCGTGCGTGAATCGCGTCGGTCGAGGCGGCGGACACCGCGTCGAGGCCGGCGTGGGCAAAGGCCCGGTCGATGGCGTCGTCGACAGTCAGCGCCTGGGCCTGCGCAGCGCCGCCGTGCGCGAACGACACGAGCAACACGACCAGGGCGGCGCCCAGACTCCGACCACCCATCGTACTTTTTGTCCGCAGACTGCGGCTCCAATCGAAGCGGCTCATCCGGTCCTCGAAATCAGTGCAGAATGCGGGTGACGACGTGCTCGAACCAGACGAACGCGGGCCCACAGCCGGCGAACGCGGCGGCTGCGACGGCCAGCGTCGGCAACACGGTTGTCGGCGTGTCGCGCGGCTCGGGCGCGAGCAGCGCCCGCACCCGCGCGGCGAGATCGCCACCGTCGATCGACGCGCCCACCCGGGGCGCATCGCGGTTGAGACGCGCCACCTCGGTGAGCGCTCGGGCCACCGCGACGCGGCTTCCGACCGCTTGCGCCGCATCGGCGTCACAGCGTTGTTCACGCGCGAGGGTCAGCACGTCGACGAGGTGCTGACCCACCCGGCGCGGCAGGAGCGACGCCACCCAGCGGTCGGCGAACGCGTGCATCGTGTGACGCCGCCGAACGTGGGCCCGCTCGTGGGCAATGACGGCATCCATCGTCGAAGGCGACGCCGCGTCCAGCA
>Ga0070729_10006225_pt1 | contig 11849 bp, 9 predicted proteins | sample tdDd472_FD_66725 | JGI IMG/M metagenome (GOLD analysis project Ga0070729, IMG submission 66725) | Marine sediment microbial communities from the Atlantic coast under amendment with organic carbon and nitrate - tdDd47.2 | ecosystem: Environmental > Aquatic > Marine > Coastal > Sediment | place...
TTCTGAAAATAGTTCAGTAATAGGGCTAGGACTTCTTTGCAAATGAGTTTCGATTGCGTTCAAATACTCATCAGGCGCAGCTTCTGCGAGTATTGGAAGTAGATTATTCAAACTTCCCCATAATTTCCAATCAGCATCTTCCAAAATTTTCCTTACAGCCAATACTGCTGTGGTTTCTGGTTTATGCAGTGAGCAATGGGTCAAATATTTAGCTTTATTTCCAAGTAATGCCAGAGTTTCAACTAAACCTTTTCGTATTTCATTTGAGTATTTAGGCACTTTTCCATAAATCGCCGCTCCATGACGTTCATTTATTTTCAGGTCAAATTTAGGGTTTCTTTCACTTAAAACATTTACTGCTAATTCTTGAAATAAATCTAAGCTGTCATTATGGATTCTTGATCCTAAGGATTCCCATAATTCCTTTCTCTTTTTGATTCTCCACACACCATTATTCAGAGTGACTGAAACTGATGAATCATGCAAAGTTTTTCTTATACTAGTTATCCACGATGAGTAATCATTCTTGACAAGTGAGCTAATAAGTGCAATATCAGCTTCATTACTTTCGCTCCATGAACCTATTAAATTGGCAATTGCCAAATCATCTGCAAAATCTTTTTTGTCCCATTCTATTGCAGATGGTTCAGGTTTGGTTAGTGATAATTCACTTGGTATTACAGATGGAATCTGCAGTGTAAAAGCCTCTTTCCATTCTTCTGGCATATTTTTACGAGAAATAGTACCTGCAGTCTGATTGTATTCACCAATATCATAGACTATTTTAGCCCATAAATTTTCAATATTCTCCTGTGAATATTTTGACATTAAAGAATATAACAAGGACAAATTTAATCCAGCTTTAATGTCCAAATCATAACCTATGAGGTGAAAACTTTTTAGAAATTCAAAAAAAATATCTTTTTCAAGTGGATTGTCATTATTGGATTTTTGTAATTGTGTTTCAAATGCTTTTAACTTTTTTCTTTTCTGTTCACTACAGAAATTTTTCAGCTCTACCTTCTGAAAAAACTCATTGGCATTTTCTGAATGTCTAGCTAATTCTAGGATTGTACGTACATCATAAGTATCTGTCGTACTTAGAGGACCTGTAATAAGAGCAATAACATCTTTTCCTTTAGTAAAAAGGTTATCATTGTTGAAGTCTTTCCAAGCCCCCTTAATGACTTCACCAAATACTTGATCATTTTCAGAGATTGTAATTTGATGTTTCATCTGACCAAGAAGCTTACGTTCATCGCCATCTTTATTTTTAGTAAATACGACTAAATCATCTGTCTCGAAACCAGCATATTTGCCTTGCAATTTAATCTTCCTTATTGGGTACCTTGGAAGACACGGAACAAACCCATCAGTTAGCATGAGAACAACGAACGAAGCCTGTACACGCTCTTCAAAGTGTGCACCACCACTTCCTGTTGAATAAGGATTGCTTAGTTGCTTAGTAGCTTTTCCCATATTTATACCTCAAAATTCATAAGTCTTGCACTGCCAATACAACTGAAAAAAACATTGAATTTACTCTACTTTCGCAAGTAATACTTAATATGGAACAATATTGTCTCATTCCTTAAATCATTTAGAAAAATTGCTTAGAATACTTCAATTCGAATTCGACCCTGTAACGTAATTGCGAGGGTCTGATCGTTGGTTTTCTGAAAATGCTATTCAGATATATATAACAACAATTAATTTCAAACTTCATCATACCTGCTACTTGCTGGCTTTTGTTTGTCCTGATGTTTTTTTATTCTTAACATCTTCAATCTCAGCTGCGATGTCCTTTGCAACTTCATCAATCTCTTGGGGTGCGTTGGGTTTCTCTCCAACGTACTTCTGCAATCCTACAATTAGCGGTTCCAGATGCTCGGCACTTGGTGATTTTTTTAGTATTTCCAAGGATTCATTCGCATTACCTTCTGCCGCTTCATGGATAAAGAAGTCGATAACTTCTGGGGTGAAATTTGCGGCGAAAGTCCTGTTTTCCAGGAAACTTTTCATGGGCTTCAGAGCTTCGCTCCATCTGCTCTGGGCTGCCAATATTAAGGCATGCGTGAAAACATATTCAGATATGGCGGGTAAATTCTTTCGTGCTGTTTCTATCCATTTTTCTGCTTGCGAATACTTGTCAGAATATCTTAGCACCAGACACAACCTTGCAAGAGAGTTCATAGCAGCAGATTCAATATTTTCCTCGTTTAAAAGATCGATAGCCGTTGAGAATGATTTCTGGGCTTCTTCTTTTTTATCATTACATCCTAATGCAATACCAAGGTTGGCATGAATTAATGGTGATTTATTGTCCAGCTTCACTGCATTATTAAAACAATTAGCAGCATTTTCGTAGTCCTTTTGGGATAATAGAATATAGCCAAGGTTGCTTATATATTCCGCTTTGTTTGGATTTTTCTCAACCAGATCATTTGCAATAGTTTTTGCTTCTTTAAATTTCCCAAGGAAAAAGAGATTATATACCCATGCTACACCCAGTTCAGAGATCTTATTGAGCATCTTACTTTGTATCGCATAAATATCTAAAGCTTCTTCAAATTTGCCTTGCAGAAGTTGGTAATAAGCTTTTTCGGCTAAGTTGTTTTTCTTATCAGAGTCCAATTCCAAAGCCTTATAATACACCTGTTTAGATTCTAAATCATGTTTCTGTCCTTCCAAAAAGTTTCCCAAACTAACTAAAGCCGACATATCATTTTCATCCAAACTCGTAGCATGACGAAAAGCTCGCTCGGCTTCATCATATCGCTTCTGAAGCTCCATCAGTTTACCTTGTTCAATCCAAGCAGAAGCACTATCTTTATTCAATTTGATAGCATGTTGAACAGCCTTTTCAGCTTCATCATATCGCTTTTGATGCCTTAGAGTATTTCCCAGACTAATCCAAATATGTGCGTCATTTTCATCAAAATCTATTGCATTACGAAAAGCATTTTCAGCATCTTTATATTTTTCTTGGCTACACAGAGATTCACCCAAACCATCCCAAGCAAGAGATAGTTGGTCATCCAAGCCAATGATATGATGGTAAACTTGCTCTGTCTCCTCGTACCGTTCCTGACCGTACAGAGAACCTGCTAAACCCAACCAAGCAAAAGCAAATTTTTTATCAATTTCTATTGCACGACGAAAAGTTTTCTCGGATTCTTTAAACTCTTTCTGAAGAGTATGAACATTACCAAGACCCACCAAAGAAAAAACAGACTTTTCATCCAATTCTAGTGCTCGATTAAATGCAATTTTTGATTCATTCAATAGTTTCTTACCAAGAAGTTTTGACCCCAAAAAAGAAAAAGCCAAGACTGATAGCTCTTTAGTATTACTAATTTTTGTATTAATACTTAAACTAGTATCTTTGGTATCACTACCAAAATATGCATTTGCCAATCTGCTAAAAAAGCTGTCTTCATTCTCTTCGATAATTTGAATGTTAGATAGCACATCCTCAAAAGCAGTCAATTCACTTCTGCATTCAGAAATAAGGAATTCAATAATTATTTCTCCCTCATTTTCTGAATCGATATCATCCACGGTGCCTATATTTCCTAAAATAATTTCCTGTTGCAGCTGCTTCAAAGCCGAAGGTGAATCAGGGCAATCAAAAATTCGGGAATCTATTGATTGAATCATCTGCACTCGCTCGTCTGGTTCTTTATACTCCTCAACTAATTTCTGCACTGCAAGCAGATGGTCATTTCGTTCTTCAGGTGCCAAACCAAGACTTTCCTTTGATATGTTATTGATGATTTGACAAAGTTCTTTTTTCTCGTAGTAATCTACCATAAATTTAACAACGGTATTCACTCTAGCCTGTCCACCACCACGTCTGCGCATTTGGTGGTAGATATTGTACAGACGTTCGACAAGCTGGTAGTATCTGCGTTTCCCTTCCTGCCGCTGTACCATTACTGCTCCCTTTTTAACAAGCCTTGACAAATGCATGCTTGCTTTATTGAGATCCATGCGTGTGATTCTGGATATATCTCGCGCAGATGCCGGATCCCAAAAATCGGCCAGGGCAACAAAAACCTTGCGTTCAAGAGGAGGTAGGCTTTCCGTATTACTTTTAAGATAGTCTGTATGATCATCAATTAGCGAAATCAAATCCTCTACGAGAGCAGAAAAAGAAGATTTGGCTGTAAAGGCTGCAAGAATAGTTAATAAGCGCGGGTTTCCACCAGTCAATATCTCAATGGGCCGCATACGAATGTCAGTTGCCTCTTGCTCTGTGCTCATTTCCCATATTTTACGACAGTCAGATAAGTCAAGTGGTTTCAATTCTCGAATGGCAAACAATTCAAACATGGGTAATTTGATATTATCGATCATATCAAATCTACTTGTTGCAGTAGCCACCATCATAACTCTTGGTTCATTAATAAGTGTTTCCCGCAACTGCCAACCATCACTGTCACTTAGTTGTTCATCAAAAAGCATGTTCAGGTTTTCAACCGCAATCAACAGGCGTTTATTTTGTTCATCAACAAAACCGAGTAATACTCCAAGTGCTTTTTCATACAATGTTTTTTCGTCATTTTCTTCTAGCAGAAGCTCATGAGTTTGCTTAAGACTCGTATCATTCAAACTCTCAGCCAATCTTAATATTGCTTCCAGCCAAAAATCTGCTGCACTTCCAACCATGTAACTCTCTTCAGCCATTACAATAGGGTACCAAGCTTCGCTTAGATCCTTATCTCGATTGACTTCCGCCATCGCTCTCATGATAATTGTTGTTTTTCCCATGCCACGTGAGCCGATGAACATGATATGCTGATTAGCAGAGCTATCAATATTTGACCTGATCATGTCAATCAGTATTTTTAGATCATTTTTCCGTGCAACAAACTGCTCTATAAGCTCTTCGTCGGATAGTAAAGCTGGGTTGTATTTTCTCAGTTTCATTGAATTCCCCTTTTAATTTTTTTGCTTATCTACATGTTGCACAGGCGAACTATATAGAAACGAAAATTCTTTCTTCCAGTGGTCCTTGAGAAGGTTGTTCTCAAAAAGATATATATTTTCTTTCTGAATTAAATACCCATCATGTTCGAATGTTTTCAATAAAAATCGAATTACATCAATACACTTATACCGCTTGTCATAATATTGCTCGGCAATTAGCATTGCTGTACCACCGGCCAAACCATCTGTAACAGCGGCTTCGGTTAGTAAATCTTTGGCAAGCCTGAACTTCTTCTTCCCTAGCGTGCGCTCTAGCCGTTCGATATAAGTTGCCAAAACCATACTTCCCTCAACAGCCAGCATTCTCTCTTTGTATATTCGCTCAACATCGTCAACTCCACATATATCAGTCTCACGCTCCATGCAATCCCATTGAATATTCTGCATGAATTTCTGCACAAAATGCGGAATTCCCACACCAAGCTTTTCCATAACAAGCTCTTTTACACCTGGTAGAAGTTCTATCTTATGACCATCAGCTCTATCCTGCAAAAACTCTCTGCTGGTTTCTAGATCCCATGGTGACAAATGTAGCGAATCAAAGATATTAATGCGATCACTCAAATTCACTTGCTCTAACACTGGCTCTATACCAATTGAACCACAGATCACAAAATTCAATTTGCCAGTATATGCGATTCCTTTAGAACGTAGCCATGAAAGAAAAATGTCCGCATCTTTGATCTGATCAGGTACAATTTCGTTCGCACTGTTTCTAATAATACGGTTAACGAATACAGGTAATTCATCAAAGAAGATATAAACTGGTTTTTCATTCTTTGAAAGCCAGTCCAGAATATTATCTCCCATCTCCTGCCAATCTTTAATTGCCCCTTCTCGAAGCTTAAGTTTGACTACATCAAAAGAGACTTCTTCAACAGAATCTCGCATACCTTTAAATAAATTAAAAAAACCATCCATGGTTGATCCAAGGCGACTACGAAGCTCATTGGCTTGCTTAATCAGGTTAATGATAACTTCCTTTGCAGAATCACAATGTTCAACGTCTACATATAAGCAAATAGCATCTTCCTGCAGCCTTTTGCTGGCATCTATCAAAAGACTACTTTTTCCGATCCTGCGCTGTCCTGTCATCAAAATATGAGCTCCGTCTCCTAATAAACCAATGAATCTGGCCATTTCTTTTTCACGACCAAAGAAATCTTCTCCAGTAACTACATTTCCAACTTTTATGGGTTTCTTCTTGGTTTCTTTGCTTCCTACATTTTGATCTGCCATAATTGCCTCCTTGGGCTAATCCATCATCACCGATGGCATCAATATTGATGACAAGCATAAGCCACGAGAGATCTTTTGTCAAGTTATTTCTCATCAATATTGATGGCATCGTGTTTGATATGGTTTTAATTAAGTAATTATGAAAAATATATTGGGGAAGTTATAAGCTGTATCTCTCTGATTTTAGTGTGCTTTTTACATATTTGTTTTAAACACAGAAAAAATTATATTGCCGTATGAAATGTGAAATAAATCGATAGAGAATACGAAAAATAATAGAAGTAACCATAACTAAACACTTTTTTTCATGAGAAAAGCAAACAATATTTAAACAAACCATTCTAAAAACAGTCAACTATTGATAAGAAAAGTGGGATGTGGGAATGACTTTGCAAAAATTCGCATATATGGATCAGATAAAAATGAAATAAGTGAAACCTTACAAATGTGACAGAAGATATGTACAATAACAGCACTTCATTCTCCATCCGCTCCAACCATCCGACCCCAGATGTCATAATGAGCATCAAGCATATCCTGCTGTAGCTGCTCGTTCTCTTCTGGGGTGAGTGGTCTCAGGTTCAGAGTTTCATCTTCTGGCATGTCTTCCCGCCAGTTTTTTACCAGGTACCACTGCTTGTCGATCTGTATCAGGGGTAAAATCATTGTCGGCTCCTTTTAAGTGCGTTGCTGCAATCAATGCAGTGTGACTTTGGATGCTGTCTCAGTGTCATCATCAGGCATCGTTTGATGAGAACCATCTTCTTCTATGTCATCATCACCAAGCTCCCAGCCTTCTTCCATCATCGCTACCAATTGAGGTATCTCAATGCTGGCACATGGATAGATGCCTTCATGCATAAATACTTCGAAGGTGTATGATTCGTAGATGCGTTCATTCGCAGTTTTACAGTTATTGAGGTATTTTTTGATTTTGACAGTGGACTCGCGAGATGTGCCTGGGACAATCTCACCTGTTTTTCTCAAGGTGATCGTTTTTGCTCCCTCTGCTACAAGACTCTTGATTTGTCTGTTCATTTTCGAATTTTGTTTTGAAAACATATTTTTTATCTCCGGTTATATTTTTTATGTTTGCATCTCATATTTTTTATCTCCGCGTATTATATTTTTTATGTTTTGCGTCTCGATTTTTGCCTTTTCACCATCACTATTACTGGTTATCTCGCGTGATATTTCTCTTTTTCATCCACTTACACAGGTTCGCTTCGGTAGTTTTGTATCTGTTCGCAATATACTTCTGAGTAGATCCGACATTTAGTAATGCCTCGATCTCTGGGCGGAAAGGATCAAGTTTACTTTTACCTGGTCCCTTTGGTCTCCCGATAGGTTCTCCACGTGCTTTCTTGGCTCTCAATGCTTCTCTGGTGCGACTGGATATCAACTCACGCTCAATCTCTGCTGCCATACTGAAAGCCATTGCGATGATTTTCGACTGTATAGTGCCATCTAATTGCCAATTACCTTTGATGGCGTAAACTTTGATGCCTTTATCCGTGGCTATAGATAAGATCTCCATGCACTCCAACATCGATCTTCCAAGGCGGGACAGCTCACTGACTATAATATTGTCTCCTTTGGTAAGCTCATCCAGGATGGTTGCTACTTTTCGTTTCTTCCAGGAGATTTTACCGGAGATCTTTTCTTCCACCCATCTTACGTGTCCAAGTTTTCTGTTGTTTGCAAAACTCAGAATGTCGGCCTTGTTTTTCTCCAAATCCTGATCGATGGTTGAAACCCTTAAATAAGCAACTGTGCGGGTTTTGTTTTGACTTCTGTTAGTGGCTTTGCTCATTACCAAACTCCTGAATTTTCCAAAAGACTCCAATATGCGTTATTGCTATAAGAATTCTTGTTCATTACTCAATGGTTTTTAGCTAATAATACACCAACTCAAATCGATCATTTTCGGTTAAGACTAATAGCAGTATGGGTGCACTGGTTTTTCTCAAAATATTACAACTTTTATTTGTAACTGTTACATCTGTTAACACTGAAGATCTCCCTTCACAATCAGTCTGCCGTTCAAATGGATCTGTATCGCATCAGACACTTCCATCAACTCCCAAACATTTAAACTTCTCTTCGGCCATCCCTGTTTTCGCAACTGCCTGTAGATATTTCCATTGGTTCCCAGAGACACCACCAAAGCTCCATGATCCATCAAACCCTTTGCTGGTGCGGTCGTGTACCCTTTGGAATTACCGTTCCTGTCTTTTAATTTTGTAGCATGTAATAATGACTTCAAAAGTCGCTTGGCTTCACCCTCTCTGGATGTCGTATCCGGCACGAACCCTATTGCGCCCTGCACAGTCCACTTGTCGCCACTGAGAATCCATATATGAGCCTTCATTATCTGTTCCCGCTCACGAGCCTGTACAAAACAGACCAGAGACAGAAAATCCAGCAGATGTTTTTGCCTTTTATATTGTATGGCTGTCTGTGGCATCAGAACATGCAAGCCTGAGTATCCTCGCACTTCCTCTGAAGATTCGATCATCCCTTCAACCTTGTGAGACATCCTGCATGAGTCTGCTTCCATTGTTGGCATGCGTTCACGCAACTGACGGATTATTCGTTGCTGTGACCTTCTATCCATTGGCACTATTCTCCAGTACAAGATTCTGCTGATCCAAAATCTCATTCAACCAGTAGTTTGCAAAGGTTGTGATTGAGGACTGAAGTTTGGTGTTGACCGCAGAATACTGATAGTAGTTAGGCTTGACTGCGAACTGCTCCATCAGTGAGTTTCGGAAATAAACTGCATATATTTTATCTTCCTGCTTGATAAAGACCATCTCAGGGTCTGGTACAAGATCACCATTCTGCTTGTAATAGTGAGCTACACTAATTAGCTCACTGCCAGAATTAGTGTTACCAATATTCTCAACTACTACAGGTTCAAAGGTGATTGATCTTTCGATTTTATTCATTTCACCTGATGCAATACCGTCTGAAATTAGATTTAATATTGCAGTAGCTTTCTTATCCAATGCTCTCATCGTCTGCTCCTTTTTTGTTAGTACATATTTTTTATCTCTGTGTTTATTTCGTCACATCCTTCTCAAGCACACAGCCAGCCCAGTTATCGGCGTATTGCAATAAGCGAGTCAGTTTGGTTTCCTTGTGTGCGACCGAGCCGTTCTCAGGTAAATACTGCCCATCGTGATATCTTATGGCCTGTCCTTCATCTGCACTGAGTTTTACGTGTTGCGATACCAGAAAAAGAGAACGTGTTGCAATGTCCATCCAGGGAAGATCGTGATTTGTAATGTAGGTAATGTTACGGTTGCGTACATGCCACTTGCTTGGGTTCGGCACATAGTAGGGCTTACCGGGCATTCCAACTTTTCCGACATCATGATATAAAGCCACGATAACGCAACTCTCTTCTGAAATCTCTGGAGCAAGTACTGGTCTTAGTTTGAGGATAGAGTTCGCAACATTTAATGAGTGAGTGAGAAGTCCACCTTCGCAGTTTAAATGAAATCGAGTTGAAGCTGGTGCAGTTAACCAAGCTGTTTCATATCGTAAAAACTTATCGAAACTTTTGACTGACTCAATACGTACATCCACCTTGTCCAACAGTTCTTCATATGTCAGTGCATTATAAGCGGGCGTACAGGCAGTCTGTTTACCAAGCAGGATTTTAGCCTGCCTCAAAGCACGTACCCAGTCTCCTTCAAAGCGTAACGCTCTATCATCTATATATAGGTCTGCAAGTGGCTTGGAGGCTATCCACGGGCCTTCTGGGTCACTGTTTATTGCATCATATGGAATCTGGTGAGTGTGCAAATAGTCAATGATAGCTTGTTGGTGAGCTTCTTCACTGGGTCTTGCAGTGTAGATGATAATGCGATATCCAAGATCCTTCAACTCAGACAGAGCCTCTTGCACACCTTCAATGGGTTCTCCAAAGTCATCAATGCTGCTAACCATCTGGGCTATTACTCCATCGAAATCTACACAGATAACCTTGCTTCGTGGTGCAATGGCTGGTGTTTCAGACTCCGTTGAATTTTGTAATCCATCACCTTCATCAGCTTTTGCTGAACTCAAGACGCAGTTGTCCGCTTGTTTTTCTGTTTCCATACTCATTCTCCTTTTAGTTGATAAGTTCCAGACCTACAAAGCCACGTGTATGAACTCCCGAAACTCTTTTGGTGGTAGTAGTGAAACCTCGTTTCTTCAATGCACGGCTCAAAGCCTTGTGGCTCATGGGTTTGAGCAAATGATCCAATGCCCAGCTTTCATAAGACTGATACAATTCAGCACTACCAGAAAACACACCGAAAGACTCGTAACAGGCTTCTGCCAACCAGTCTTCAAGCTGATCGCCTTCTTTTCGGTATGCTTCAGTAGCAAGTAAAACAGAATCCGGTGGATTCAAACCTTTTTCCTGATAATCAAGACAGCCCTGCAAAGCCCAGTTCAAAATCGCTGCTCCTGAAACTTTGGGATCGCACAGTACCCGCTTCAAATAAGGATCTCGTTCATGTTCAGGCACACTGCGATTGAATGGAAGGCACAGAATACGCCGCCAGAGTGCATCATCTTCCTGATCTGCTATGGGTGGATCATTTGCAACCAGCCACAGAGTGAACTGCGGTTTCCACTCCTGCGCATCCTGATACAGCGCACGAGCCATGATGGTATCACCACCTGTTAACATTTTAATAGTAGCCTCAGATAACTTAGCTCCTTTGTAGACTTCATTTGCAATCACCAGACGGGCTCCACGTAAACGTGCAAGATCATCCCGTGGGCCTGTGCTGGTGCGCTGTCGCAGAAATGATGAGAAGTCAGCCATTTTGGCGTAGTCTCCAAACACCATTCGTATTGCTTCTACAAAGGTAGATTTACCTGAAGCACCTGGGCCATACACGAAAAACAGTTTTTCCTCTTCATTGGAACCGAACATTGAATAGCCCACCGCCCGTTGAATGAAGGATTGCAATGCTGCATCATATTCTGTGGACTGTGCAAGAAAGTCTTCCCATTCTTGGCTGGCTGCATCGGGTTCATATGCTATGTGTGAGATAGTAGAGATAAGTTGACTCGGATCTGGTGGATAAATCTCAAATGACAACAGATCAATACTACCATTATTACATGCGAAGTTATTTGGGTTGGTATCAAAATCTTGCTGGCGCACCACAACTTCAGATTCACTCTGGGCTAGTTCAATCATAGCTTTTAGGCGGTTTAGGCTTTCGCATGAGCGTGTAGATTTCAAACACGCACTTCTTTTCTTACCATCATGCAATAGCATACACTCTTGTCTGATTGAACCTACTGTATCCTTCGCCAGCCTCATGACATGACCAGTATCATCAACTATCCAGCACGAACCATTGAAGACGTACCAGCATTTTATCTGGTGGCTGTATCGCAAGGAGTGTCCATGCTGATCTATGAATCTGCGTGCTATGCCTATATCGGTAAAGGAGTGGGTTTTACTCTCGAAATTGTCAGGTGCGGCTGGTGTGTAACTGCTTTCGGGCGTAATGTGAGTGCCGTTTGGGATTTCATCTACAACTGGAAGGTGTGAGGGGTTTTTCATCCTGAATGCCCTCGTAACTGAAATAAAATACATTCAT
>Ga0070729_10006226_pt1 | contig 11848 bp, 9 predicted proteins | sample tdDd472_FD_66725 | JGI IMG/M metagenome (GOLD analysis project Ga0070729, IMG submission 66725) | Marine sediment microbial communities from the Atlantic coast under amendment with organic carbon and nitrate - tdDd47.2 | ecosystem: Environmental > Aquatic > Marine > Coastal > Sediment | place...
GGTGTTGGAAACCTGGGACGTGCTATCATTGATTATTTCAATGGACAAAGTTCAAAACTGGAAATTATTACAGTTTTTGATACAAATCCCGATAAGGTCAACAGGGTTGTTTCAGGATGCCGTAGTTACCATGTGAAGGATTTAAAATCAGTTATCATTGAAAAAAATATAAAAACTGCTGTTGTTGCAGTTCCTTCATCAGGTGCCCAGCAAGTTGCTGATGAGTTGATAGAAGCAGGGGTAAAAGGAATATTGAACTATGCGCCAATTATTCTTTCTGTGCCTGATGGTATTTATGTAGAAAATCGTGATATGATTACTACACTTGAAAAAGTATCTTATTTTGCCAAGAACAATATAAAATAAATAGGGAAACATCAAATGAGTAAAAATGTTGAATCTGTTCTTGAGAAATATCCAAATGCCGGTCGTGATTCCTTAATTCCTATTCTACAGGATGTACAGGAAGCCGACGGCTTTATTTCAAAAGAATCAGTTGAAATCGTAGGTGAATATCTCAATTTACCTGCCAGCAAAATATTCGGAGTGGCAACTTTTTATAATCAGTTCAGATTTACTCCGATTGGTAAACATCACATCGAAATCTGTCGTGGAACTGCCTGTCACGTAAAAGGTTCTGGAAATATTCTTGAAGAATTTCAACGTCAGTTAGATATCATGCCAGGTGAAACCAGTAAAGATGGCGCTTTCAGTTTGGAAGTTGTAGCCTGTATTGGTGCTTGTGGACTTGCTCCGGCTATTACTATCAATGGTGAAGTGTTCGCAAAAGTAACCCGGGATGAAGTGAAAAAAATTGTAAAAAAATATCGCAAAGAGGTAAGTAAAGATGTGTAAAAACTGTCAAGATGTATCAGATAAGCATGTTTCAGATTTTATCGGCACTTTGCTTATCAAAGATAATAGTGAATTAACACCTGAAATGCAGGAAAGATTTCGTAAACTTTCCTATGAAGTAGTGGAAAAACCAGTAATTTTTATTGGAACTGGTACATGTGGTCTTGGAGCCGGTGCCGGCAAAACTTTGAATGTTATCAAAAGTTATCTTGAAGATAAAAAAATTGAAGCAGACATTGTAGAAGTTGGATGTATCGGACTTTGTGCTGAAGAACCATTAATGGATGTTCAGTTTCCCGGCAAAACAAGATTGAGTTTTAAAAGTGTAACAGAAGATAAAGCAGAAAGAATTCTAACATCAGTATTTGATGAAGAAGTTCCTGCTGAAGATGTATTACTACAGATAAAATCCGGTGACAACAAAGTATACGATAATGTAACAACAATGGATGATTTTCCATTCTTCAAACATCAGACTCGTTGGGTTTTGCAAAACTGTGGAAAAGTCGATCCTGAAAATATTGATCAGTATATCGCTCATGGTGGATATAGAGGCTTAGCCGAAACTTTGAGAAATCATACGCCATCTGATATTTGTGACAATATCCTGGAAAGTGGTCTTCGTGGAAGAGGCGGCGGTGGTTTTCCTGCTGCTAGAAAATGGAGATTTGCTCTCGATACACCATCAGAACAAAAATATTTCATCTGTAATGCTGATGAAGGAGATCCTGGTGCATTCATGGATCGTGCCGTAATTGAAGGTGATCCTTATGCATTGGTTGAAGGATTGACAATTGCTTCTTATGCAATCGGTGCTTCCAAAGCTTACATTTATATACGTGCTGAATATCCTTTAGCAATCAAACGATTAAATACTGCTATAGCAGCAGCAAAAAAATATGGTTTCCTTGGAAACAACATTCTGGACAGCGGTTTCAACCTGAATATGGTTGTTAAAAAAGGAGCTGGTGCTTTTGTTTGTGGTGAAGAAACTGCTCTTATCCACTCTATAGAAGGTAAACGTGGAATGCCAAAACCACGTCCACCATTTCCAGCTGTAAGTGGACTTTTTGGAAAACCAACAATTATCAACAATGTAGAAACACTAGCTAATGTTCCTAAAATCATTGATAGAGGACCAAAATGGTTCAATTCTGTTGGTACAGAAACCACAAAGGGTACAAAGGTTTTTGCGCTTTCCGGTAATATCAAAAACACAGGTCTTGTGGAAGTAGCAATGGGTACAACACTTCGCGATGTTGTTTTTGAAATCGGTGGTGGAATTCCTGATGGCAAAAAATTTAAAGCAGCCCAGGCTGGTGGCCCTTCAGGTGGCTGTTTAGCAGAGCAACATCTTGATATCAAAATTGATTATGAATCATTATTGGAAGTTGGAGCCATGATGGGTTCTGGTGGACTCGTGATTATGGATGAAGGTACCTGTATGGTTGATGTAGCAAAATTCTTCATGGATTTTATCCAGAGAGAATCTTGTGGAAAATGTATCCCATGCCGTGAAGGTACACGTAGAATGCTGGAAATCCTGGAATCAATCACAAGAGCAAAAGAAAATGAAACAGAATTTGAAGCTCTTGAAAGATTCAAAGGTGTTATGTACCTCAATAGATTGGCAGAAGTTATCCAGGATACATCACTTTGCGGTCTTGGAAAATCTGCTCCAAACCCGGTTCTTAGTACATTAAGATTGTTCAGATCAGAATATGAAGACCATATCTTCGAAAGAAAATGTCCTGCCGGTGTTTGTAAAGAACTCTTAACCTATGAAATTGTAACTGACAAATGTGTTGGTTGTACACTCTGTGCAAGAGAATGTCCAACTGATGCTATTATCGGAAAGCCAAAAACTCCGCATTACATTATCAATGATAAATGTATTGGTTGTGGAAACTGTGCCGAAGTATGTCGTTTTAACGCAGTTACAGTAGAATAAGAGAGGTTATCGTGTTTACAATAGAAGTTAATAATAGAGAAATAAAAGCAAAAAAAGGTGAGATGATCCTTGATGCCTTAAAAAGAGAAGGTATCAGCGTTCCAACCTTATGTTATATGAAAGACCTTTTTCCAACAGGTGCATGTCGTATGTGTGTTGTTGAGATTGAAGGTTACAAAGGGCTTATCCCTTCATGTGCTATGCCTGTAAGTGAAGGAATGAAAATTCAAACTCACTCACCAAAAGCTATCAAAGCCAGAAAAACAATTATTGAATTATTGCTATCTGACCATCCAGATGACTGTCTCTACTGTGTTCGTAATGGTAACTGCCAGTTGCAGGATCTTTCACAAGAATATAGTATTAGACAACGTCGTTTTACGGGTAAAAAATCAACCTATGAAATCGATGCATCAAGCCCGTCTATCCTTAGAGATCCAGCAAAATGTATCCTCTGTGGTAAATGTGTTCGTGTTTGTGAAGAAATTCAGGGTGTAAGTGCAATTGATTTTGTAGAACGTGGATGCAAAACAGAAATCGGAACAGCCTTCAATGAAGGTATGAATATCTCCAGTTGTATCAACTGTGGACAATGTATCACAGCATGTCCTACTGGTGCATTGAGAGAAAAATCTAATGTTAAAGTTGTATTGGATGCATTGAATGATCCTACCAAACATGTAGTGGTACAACATGCTCCATCAATTTCAGTCACAATCGGTGAAGAATTTGGAATCAAACCAGGTAGAGACGTTGCCGGACTTATGGTTTCTGCAATGAGAAGAATGGGTTTTGATGCTGTATTTGATACATCATTTACTGCTGATTTGACAATTATGGAAGAAGCAACAGAATTGGTTAACCGTCTAAGTACAGGTGGTGCGATTCCAATGACAACAAGTTGTTCTCCTGGATGGGTTAAGTTCGTTGAACAATTCTATCCACAATTATTGCCAAATGTATCGACATGTAAATCACCGATGCAGATGCTTGGGGCAGTGATCAAAAGTTATTATGCTGAAAAATCTAATATTGATCCTAAAGATATCTTTAGTGTGGCAGTTATGCCATGTTCTGCTAAAAAATTTGAAGCCGAACGTCCTGAAATGATGAATGATATGGGACAGGCAGACATAGATGCAGTACTTTCTACAAGAGAGTTTGCAAGAGTAATCAAAATGCGTGGTCTAGATCTTAATAATATGGAGCCAGGTATTGCTGATAATCCATTTGCTGAAAGATCATCTGCTGGTAAACTCTTCGGAGCAACTGGTGGTGTGGCTGAAGCAGCTCTTAGAACTGCATACAAAACTCTGACAGGCGAAAATCTTAAAGATCCTGTAATCAAAGAACTTCGTGGTATGGATGGTATCAAAGAAGCACATATTCAGATTGGTGACTTGAATGTTGGTGTTGCTGTAGTCAGTGGACTTGCAAATGCTAGAAAAGTTCTTGACGAAGTTATTGCTGGCCGTGATGACCTGCATTTCATCGAAGTGATGACATGTCCAGGAGGATGTATTAATGGTGGCGGTCAGCCTCATACAATGGATATGGATGCTATCAAAGCTAGAATGAAAGCTCTCTATGATCTTGATCGTGATTCAGACCTGAAGACTTCTCATGATAACAAGCATATTCAGAAGTTATATGAAGAATACTTAGGTGAACCCAACAGTCACAAAAGTCATGAATTGTTACATACACATTACGTAAAACGTGACGTGTTGAAATAAATTTTAAAGCATGAGTTGAATGGATGAGAAGTACAACTACCAGACCACTGATTTCCACCATAAAGGATAAATGTAGAACCTGCTACACTTGTGTTCGCGAGTGTCCGGCAAAAGCTATCAAAATATCCGAAGGTCAGGCTGAGATCATCCCGGAAAGATGTATCGGCTGTGGAAACTGTGTCCAGGTTTGCAGTCAGAATGCAAAAAAAGTACATTCATCCATTCCTCATGTTAATTCCATATTAAATTCAGGAAAAATAACAGTCGCTATTGTAGCACCAAGTTTTGCTGCTGAATTCAATGAATACAATTATCGTAAGTTTGTAGGCATGGTTAAAGCCCTGGGCTTCAACTATGTAAATGAAGTTGGATTCGGTGCCGAGTTGGTGGCTCTCAAGATGAAAGAAATTGTTGAGTCTGACGGTAATAAAGGATATATAGCTACAGCATGTCCGGCTGTTTTTGGATATGTCAAAAGATATCACCCTGGCCTCATACCAAATCTGGCACCAGTAGTTTCACCGATGATAGCAACATCAAGACTTGTGAAACAACTCCATGGAGATGATGTCAAAATCATTTTTCTAGGACCTTGTATCGCAAAAAAAGGTGAAGTTTATAGTGATGAAATGGATGGCGAAATGGAAGATGCTCTCACTTTTGGTGAATTGAGAACAATGTTCAACATGGGACATCTCGATTTCAGGACAGTTGGAGAATCTGACTTTGATCCACCCTTTGCGAAAAAAGGAAATCTCTTCCCAATCCGTAGAGGAATGTTGGCAGCAGCTGCAATTGAAGAAGACTTAATGTCTGGTGAAGTGGTTTCCGCCAATGGCAAATCACATTTCATCGAAGCAGTAGAAGAATTTGAACTTGGGACATTGGATTGCAAACTTCTCGATCTCCTATGTTGTGACGGTTGTATCATGGGTGCAGGAATGACAACTCGTGCTCCTTTGTACAAACGGAGAACACAGATCAGTAAGTTTGTGAAATCAACATCACCAAAACGTGATGAAGAAGAACATGTAAATTATCTGGAACAATTCAAAGACCTAGACCTATCCAGACATTTTATGACTTGTTCTCAGACGCTGACAACACCGAGGACAGGTGAAGTTGAAGAAATTCTTCACAGAATGGGAAAATACAATCGCAATGATGAGTTAAATTGCGGTGCTTGTGGTTATGATACTTGTCGGGCTCATGCAGAAGCTATTATGAATGGTCTTGCTGAATCGGAAATGTGTCTGCCTTATGTCATTGAAAAGATGAAAAAAACCCTTCGTGAATTGAAAATTTCAGATGAAAAATTGGATGATACACGCAACGCACTGATGCAAGCTGAAAAACTAGCCAGTATGGGACAATTGGCCGCTGGTATTGCTCACGAAGTGAATAATCCTCTTGGAACAGTTGTAATGTTCTCAAATTTGTTGAAAGAACAAGTTGAAGAGAAGTCAGAAATGTTTGAAGACCTTGAACTGATTGTAAGTGAAGCAAATCGTTGTAAAACTATTGTGTCCGGGTTGTTAAATTTCGCGAGAAAAAACAAGGTGGACTTCAAAGAGATAAACATCATTGATTTTCTACAAAAATTGCTGAAAACAATGAATATTCCTGATAACATCGAAATTACTATTAATGATGAAATGAAGGAAAATAAGTTTATTGAAATTGATCATGATCAGATCATCCAGGTGTTGACAAATTTACTTAACAACAGTGTACATGCCATGCCGGATGGTGGAAAAATTACAATCCACTGCACATCCAATAAATTTGATGCTATTATGAGAATTGAAGATACAGGATCAGGAATTCCACAGAAGAATTTGTCCAAAATTTTTGAACCATTTTTCACTACAAAGAAAGAAGGACAAGGAACAGGACTTGGATTATCTGTAATATATGGAATTATTAAAATGCACAAAGGTGACATTAGCGTACAATCAAATACTGATCCGGAAAAGGGCCCAACCGGCACTATTTTTAAGATCAGACTACCTAGAAAAAGTATGAAAAAGAAATAAATCTTATAGGGATACAAAACAATGAGTGAAAATAAGAAAAATATCAATGTAATGCTTGTTGACGACGATGTTGATTTTTTAACACAAACAAAAATTAGACTGGAAGCAGCAGGCTATGATGTAAGAACAGCTGAAAGTCAGGCTGGTGGTGAAAAACTTCTTGAAGAATTTACACCTGATCTGGCACTTTTGGACTTAATGATGGAAAATATGGATGGTGGATTTGCACTAGCATATCACATCAAAAAGAAAGATCCAAATATCCCAGTAATCATTGCTTCAGGAGTAACTAGCGAAACAGGTATTGAATTCGACGCTAAAACTGATGAAGAAAAATCATGGATCAAAGCTGATGCTTTTCTTGCAAAACCAATCCGCTTTGAACAATTGGAAAAACAGATTAACATTTTATTGAAAAAATAAACTATGTCAATACTTAAAGTACTTGTAGTTGATGATGAACTCGGTATGCGTCTTGGGATGAAAAAATCCCTGGCTCGCCACAGAATTAACATCCCCGATATCGAAGAGGAAATATCCTTTGATATTGAAATGGCTGAAACCGGTGAAGAAGCTCTTGAAAAAGTTACGACCTTTCAACCCGATGTGATGTTGCTTGATTACAAACTTCCGGCAATGTCAGGTCTGGAAGTGCTGGAAGAAGTCACATCTGAAGACAGCGAAATGGTGACCATTATGGTGACAGCCTATGCATCACTGGAAACTGCGGTTTCTGCCATTAAGCGTGGAGCCTTTGACTTCCTTGCCAAACCTTTTGAGCCTAAGGAACTTCGTGATGTGGTGGAAAAGGCCGCTCGCAATCTGATCCTTGCTCGCCAGGTAAAGAAACTGGAAGAAGAACGTCGCCAGGTAAGGTTTCAGTTCATATCAGTATTGGGACATGAACTAAAAGCACCGATCAATGCTGTTGAAGGCTATCTTGGAATCTTGTCCGACAAGGTTCTTGGACAAGAAATTGGCAAGTACGATGATATGGTAAATAGAAGTATGGTTCGTATCCGTGGTATGAAAAAAATGATTTCTGACCTCCTTGATTTGACACGTATCGAATCGGGACAAAAAGTACGGACACTGGAACAAGTCAATGTCAATGATATCGCCAAACTGGCGATGGAGACTGTTGAAATCGCTGCCAATGAACGAAACATCGAAGTAAACCTTCATGCTGATGAAGAAATTGTCATCGAAGCTGACAGTGGTGAAATTGAGATCATTATGAATAATGTGATTTCAAACGCAGTGAAATATAATAAGGACAATGGACAGGTTGACATTACATTGACCTATGAAAATGAAAAAGTAACAATCTCTGTAAAAGACACAGGAATCGGAATGACTCAGGAAGAAGCAGACTCGCTTTTCTCTGAATTCAAACGAATCAAGAATGAGAAAACCCGGAATATTCTGGGAAGTGGTCTTGGACTTTCCATTCTGAAGCGAATTTCAGGAATGTACAATGGTGATGTAAAAGTTACTAGTGAACCTGATGTTGGATCAACTTTTACAGTAAACCTTCTCACTACAAAATGATATAATACTTAATGGGGTACGATAGTTAATACAAATCCCTCCTTCAACCTCCTTCTTTCTTCGCCAAAAGAAATATATTTGTAATATCGTACCCTATCTCCTCAAAAATAATCTCCTTTGGGTAAAAAAACTTAGGACTAACACCATGTTTTAACATGGTGTATCATCAATAACATGTAAACATATCTAGTCTGCTTCAGCAGACTTCCCTGATAATATATCCTTTTTTGAGATTGTTATTAAATTTATACATTACTGTCACACTGAGTTTGTCGAAGTGTACAGTTTATGATGATAAAATTATCTCCGAAGGTCGCACTTCGATAAGCTCAGTGTGACGGTTTTGACTTTTTGATTGAACTTCCAGGTTGGATATTCTCTTACATAATTTTTCTATCCACTTGAATCTTTGTAATAAAATTTGTGATGCTAAAATAGAAGGTCTATATTTATTTAAAATACTTTTAAAGGGATAATATGCACGAAATATTCAATATTATAGAAAACAAAATTGGAATCAATGAAATAACTCAACTGAAACTACTGAAAACGATTTTGATATTAATTTTTCTGTGGGGATTGAGATATATCATTTTGAAAATATTATGGAATCAATCGGAAGATGCAAAGACTCGTTATATTTGGCGAAAAACAATATCCTACTTTACCTTCTTCCTAACTTTTTTGTTAATTAGTTTTGTCTGGATAAGTGGCTTAAAATTTTTGAGTACCTACCTTGGACTGTTATCAGCAGGTATAGCAATTGCTTTAAAAGATCCAATCACAAATTTATTTGGATGGATTTTTATTATTATGAGAAAGCCATTTATTGTTGGTGATAGAATACAAATTGGTGAAATAAAAGGTGACGTTATTGATATAGGAGTATCACAGTTTTTGTTAATAGAAATTGGAAATTGGGTAGATGCAGATCAAAGTACAGGACGAATGGCCTATATACCCAACAACTGGATTTTTCATAAAACTCTGGCAAATTATACTGCAGGATTCGAGTATATCTGGAATGAACTATCCCTAACTGTAACCTTTGAATCCGATTGGCAGAAGGCAAAAGAGATATTACAGAAAATCATTAACACTGAATCCAAAGAGATAACAACCAATGCTGGTAAGGAAATCAAAAAAGCATCTCAGAAATTCATGATCTATTATCGACACTTGACGCCGATTGTTTATATGAAGGTTAAAGACTTTGGTGTTTTATTTCATATTCGATATCTCACAAATCCGCGTCATCGTCGTGGAACTGAACAAAAAATATGGCAGGATATATTATTAGAATTTGCAAAACATAATGATATTGATTTTGCTTATCCAACTCAGCGGTTTTATGATAACAAAACTGAAGGTAAAACAAATGATATATCTGAATAAATTGGATAAATAAATTGCTTTCATATCATAAAATCAGTAATCTTTTAAAAAAATAAAACTATAAATTCAGGAGAATAAAATGGCAAAAAATTTAGTTGTAACTTTAATCGGTAAAGATGAAATCGGCATTGTTGAAAAAGTAACAAATATCATATTGAAATATCATGGTAATATTATTGAAAGTAAAATGGCACGTCTGGGTGGTGAATTCGTGATGCTTTTACAGATCATAGTCGGTGAAAATGAAATGATCGTCCTTGAGAAAACAATCACAAAACTTGAGGATGAAGGCTATAAAGTATTCTACAAAGAAACAGTTGACAATACTTCGGAAAAATTCTTAGGTTGGTTGCCCTATGAAATAATTGTAACGGGTGCAGATCATGAAGGAATCATCAACCAGTTGACACATCAACTTGCAAAAAATGGAATGAATGTAGAATCCATTGATACAAAAACATCGCCTGCTCCAATGAGTGGAACTGCACTTTTTACAATGAATGCTGTTGTACTTGCTCCTCCTAAAAAAACAATCCAGACCTGGGCTGAAGAACTTGATGAAGCAGCTGCAGAAATGAATGTTGATATTGATATTTACAATTATCGTGGATAAATAACGTTTACCTCCGAGGTTTCTTGTCCTGCGAAGCCTAAATAGACGAAGAAGGAATAAACCTGGGAGGTTTTTAATTTTCAAATCTCAAAGTACATATGATAAACAAATTCCAAATTCGAAAAATTAAATTCTAAACCTCTCAATCAAGAATAGAACTTATCCTAAACCACAAAGTTTGGAATTTAGAAAATTGATTATTGGAAATTATTTGTTATTTGGTATTTGAATTTTGTGATTTTTTATGGAGAAATTTTGCGAAGATACAAACAAGAAATAAAAGACCAAACTCAATTGGAAGCAATCCTAAAATCCACTAATATTGTCCGCATTGCAATGATGGATGGCGATATGCCCTACATCGTACCGCTGAATTACGGTTATAATAATAATTGCCTCTACATCCATTGTGCTAGTGAAGGTAAAAAACTCAACCTGCTGCGAGCAAACAATCAGGTCTGCTTCGAAGTAGAAGATTCTGTCAAAATCATTGATGGAGACAAAGCCTGTAAATGGACAGCGTCTTTCAAGTCAATCATTGGCTATGGTGAAGTAGAAATAATAGAAGATAATCAACAAAAAATCAAAGCCCTGAAAATTCTGATGACACATTTTGGTGCACCACATCAACATGAATTCGAAGAAAAACATGTGAAAGTCACCACAATCCTGAAATTGAAAATTATTGAAATGAAAGGAAAGTTGTCGAAGGATTTGTTATAGATTATAGTCTCTATGAAATATTTGAAGATGAGAATACACTAAGAAATTGGTATTATAATTTGCTTAAAAATAGTTATTACATGATTTTGCAATAGAATACAAGAGTTGTTTAATGGTTTTTAATCGAAAGAATTCCTCGTAGGCTCTGCCTCGAGGTAATTGATTACTTTATATATTTTTGAAGATTTTTGAAGTTGGACAGATTTTCGATATTGAATTCAGTGGATCACATTAGGTGTCAAAATCCCACCGAAAACCTAAAACCATCAGTCTCAGTTTCAGCATTATAATAATAGTAAATTGTTAATGGAAAATTCGCTTTGATGGTTGCGATTCCACCAAATTCTGTTGTAAATCCAAATCCAAAGGCAGTTTGAGATTGTGATTCAAAGAAATTACCATACTCTTCCCACATAAAAGTTGCATAAAATCGTTTTACATAAAGGCACCACAGGAAATCAATATCAGGAAACCAGAGATGACGTTTCAAAGTCATTGTGAATTTTGCATTAGTTGTGTTATTTGTAGAATTAAAGACTGGCATCGGTTCGATTTGCTTCTTGAAATCATAGCCATTGTCCTCAATATTTTCAGCCATGAAATCGACAATAAGTCCGTAATTAAATCCTAGGTTAAGCCCTTGAGTGAATTGTAATCCTTTTTGTATTCCTTCGAAGGATGGTTCACCAATTGTGTGGTTAGTATATAATGATAATTGAGAGTAGGTGGGTACCAATTCCTGCAAAGATTTTTGCCTGATAGATAGAGCATCAAAAGAAAAATACAAAGGCATTGTGTATTTATCTTTGTAAGTATAATCATTAGTTTCTAGTGTGTATGAAATTTGTGATTCTCTATCAAATAACTTTTTGTAACCAGCACCAAGATTGAGATTAGCAATGCTGGTTCTTACACCGTAGTCTTGTCTGAGCAATGGCCATTCAGTAAAAATTGAGAACTCAAATTCTTTCCAGGATTCATTCAAACT
>Ga0070729_10006227_pt1 | contig 11848 bp, 10 predicted proteins | sample tdDd472_FD_66725 | JGI IMG/M metagenome (GOLD analysis project Ga0070729, IMG submission 66725) | Marine sediment microbial communities from the Atlantic coast under amendment with organic carbon and nitrate - tdDd47.2 | ecosystem: Environmental > Aquatic > Marine > Coastal > Sediment | place...
AGCATGCCCTGGACAGCCACCTTCTGCATCGTGGGGGGCCTGGCCATGTCCACCCCCTACTTCTGCGGATTTGTAAGCAAGTCCATGATCATTTCGGCAGCCGCCCACGAGCACCTCACCCTGGCCTGGTTCGCCCTTCAGTTCGCTGCTGTGGGAGTTTTTGCCTATGTGGGCATGCGGGTTCCCTTCCTGACGTTTTTTCATAAGGACTCCGGCCTGCGCCCCAAGGAAGCCCCCTGGAACATGCGCATCGCCATGGGCCTTACCGCCCTTGGCTGTGTGTTTGTCGGCACCAACCACGAGGTTCTCTACAACCTCCTCCCCCATGCCGCCGACTACGAGCCCTACACCTTTGCCCACGTGGTGAATCAGCTCCAGCTCCAGTTCTTCGGCACCCTCGCCTTTTTGATCCTCCTGGCCAAGGGACTTCTGCCCAGGTTGGAGAAGGTCTCTTTCCTCGACACGGACTGGTTCTATGCCGGGGCCGGACGGCTCTTCTATACGGTGGTCGACAAGGCCTTCAACGGCATCAACACGGCCTGTGATGCACTTTTTGTAAAAGGGTTCACAGGAAGTGTTAACCGGTTTGCCCAGAAGGCCCCGGAGTCCATTGCCGTGGCCCTGATGGCTCCCTTCAACCACCTGCTCGGCAATGGAAATGCCGGCCAGGCCGACCTTTCCGAACGGGTGAAGCAGGCCTTCCGAACAGGCACCGTCCCCACCGGGGTAGGCGCCTTTATCGCCGTGCTTTTTATTTTTATTCTCTATGCCGTCAGAGGGTAAACGGAATACCCGGAAAAAAAACCAACGGACGGCACGCTCAAGCGATGCCGTCCGCACAATAAGGAACGATTTCATGATCTCACGAGACGATCTCAGACAAGCCGTTATCTTCGAAGACCTTACGGACGATCTTCTGGACCTTGTTCTTACCGTTGTCACACCGAAAGCCGTCGAAGCAGGAGAGCAGGTTTTCAAGGAAGGGGAACCGGCAGGAACGTTCTACATGGTCCAAAGCGGAGCCGCTCTCATCGAGCAGGACATCTCAGATACCATGACGGTCACCGTGGCCAATCTCACCCCCGGCGAGTGCTTCGGCTACTCCTCCATCACGGACGAGCACATCTTCAGCTCCAGTGCCATCTGCACCGAAGCAAGTGAAATCATCGCCATCGACACCAAGGGGCTGTTTGCCCTCATGGAGAAGAACCACACCCTGGGTTACATCGTCCATTCAAGGTTGAACCGAATCATTGCCCAGAGACTCATCCGCCGAACCGAACAATTCCTGCGGGCCCTCTCCTCCCACCCGGAGATCCATGAACTGCAGGAATAGAGAGACCACACACCTCCGCACAAAAAAAAATGACGCCCCGAAGGACGCCTCAAATTGCTCGCCCCCTTGGTTTCACATCAAGGGGGCGAGCGCATTTAAACAAAAAATCTCAGTAACTATTCAGCTCCAAAAAAACGGGCTCCGGCGGCAAGGTGTGCCACCTTGAAAGCGGGTAACGGAGCGCCAACCGGCGTCATCTTGCAACCATGGGTCCCCGGTCACTCAATCTGCCGACACGACCATAAAACGCACCATAAAGGCTTACCTCACACGCAAGGCCACCCGGGACGACATTGTGAATCTGTCGTTACGAAACAATGAAACAGGTCTCTTCTCAAGAACGGTGGCACTGCCTTACCTTCCACGCGAATGCCTCGAAAGAGAGTGTATCACGACGACCACCATGCATTCGCCATAGGGGATGCTCAGCGGGCTGCACGCACTTTGTGTTTTAACAGGGTCACAAAATGCCCGCTCTTTTTTAAGTTCTTGAACTCAAGTACCTCGCCTGAACCAAGCTCCACCCTCACCACAAGTGATGATGAAAATCGATCCCGGCGAACGTCCAGCCTCGCCTCTCGAATCTCATGATAGGCTATGGTCTGACAGTTAAAGGGTTTCAATATTTTCATCCGCTGTGTGCCCAGCGTCACCCCCAATGTCTGAAACGGCAGAAGGAAAAGCAGAGGCAGCATCAGCGCAGTCGCAACGTACCCCGCCGACCCCGTCACGAGAATTCCAAAAATCAGGAGCAGGGCCCCGAGAACCACTGCAAAAAGGCAACTGGCCAAAAAAACAGGCGCAGCAAGGAATGCCTGGGGCTTGAACTCCCTCGTAATCGTTGTGGCCATACCGGCGCACAAGGCATTCATTAATCGAGAAAACTGAGGGGTGTCGTAAGGGACAGGGATGGGCGGTTGGTTGTCCACACAAAGTTCGACCTGACACCCGGACAGATTCCTGATGTGAGAGATCCGCTTCCACAACCCAAAGAGCTTTGTGCCCTTACCGTTTTTGTAAAGCACCCCCTCAGAGCCAATCTCGTAAGTGATGCTACCATGCTTATAAGACTCACAGTCAAAATGTCTTGTCATACGCCACGTGCCACCCTGAATAGAAAATGCACCCTTCAATCAACGTTTCAAGGTAACAAAATACTAAATTCCGGCCTTTTAGGCGAGGGTTTTGTCAACAAGAACGGGTTCCCCATGGGGCCTCGTCTCCTTATCACCACCGAGACTGGTTGGAGGAGATGCCCCCCTCCGGGTAGGCCTGCAACGCATGAGTCCCAAAAAGCACAACTGCGTGTAACATCACCGTTCATGCTTGCCTCCGGCAGCCTTGCTGGGGGCCAAACTTTTGCCTATTTTTATGAGACAGGTTTAACAAACGAATTTTGCGAGGTGATTTGCCCCTTTCTAAAGAGATTAACGCCCCGGCTATTCCAAATCATTAAGAACATGAATCGTCTTCTGCCATCCAGCCCCAACGGGGCTGAATGGCAGAAGACGATGCAACCGGAAAGTTTTTGCGGAGCTCATTTCAAAAAGCGACCTGCCGGAGGCAACGGGATAACTACAACCGCGTTCGAGATGCCTCACCTCGCCGACCGGAGGCTTGTCGGCAACGGACTACCTCAATATCAGGATGATCAGGGAAAGAGCGGGGGGGAAAAGGGTCAGAAGAATCTCCCGTTGGCCGGGACTGAAGGCCTTGCCATGGCGAAAGCCCATGGCAAGAAGAAAAAAGAGGGCCAGCACAGGAAGTGCGGGCAGAAAGAGATGCAGCAGCTGGGCTGAGGCACACGCCAGGAAAAGCCCCAACACGGCCAGGGGTATCCCTTTCACCCGATCGTCCAGTCCAAACTGCCGGACACCGGATGAGAGAAAGACCACCATAAACCAGTCGGCAAGGCCAAATAGGGGAAAGAGCTCGAAGCTGCCGGGGGCTGCGAACTTCATCAGAAGCACTTCGGAGGCTGGGTAGATGCCTTCACGACCGGAGAGGTAGTAGTCGGCCACATCCCTTGCAATGAAGTGGGTGGGTCCCACCAGAAAGCTCACCACATCGGCACACACCATGACACTGACCAGGGGAAGGATCTCGTTGGGGTGTTTCAGAAATCTTGGAAGGTAACCTGCAGCCACCACCACAACCAAAATCTGCCCGCAGGTGGTCAGGGCCTCCCAGGCGGTGCGCCCCGGAACGCCCTGTCGAACCACCAGATAACTTGACGCAACAAGGCCCGCTCCCAGGAGCAGGATCGCCCAGCGCTGCCACTGAGGCACAAAAGGGGTGGCAATGGCGCTCACGCCCTTTTCGGTGATAAGGGTAAGAAAAAAAAGATGCAAGGCAAGGACCATTGGCCCCATACCCGCCAGCCGCCCCACAGACGCCGGAAGGATCCCCAGCAAGAAAACTCCCGCTGCACTCACCGCCAGCCAGAGCCCAACCACCCACAACGCCGCCATGATTCCGGATCGATTTCGCATAGTCATGCCGCTATTTAAGCACAAGCCAAAGGAAAAGCCAAAAGGCTTTGCCTCCGGCGGCCAGGGGATGATCCCCTGGACCCCATAAGGCGAATGCGAGACGCATATCACCATACGTCTTACCTCACGTACGCATTCGCGCGAAGGCCTACGTTCCGCATCGTGCAACACCAGTGCATGTGCGACCGGTGCTTCGATATCGCCCCAGGATGAATTCAGGTCAAGAGACAACAGGTGGCCACCTGGTTCTCTCTGTATCAAATGCCGGTGTGATTTGCCCTGAGGAACGAGGGGCAAAACGCATCGGCAACCAGCTTTCAAGGTGGCTCACCTTGCCGCCGGAGGCAAAAAAAAGCCTGCATCGATTTAGCGATGCAGGCTTTTGGCTGTTCATGGGTATCTTGCGATGCAGACCTATTTGGTCACTTTGGAGCCCCAGGTTTTAAGGCTGGCCATGCCGCCCTGAACGCTCACGGTGTTGGTGATGCCCATTTCGCGCAGGTTGACCTGGGCCTCGAAGGAGCGCACGCCGGTGTTGCAGATAAGGACCACCAGTTTGTCTTTGGGGACCTCGGCGAGGCGATTTTTGATCTCACCCTGGGGAATGCTGTTCCACTTGCCGGGGAACTTCTCGCAGAAGGGTGTGGAATCGGGACGCTCGCGGCAATCGATGAAGACGCAGTCGCCCTCGTCCCAGAGCCCTTCAAACGTCTCCAGGGGAACCAGGTTGACGAGCCCGTCAATGGCGTTGTCCGCGACGTTGGCCAGGGAGTTGACGATGTCCATGGCAGAGCTGAAGGGTGGGGAGTAAGCAAACTCCAGGTTGCTGATATCCAAAATGGTGGGCTTGTACTTCAGGGTGGCGGCCACGGCGTTGATACGCCCCACCATGGCGTCGCCGCTGCCGGCAAACCCCTGGATCCCCAGGACTCGCTTGGTGGACTTCTCCACCACCAGCTCCAGGAACATCAACTCTTTTTCCGGGTAGAAGTGGGCGCGGTCCAGCTGGCACATGGAGACGCTGATCGCGTCGAATCCGGCCTCTTCGGCAGCTTTCAGTGTCAAGCCGGTGCCTGCAAGGGACTTGTCGAAGAGTTTGACCACAAAGCTTCCCACCGGCGCTTCCGTGGTGGCGGAGCCTCCGGCCATGTTGGTGCCGATAACGCGGCCCTGGCGGTTGGCAAGGGACCCCAGGGGCCAGATACCGGGCTTGCCACTGATGGCATGCTTGAGTTCGATGCAGTCACCGCCGGAGTAGATGTCCGGATCGGTGGTCTGGAGTTTATCGTTGACCGCGATCCCGCCGGTGGGGCCCACATCGAGACCGGCATCCCGGGCCAGCTCCGCGTTGGGCTGAATACCCACGGCCATGATGACGAGATCGGCTTCCAGGGTGCGCTGGTTCGTGACAACACGCTGTACCGCCCCTTCATCGCCCTCAAAACCTTTCACGGTTTCACCAAGGTAAAAATTCACCTCGTTCTCTTCCATGGAGCGCTGGGCCATGTAGGCCATCTGCTGCCCGACAAACCCGGGCATGATCTGATCGCCGATCTCCACGACAGAGGTCTCAATACCCCACATGTCGGCCAGGGCTTCGGCCATCTCCAGGCCGATAAACCCGGCACCGACGATGACAGCTTTTTCCACCTGACCGGCAGCAACCATCTTTTTGATGGCCATGGCGTCTTCCAGATTGCCCACAGCGTGGATACCGGAAAGCTCCTGGCCTGGAATCTTAAGATCCCGAGTGCGACTTCCCGCACCGATGACCAGTTTATCGTAAGGGTAGCTCTTCTCGACACCGTCCTTGCCCTTGGCCCAGACCACCTTGGCTTCACGATCGATTCGGGTCACCAGGGTACCGGTGACCACCTCTTCGTATCCTTTGATGGTCTTGAAGAACTCTTCGTTGCGAACCATGTGGTAAGCAGTACTCTGGAGAGCGGTATGATCCGCCACATCCCCGGACACATAATAAGGAATGCCACACCCACCGTAGGAGATGTACTCGTCTTTATCAATGAGGGTAACATGGGTTGTGGGATCGATGCGCTTCACTCTGCAGGCAGCCTTGGTCCCCAGGGCCACGCCGCCGATGACAACAACTCGTCTTGACATCTTCTTGTCTACCTTTTTGCTTGTGCTTTTCGCCACTGGGTCGGCGTCACTGGACACATCATGGGTCCTATGGCGTCGCACCCCACTCACTCGCCCGCGTGTTCCGAACTGAAAAAAAGCCTGGTTTCATGAGCAAACCAGGAACTTCGTCAGCCCGGACACCCCCATTTTGTAGTATCTTATCCTCTGAATTACAAGAAAAACAAAGAGGGAATTGTGGGCAACAAACACAGTACCCTTTGCGGGTCTTTTGATGGTCTTTTCAAGGCGAGCCGCACCCCCCAACCCCTTGCTTACAGGAGGTCCAAAGCAACTGTTCAGTTCAATGTCGCCTCCGGCGGCCAAACTTTTGAAAAGTTTGATAAACAGGTTTAATAAACGAGTATTGGCAGCACTTGAGGCAAAGACGGATGTGATTTGGCCCGAGAAGCGAGGGGCAAAACGCATCCGCTACCCGCTTTCAAGGTGGCACACCTTGCCGCCGGAGGCAGTTTTTTGGGATCTGAACAGTGACGATAAAAACAAAAAAACCGGTCATGGCTTGTAAGGCCATACCGGTTTCGGTCATTCAGAGCTCTGATCATTCCAGACACACATTACGTCCTCAGGTGGTGCTCATCTTTCTTCAGGAGGGCCGAGGCGTCTTCCAGTGTGGGGACATCATAAATAATCAACCCGATCTCATCAAAGATGTCATCCACCATCTCCTTGAGTGCTTTGGGCAGGCCATCGGAGATACGGATAATACGGGAGACATTCAATTGGGCCAGGGTACACGCCACCTTTCGGATATGAAACGCGTTCTTTCTGTCGCCGTTCTCCTGGATGCGACTGATATCCACAACGACATCACAGCCACTACGCAAGGAATCCAACACCGTAAGGATATGGTTTGAGAACTGCTTGGCACCCTTGTAATCAAACTCCCCTGCCATTTTAACGTACAGGCGGTTTTCTGCTGTAAAGCCCCTGATGGCCCACATGGCTGTGCGGGTACGCCCCACTTTGCTCTCGCCTTTCTTATCGCGTTCGAGCTCTTTGATGCGCCGCTTTGCCCAGCCGATCTCTTTTTCCCGTGCTTCAACCTCCTCAAGAAGCTGGAAGATATCTTCAAGGACCTCTTCTTCGCCCAGCCCTTCAAGACGTTTGCCCCTGTATTTCTCAGCAATCCCGGAAAGCCTGCTCTCCGTCACGGCCATGCGTACTCACCTCGCTTTAAAGCGTTCATATCTATTCTCTTGACTTTATTATCGGAATTACACTACTTTTTTTAAGCTTCTTTTGAGAATTTTTTAATAACCCTTCGTTAAAATTAGGTATATGCTGACATTTCAACAACTCCTAAATCGTGTCAAAGAAAACGAAATAACATCTCGTAAATTCAACAAAGTTGAAGCAAAGATCCTGACAATTCTTAATTTCAGGGACCTGTTCGAGACCCTTCTTTCGGAGATATCAAAACAATTCAGCATTCCTTACGTCTGGATTACCCTGATGGAGGGCAGTGACACCTCCAGGCTTCTCCTTAAAGCCTTTGGCTCTTCGGAACTTCTCCCCGAACGGGTAAACTTGACGACACGCTCTCAGTTCCAGGGACTTTTAGGGACCGGCACCACCCCCACGCTGGTGAACGAAGAGATCAGCGCCTACCGGTCTCTCATTCCGAAGAACAGCAGCTGGCTGATCCGTTCCATGTCCATCGCCCCCATCAGTTTGGACGGTGAGATCATTGGCAGCCTGAACCAGGGGGATGTTGCCGCCGACCGTTTCTCGCCCGATCTGGATCCCGTGCTTCTTGCACAGCTGGCTTTAAAATTTTCCCTGTGCCTCTCCAATGTCACAGCCCATGAACGACTCCGCCTTTTAGCTTTCAACGACCCGCTTACCGAGCTGCTCAACCGTCGTGCCATGGAGCACGCCCTGGAGCAGGAATTCAACCGGGCCAAACGATACAGCCGTGAACTCTCCGTTGCCTTCCTTGACCTTGATAAATTCAAGTTTGTAAATGACCGCTTCGGCCACGATGCCGGCGACAGGGTCCTCATCCATGTGGCCAGAATCCTCTCCCTTCACACACGTGAAAGTGACATCCTCTGCCGCTTTGCCGGAGATGAATTCGTTCTGGTGCTGCCGGAAACCACCACGGTCAAAGCGGAATCCATGATGCTTCGCATTCAGGAAGAGTTGGGTGCAACGCCCATCGTCATTGATGGATACACACATTACCAGCATGTCAGCTTCGGCATTGCCTCCCTGTCCATAGAAAATGCCCCAACCTACCCTGCCTTGTTAAAGTACGCCGACAAGGCTCTGTATCTCAACAAAAAACGAACGGCCTGATCGGGTCCTTTCCCCACTGCTCAGCCCCAAAAAGCGGCCTTCGGCGGCAAGGTGTCCCCATTGAATGCGGGTTGAGGATGCGCTTTGCCCCGGTTCCTCGGGGCAAAACACACCCAACGGTGACTCGGGAACCGCCAGGGAACTTTATTTTCGAACCTGTTGATCAAATATTTCACAATGTTTGGCCCCACCAGGACTGTTACAAAAACAAGCTGAACCGTTACGTTCTCTCTAAAACCTGAAATAGGGAGGGTGCCGTTCCTTTTCAGTCAACAGGAACCATCTCTGCTTCTAGTTCTGGGCCCAAATCGAGGCGAGTATCCCTCGCCGACAAAAGCTCAACCGACCCCAAAGCCCCCCTCAGTTATATCCCGCCCAATATATACTCTTTTTCCATCTTCAAACGGCCACGAGCTTCAACCCACCCCACATGTTTACCCCGATTAACCCAGTTCTCACTTGACTAATATAAGCTCTGTTGCAAATCACTATTTAACTTAAGTTTAAACGGATGAGTAAACCATAGGTTAAAAACCGTTAAACTCTCCAGACATTGTGCACCAATATACGGAAAGGCCCATTCACACATGCGTGTTCAAGATTTAACGTCCCCGCAGACACCGTCACTGTGAGGCTTCCATCAGGGTTCCCGTGCCTTCACTCCGGAGAGGTGTTCGACCGTCACACTATCTCACCCAGCAATCGGGAGAAAAAATGTCGTTAATTACAGACAATAAAGGGTTCACGCTTCTTGAACTGATGGTGGCCGTTGCTGTCATCACCATCGTATCAGGCCTTGCGATTCCTGAATTTACACGTTGGGTTGAGAAGCAACGATTGGCCGGTGACGCTCGTCATGTTTACGGTTTGTTTCAGGAAGCCCGAAGCCAAGCCATTCTCACCGGTAATTCGGTGGTGGTGAGTTTTACCACGGGAAAGGGGGAGAGCGGGACGTACCTCGCCTTCATCGATAAGAACGGAAACGAATCCCAGGACAATGGGGAAGCCACCGTGGCTACCGGGCATGTCTCAAGCAACACGACAATTACCGCCTCTAGTTTTGACCCCAATGGTACGGGCAAGTTGACAGCCACCCACACATCCTTTAACGGCATGGGTCTTGTCACTGGCCGCAATGGGAGAGTGTCCCTTTCTGACAGCCAGAACCGAACAGCCACCATCACCCTCGGCCCTGCGGGCACAAGCTCCGTCTGCACAGGGAGTTAAGATGAAACAACCCATCAACAAATGCACAGCAGGATTCTCTCTCCTTGAACTGCTCATTGTCCTGGCCCTTACCGGCCTGGTCGCTGCGGCGGGCTATACCTTCTACACCTCCCAGTACAGAACCAAAATTCAACAGGACCGGGTGACCGGAATGCAGCAGAACCTGCGCTCGGCCATGGAAATCATGGCACGGGATATCCGCATGGCAGGTTACGATCCAACCGAAGAAGCGGGATCTGGTATCACAACCGCCACGGCCACACAACTCTCCTTCACCTACGCAACAGACGCTGACACCAATGGGATTGACGACGATGGGGACAACGTTGTGGATGAGGCCGACGAAGGGAGGCTGACCGCATCTGTTACCTACACCATCGGTGACGGCAATAAAGACGGGAACCCGGACATCCTCAGAAATTTTAACGGAGGAGGCAATGTGGTGGTAAGCGAATCCATGGAAGCCTTAGAATTCAATTACATCCTCCAAGACGGGTCCACAACCGGAGCCCCAACAGCATTGGACAACATCACCGCGGTTCGCCTGGCACTCCTGGCACGAACCCCCAGGGTGGATCCTGCCTTCAACAACTCCGTCATCTACACGGGCTTTGCCTCCAATTGGGGGCCCTTCGACGACGGCCGCAGGCGTCGCCTGCTCCTTAGAACCATCCAATGCAGAAACCGAGGATTTTAGGCATGTCATACACAAAAAACACCCAACCGGACAATTCCGCAGGGTTCACGCTGATTGAACTGATGGTTGCCATGGTCATCTTCGCCGTGGGCCTCCTGGCCATGGGATCTGTTCAACTCCAGGCCATGGGGTCCAACAGGGCCGCACAATGCATGACCGAGGCCACCACATTAAGCAGCGACCGAATCGAAGCCCTGATGACAGCGACCTGGACCGACTCGGCCACCGACAACGCCCTTACGGCAGGCACCCACACGAGCACACGCAACGGCTATACCGCAACCTGGACAGTGGTGGACGGGACCGGGGATGTGAAGAAGAAAACCATCACCCTCGGCGTCACCTGGCAGGAGGGGGGTAAAAGCCATCAGGTCAACCAGGTCGTTGTTCGATCCATGAAATAAGGAGGCTCCTTATGGCACCATCTCCCTGCGACACCAGACAATCTAACGACGAAGGAAGCATTCTGCTCATCGTGCTGATGCTCCTTCTTCTGGTAACCATCATCGGCATGTCAGCCATAGACAACAGTGTCAGTGAAATGCGCATCGCCCGCTATGACCGGCTGGCCAAGCGTAATTTCTACAATGCTGAAGCCGGTCTTTATGACGCCGTTGCCGACTTTGAACGCATCTACACCAACAGCACCGATACCGGCGGGAACCGCCTTTACCCGCTCTCCGATACCCTCCCCCCTTTACGTGACCGGGACCTGGACACGGCAGGAGTCTCCTTTGTCTCCCCCTTGCAGGCAAACGGCGTTCCCGTGGCGTGGATCGAAGTCCGCAGCGTCCTTCTCAAAGCCAACAAAAAAAGCGCCGGATTAGGGGCTGGTGCAGAACAGGTCCCGTCCATGCTTCACATCGGCCCGGCCCCGGAAGGCTTTGATGAAAACAAGTACAGATCCAGGCACTACGCCATCACAGCAACGGCCATTGACCCCGCCACATTTGATGCGACCAACCCCAACGCTGCCCTGACAGGTGTCATCCTGCAGGCAGGCGTTGTGATGGCCGAAGAGACCACCAAGGTCCAGCATCTCTCCGACCTCTAATTCCAACCCCATGGTGACTCTGATGAAACGCTTTCTCCTGATCCTCCTCGCCCTTTTCGGACACATGGCCCTGTCCACCCCGGCATCCGCCGATGACGTGGCCATCTACGGCACCCAGGCCATTACCCTCAAACCCAATGTCATGATCATTTTTGATAACTCTGTGAGTATGGGAAGGGCTGACGTTCCCAAGCCGGAGTACGACCCGGATTTTACCTACTCCGGCCGATATCCGAAGAACGCCGTCTATTACCAGGGGTACTACCCGGGCAACTTCTGGAATAGACCTTACTATTACTGGGACAAGGTGACAGACAATGTGGGTAACATCAGATGCGTAAACGTCAAAACAGCTTTGGAAACAAAGGGTTATATCACTGCCAGTATTTACGACAACACCCTGAACTGCGGGGGAAACTCACGTCGGCTGCGCACAGGCAACTTTCGGAACTATGAAGCCAACGGATCCGGAGATATGGCAACACGCCTTCTCGTGGCCAAGCAGGTGGTCACGTCTCTGCTTAAGGATACCCCGGACGTCCTCTTCGGATTGATGGTGTTTAACTCAAATGATGATGGTG
>Ga0070729_10006228_pt1 | contig 11848 bp, 8 predicted proteins | sample tdDd472_FD_66725 | JGI IMG/M metagenome (GOLD analysis project Ga0070729, IMG submission 66725) | Marine sediment microbial communities from the Atlantic coast under amendment with organic carbon and nitrate - tdDd47.2 | ecosystem: Environmental > Aquatic > Marine > Coastal > Sediment | place...
TATTTAAATAATGAAGTGGTACCTGCTTTTAAAACTCCGATAATAATAAAATCAGGGAAGGTTCTTTTATAGGCAGTTAGCCTGAAGGGTATATATGTTAATGCTAATCTTACTTTCCTTATTACGATTCTTAATAATTGCTTTAAAGTCCTTTTTTTTGTAAAATAAATGCTCATAGTTGGTAAGATAACCTAGCTGCTTTGTTGCTGTGTCTTTAATCCAGTGAAATTTATTTTATTGGTTTTATAGAGTATCAATGTTAACCAATTTGTAGTGCAAATTCCTAGTGTTGCACCAAATATACCATAAGTTGGGATAAGAACAATGGCAAGGATAAAAATAATAGCCGCTCCAAAAAAGTTAATCCACATAACCTTCATTTCCTGATGTAATTTGTAACAACTAAAAATATCTGCAATAAATAAAAAAGGTGGTAAAGAAGCAAACGTCATTACTATATAAATCTCCATATCAAATCTTACAACTGTGTAGGTATTTAGAAAAAACCAAACCATCGCACTTCCAACAAATACAATCGGGACTCCAACCAAAACCAGAAGCTTTCTAATTTTGGTGAGAGCCAATTGATTTATCCTGTAAATATGTTTACTAAAGGGATGTAATATAAATGCAGATATTCCTCCTAACATCATATAGGCCGTAATCAATATTTGGTATTGTGCCAAATCTGCCGGAGTAAGAAAATAATCAACTACATAAATATCCACTTTTGAATGCACCCAGCCACTTAAACCAATCAGAAAAAAAGGTAAGGCTGCTATGATGTTGGTTTTATCGAACCTCATCACTCCTCTCTTCGGAAATGGTTTTAGGACCAAAATCATCACAAATGATTTTACAAATAATGAAAACAGGTAAACTGTTAGAAAAAAGAATACAGAAAATGACTTCACAAATATAACTGCGCTCAGGATGATTAAAAACCCCAGAAATTCAGCGACTAATTGCTGTTTGAATTTTTGATGATAAACTATTAAACTGTTGAAACTGTTGTAAATAAACTGAATAACAATTAAGGCTATTGCAGGCAAGGAAATATTGATGGGGTAAAAAATTAGCAATATCAAAGATAGACTTAAAAAAACAGACCTTGTGACCAGGCTCGAATAAAAGAGGGTATTAATTCCTGCCGGATTTCTGCTATAAGCCCTTATCAGGTATTCTTGATTGCCCCAGTTTGAGGTAAAACTAAAAATGAAGAGAACAATCATTATGCTTACCAACTCACCCCAGTTGGTGGCACCACAATACTGTACCCCAAGAACTGCAATTCCAAAATTGAATAATGATGGAGCTGAACTCCTTAATATATTGAGAATTACAATATTTAATTTTTTGGGGATCAAAATAATGAGGTGTGGATAAAGTAAATATTTGATGAAAACATTTTCATATTACATCACAAATACCTGTTCTATATAAGAATCGACAGTTGATTTAATGGAGTAGTTTATCTTTTGTAAAACAGACTCCTTATTCAGTAGAAACTCCACAATTCGATATGAGGCTTCTTTCTCCCCTTCGACAATTGATATTTCTTGAATTTCAGGGGCAATTCCTACATTCGATGAAAAAACTTTCACATTAAGAGAAAGGGCTTCAATCAATACCATACCAAACGATTCATATTCCGACAAATGAAGCAAACATTTTGATTGTCCCATTTTTTTTAACACCCCTGCCCTATCCAGTTCACCCCTCATGTGGATATTTTGCGTCATACCATACGCATCAATTAACTTTTGGAGGTTTTGTATTTCGGGACCATTACCTACTATTTCTGCCTTCACATCAGCGAGTTTAGTTCGCACCTCTTTTACTACACGAATAAACCGATCGAAGGCTTTTAGCGGTATCAGGTTGCCGACACCCAGGATGTCAATCTCTCGATTACTTCGGGCAGGAAGTTCTATATCGTTGATCCCCCATGGAATGATAAAGTTGGTTTCGATGCCAGCATTTTCCATCAGGGTTTTGGCATGAAAGCCGGACAATGTAACAATGAGTGGCAGTTTCTTGATTTTCTTAAAATATTGATTTTCCTTCAGCGCATCTTGCCCCATAAAAGTACAACTATGTGGAATATCCAATTTTAAGGCTATTTTGTTTCCTATGTAAGCACACTCGTTAAACCAAAAACTATGCACCTGGATAATAGGTTTATGTTCATTGATCTCATCGGCAAGTTTTAAGACCTTCAGCCAGTTCAAATACCTCATCAATCCTTTTCTATTTTTCCCTCCTAGTGAATAAACTTTTATCCCATGCCACAAATAGTTTTCTTTCCGATATGGGTATTGAAAGGTAATTACCGAAATTTCAAACAGCTGTGTGGCCTGAAATTGCTTAAAGAAATCCTGTAAGGCCGGGATACAATTGGTTTCGGCCTCATTCTCAGGGAAACCAGGAGTCAAAAACAATATATGCTTTTTAGTTTTCAATACGATACAATTTCCAGTTTGCGTCCAATTCCTTAATTAATGTAAGCTGATGTTTATTTTTTATTTGATTCCAATTGATCATTGGGTTTTTTCCCTCCCACTGAGTCCTGAATTTCTCTTCATTAAATAAAACCAAGGCGCCCTCATCAAAACTTTTGTATTCCTCTTTCCATAAATTCCGGTATTCAAAATCCAGCCCTCTACCCTCAAGAGCAATGTCTATCTCAAAACTATATAATGTTTGGTTTTGATATGCATACATTTGTGTTGTAATTTCTTTTTCCACCATACTTAACCGAAAGGTTGGTTCTATGGCCCTTACAAATAAAACCAATTGCATTACTACGAGTGCTGCCAAGATATAATTTCGTTTTTTTTGAAATCGATCCATTAAATCGGTAAATGCAGGAAATAAGAGAATCAAAACCAAAGGATAGGTCAGCAATAAAAAACGATTATTTTGATAAGGAATTCCTGCCAAAAAAAAACTGTAACTAATTACAATGATAGCAATTGAAACATAATCAACTTTCAGTAGAAGTTTTCTTTTTTTAAAAAGAAATAAAAATAAAAGGCCGTTTATCAATAAAAATCCGGGTGAATATACAGATGAAAATGCATACAATAAATTAGGTAATATGTAATTGAAAATACCAATTTCTCCAACAAACGAAGATTTAAAGAAGTTTTTAATATCCCAGGTGACGATGCTATTGTGATGAAAAGGATTGAATTCTTCAGTTTCCAAATAGTAATGCAAATAAAGGAACATAACAGGAACAAATGATGCCAGGGAATGTAACCATTTTTTATTCTTAATTTCAACATAACCCACTGCTAAGAAGATTAGAGCGATGGGAATTGCTGCCACATATCTGGTAAAGACACTTAATGATCCAAACAATAAACACCAAAAAAACGCTCCAAATGTATGCTTGTCACCGTATCTAATCCCAAAATAAACACATCCTGTTAACCAAAAAGCAGCCAGCAGGTCGGACATGGCCATAACTGATGCTCTTAGCATGTAGGGCGACAACAACAATGCGATAATAAGAAAGGGAAGCACACAGGACTCTTTAAAAGTTAATTCCTTGATGATCCTGCGGGTAAAAATTAAGAGACCATACAAACTGACAAATGAAACAAACTGCGTGGAAATGTGGGCCGGAATTACTAATGATAGAATGCCGGCAACAATTGGGTATCCTTTTGGCCAAACAAATTCCCCCGGATGAATACCTGTGAAAATAAATGCTTTTATTCTTTCTGTGTATCGTAAATACTCATAACTATCCTGGCCGTACAATCCATCATATTCAAAAATTCTTAATACAATAAATACCAAAACAGGTATTAAAAGCAAGCTTGATTCAACTCTATTTTTAAGGATTGAATTCATAGTTTCGACTGCTTTTTACCCTGAAAACTATGGACCTGACAATGGCAAGTAACAATATTATGTTCTGTCTTCAATAATTTGAATATCTGATTCTCTGTATTTAGCATTGGAAGCTCTTAAAACAATCAATTTGTGTAATTAGAATTCCGACTAGTTTTATTTCCTTTAGTGACATCGTGCAAATCTATTTTGATTTTAATGGTTATCGCACAAAGGTATGAAATAGGAATAAAACTAGATTACAATTAAAAAGCCACCTCTCCCATTTTCAAAAAAGTTGAAAGCTTACAACTATTACAGCCCCATCAACCAAGTTATTTGTATTTTTGAGCGTTTTCAAATGGTTGTGAGGGGTGTGCACTACATACTAACAAAGGTAATACACAGTAAATCATAGCCCGAATCCACTTTAGGTTGATATAGACAAATGAGTAATAACATAGAAATACGAGGAATCAGTAAGCAAATTGCCAGTAATTGGCCACCAGCCATAATTGCAAATCTTTTTCAACCTTCCGAAAAATTGAGTGATATAAAATAATGAATGATAAAAAGGCAGTAAAGCATAAAACTGCGATCATTATTGGTGCAGGCCCGGCGGGTTTAAGTTGTGCTTATGAACTCACAAAATACAAGATGAAAGTCGAAGTTTATGAAGCATCGCCTTTTATTGGGGGCATGGCACGCAGTTTTGAACTCTGGGGACAGAGAGTGGACATGGGACCTCACCGATTTTTTTCAAAGGATAAGCGTATAAATGATTTTTTCATTTCTCTGGTTGGTGATGATTTTACGGTTGTGAACCGTCTTACAAGGATATATTACCGCAACAGGTTTTTTCATTACCCTATTAGACTCTGTAATGTATTAAGAAACCTGCCATTAATAACCATTATGCAGATTCTATGGGAATATTTACGAATCAAGATATTTCCATACAAGAATCCCACAACATTCGAAGAATGGGTATCAAACAGGTTCGGGCGCAAACTTTATGAGATTTTTTTTAAAAATTATTCTAAAAAGCTTTGGGGGTTACCATGTTCGAAGATTGATTCTGATTGGGCTGCACAACGAATTAAGTCACTTTCTCTCTGGGAAGCCGTGGTCAGTGCCGTTTTTGGAAATATAGGATACAAACACAAAACCCTGCTTAACCAGTTTGCCTATCCAAACAATGGAACTGGTACAATATACGAACGAGCTACAGATTATATTAAAAATCATGGTGGAAAAGTGAATTTGCAAACGCCTGTGAAACGAGTGGTACTTGATGCTCATAGAATAGCAAAAGGGATTGAGTTGGAAGATGGAAGAACCGTATCAGCCGATTATGTGATATCAACTATGCCATTGACTACAATGGTTAGAGGGCTGGATAATGTTCCGGAAAGTGTAGTTAAATCTATGGAAAATCTCTACTTCAGAAATGCTATACTGGCTTATCTCGAAGTGGATTGCTTAAACTTATTTGATGACAACTGGATATATATACATTCTCCTGAGGTACAGCATGGAAGAATAACGAATTTTCGCAATTGGAGTAAGGAAATTAACCGGAAGACAAAGACCACAATTCTCTGTTTGGAATTCTGGGCATTTAATAAAGACCCATTGTGGATTGAAAAGGATGAAACAATTGCAGAATTGGCGAAGAAAGAAGTACGCAAGCTTGGGCTGATCCCAGCTCAAACCAAAATATTAAACTCTTATATATTGCGGGTTCCACATTGTTACCCAGTATATGAAACCGGTTACCAAGTACATCTGAAAAAAGTTATGAATTACCTTAACACGATTAAAAACCTTATTCCAATTGGACGCAATGGCGCTTACAAGTACAATAATCAGGATCATTCAATTCTGATGGGTATTGTTGCAGCCGAAAAGATCACGAAAGGGCTGGATATTGACCTATGGGAAATTAATACGGATACAGAGTACCAAGAGCAAGTAAAAACTAAAAATGTCATGTTACCTTAACACTATAATTGAAAGACTATATTTTGAACAATAAAAGGAGGAATAATATCATCAAGGATAATAAATATTATGCTACGAACACTTATCAAGGGTAACTCCGGCGCAAACGTTGATTCAGAACACCATTCCTGACTTACTGATCCATCTAATTTTAACAATATTCCTATACATTTTACCGGAGAGTTTCCTTCCAACATACCATAACTGATTAGTTGTGTATGAGAACATATTTATGATCAGATACCACCTGAAAATCTTAAGTCATATTACAGCGCAGCATGTTGAGAAGTTTTTTGTAAAGCATAAAGTCTGGCAACTTGGACATAAAAGTTATTCTTCGAGAAAAGTATATTCAACCAATCTTTTGTTGTCTAACGTTATCTATATTTGTATTGAAAAATCAACGCGTAAAAGCCAAAACTCAAATAAATTACAAGGTCAAAGATTCAATGTTAAAAATCGTTTTAATGCTTCTTTTTCTTTTTGCGCTTCTTAACATCTTCCTCAGCCTCCTGAATTAGAGCCTGCCAATTATGGGCTTTTTGAGTGGACATATCGAGCGTAATCTGATAGTCTTTTTTAGAAATCTCAAGTCGTTTGATAGGTTTCCCTAAATTCTCTTCAATTTCAGTTAACAATTCTTTTTCTTCAGCACTGCAAAAAGAAACGGCATTTCCTTTTTGGGTGCCACGCCCGGTTCTGCCTACCCTGTGTACATAATTTTCAGAAGATTCAGGTAAATCATAATTTATTACATACTCCACATTTTGAATATCGATGCCCCTTGCACTTACATCTGTGGCTATTAAAACTTTCAAAGTTCCTTTTCTAAAAGCTTGCATAGTGCGTTCACGCTCCTCCTGCAACTTATCGCTGTGAATGGTATCAGTTACCAGGTTCACTCTTTCCATAGCTTTTTTTACACGCTCGGCCCTTACTTTTGTCCTAACAAATACCAATATTTTCTTTTCAGGATGATCCTTAATAACTGATTCAAGGAAGAAACGTTTGTCATCCATTTCAATATAAGCCAGTGCGTGATCAATATTTTTTGCAACGGGATCTTTAGGAGATATTTGTATTCGTATAGCGTCTGTAACAAGTGAATATGCCAGGTTTTTTATCTCTTCGTTGATGGTGGCAGAGAAGAAGAGTGTTTGACGTTTTCTGGGCAGATGACGCATCAAATCGCGTATATCTTTAATGAATCCGAGATCAAGCATGTGGTCGGCTTCATCCAAAACCAATATTTCTACGCGGCTCAACTTCAGCGCACCCTGGCTTACGAGGTCGAACATCCTGCCTGGAGTAGCAATTAAAACATCCACGCCTTTATTTAACTGTTTGATTTGTGGCTCCTGATCTACACCACCATGAATGCAAAAAGTTGTAATCCTTGTATGTTTCCCCAATACACTGAAAACCCCTTCAATTTGAAGGGCAAGTTCGTGGGTTGGTGCCATAACAAGGCACTTAACACCATCGGGGCGTCCGCTGATTTTACGATCCTGCAAAATGTGTAAAATAGGGATTGCAAAAGCTGCAGTTTTCCCCGTTCCTGTCTGGGCAATCGCCAATACATCTTCCCCTTTCAGGATGGGAGGAATTGATTTGTATTGAATATCGGTTGGCTTTTTATAGCCCAGTTTCGAAATGCTGGTTTTTATTCCGTCAGCAATACGGTATTGATCGAATTTCATATTTTGTTAAATATGGTACAAAGGTATGAAATAGAGAGAAAGATAAAAGGTACTCATCCCCTACTTTTGATAAATGATGAGTTCAGAATAGCGTTTCATCGGAATCACCCGGTGTGACAAAGCAAAAAATGATGGCAATAATCAAGAAACTGAACCTTAATACTTTAATGTCCTATTATGGACATATTGTATTATTACCGTACACATTAACTTTTTCAATCTCAAATCCTATTCTTCTAATGTGATGAAATTGCGACTTTTATATGATTTGGCGCAATATTTGAACATATAAATTACTCATTACCACCCGGATGAGTTTATAATTTCAGTCACATTTAAAACCTACCAACATGAAAACACACATGCCACTTAAAATCTTAGTCCTGGTAATCATTGTTTATGTAGCATGCATCTCCTGCAAAAAAGATGATGAAGGCCAGCTTCCTGTTCCGGACCCTACCCTTTCAGAAAAGATCCAATCAGCTCTGGATAATGCCATAGCTGATTACAACGGCAAAGGCGTTTCTCTTGCTGTTTTATTACCGGATGGCGAAATTGTAAAATGCGCCAGTGGGATTTCCCATGCCAACGTGAAGGTAAATACCGACATGCTCTTCAGTGCCGGAAGTATCACAAAAATGTTTACTGCTACAACTATTATGCAGTATATGGAGGAAGGTTTGCTTAGTCTTGATGATTCACTTCACCAATGGTTCCCTGCTTACGATAACATCGACAGTACCATTAATCTCCGGCAATTGCTCAATCACACCAGTGGTATTTATGAAATTACACAGAATGATGCTTTCTGGCAACTTGTTTTTTCTCAACCTGATTCCATTCTTGAAAAGGAAGAATTGATCATGGAATATACACTGGAACCGCATTTTGAAAAGGGAACCGGATGGAACTATTGTAATACCGGGTACATCATTCTGCGTATGTTGGTTGAGGATCTTTCTGGAAAAAGCATTGCATCAGAATATCGCTCCCGATTGATCGATCACTCAAATCTGGAGAATACTTTTACATATCTAAATGAAGAATTGCCGTCAAATACAGCTCATGGTTGGTTCCATCTTGATGGAGATAATGTTTATGATGAGATACCCCCTGAAAATTTGAAGTCATTTTACAGTGCTGCGGGAGGAGGAATATTTTGTACGGCTGAAGACCTTGCACTCTGGGCGAATAAGTTATTTATCGAGAAAAGTGTAGTCAGCCAATCTTCGTTGGATCAAATGCTCACTATGCACTCCCCATGCAACGAAGAAATGGTTGAAAGCTATGGCCTGGGAATCTATGAATTTAATCCCAACCTGTTTAATGGCCACAAAATAATTGGCCATGGTGGCGATCCTATAGGTTATGCTGCTGGCTGTTTCTACCTGCCGGATTACAATGTTTGCATCGGAATTATGGACAACACAGAAGATGGAAACGTAATGTGGGTAAGCAATGAAGTGGTTGATTTAATTATTGAATACCTGGAAAAATAAAAGGATTTCAGTGATCTGACCAATTTCATCCTGCCCTTTGGAGTCTAAAAAACTGGGATGGCGTCATTTGGGTCATTTGCTTAAAAATGCGGTTAAAACTGGCCTTGGAGTTAAATCCAGCATCATAGGCAATACTGATGAGTTTAAGGTTGCTATTGGCAGGGTCATTCATCAATGATTTTACTTCCTTGATCCGGTAACTATTAATGAATTCATAAAAATTCATATGATGTACCTGGTTGATTACACTTGACAACTGATGCCTTGTAAGATCCAATTCTTCAGCAAGATCCTGCAGGCTAAGTTCAGGGTTCAGGTAAGGTTTCTCAGAATCCATAAATTCCACCAATCGGTTATTATCAGTATCATAATTGGCTTTTATCAACTTTTCTTCGGATTTTTCTACAGGTAGATCTTTTGTATCTAGCACTGCTATTTTTTCTTTATGGCCATTTAGCTTTGCTGGCCTGCTAAAAACCAGCCTAATTTTACTTTCGTCTACCTTAAAGATTTCAGGGGTTTTAATGGCGACATAGCTGATGATGTAAATGATTACTACCAGAATAAGATAAACAAATATGAAAAGATCTACATTTACGGGCACTTTAAAAAATTCAAGATTGATGCTTACTGTACCAATAATCCATGCCAGCAAACTAAGCGAAATACCGGTATATTGAACCTTGAGTATTGCCTTGTCGATATTGGACTGGTAGTTTTCGATTTCCTGTTTATACTTCGACAAAAGTTTGAGTGAAACGATGGAATAAATAATTCCCTGCGCAGCAATTATTTCATCGCCGATGATTTGAATTACCTGGTAATAAACGGTTTTATTTCTTAAAATATCCAGCTTCTCTGCTCCACCTTTTAAATAAAAAACCGAGAACAATAATATATTGATAAGCATGGGGATAAAATGAAGGAGGTCTCGCTTTTTGAATCTTTTTTGATCAGATATCAGGTATTTAACCTGGAGATAAAGCAAAGGGAAAAACGCAAAAAGCAATTGTGAAAAGGTTTTTAATAAATGAGGAAACCTTGAGTACAGTCCTTCATCCTGCATTGGAAACTGAAACAATATCAAACCCCACAATAAGGTTAGCAAACCCAGAAGTCTGTTTGATAACTTGTTGACTTTTACCGAAAAAAGGAACACTGACAGAAGCATTCCCTGAATAGCACCTAAATAAAAAAGAATGGAAACATATTGCTCCATGACTATTGCATCAATGATAACTTACGTTATAAGAAATAGGTTTAATGCGTCAAAACTAATAATATTTATTCAACCATTTCATTAAGATTTTTAATTAGTTCAAAACTGAGCCAAAACATCATCACCCTGAATAAAAAAAAACCCCGCCAAATGAATGACGGGGTTAACTTAATTAAAACCTAACGTTTATATAAATAAAGCTACTTGATAACAAGCTTCCTTATTTCGCTGATAGTTTTGGTGTTGATCTTAACGAAATATATACCAGCTTCGAGTGAGCTGACATTGATTTCGGCCTGACCATTAAACACCTGGTTGATTGCAGCGCGACCCTTTGTGTCGTAGACAACAACTGTAGCTTCGCTGTAATCACCATTAAGACTGATATTTACCATATCAGTTGCCGGGTTTGGATAAATACTGATGTTGGTTGTGATGTTTTCCTCGATCGAAGTTGCTTCTTCACCGAATTTCAAAATCATCGAGCGACCCATGTCTGTGAATGACCCGCTGTTCGGCATCGAAGTCTCAAAACTAACTTCAACTTCCTCATCTGACGAAAGTGTTTGATTGAAAATTCTGAAACTCATTTGCTCACCCTCTTCAAGGCCATCAATAGCATCTGATGTAAAATCATCACTGTGTGCAACCAGCAACAAGTTCTGGTTCTCACCATTGTATTGAGTATAACCAACACATGTTCCTGAGCTATTGAATACACCAATAAAGTCACCTTTTTCCAGATCAGCAAATGCTGACTTGTTTATTGAAATAAGGTGTTGACTTCCTGTTACTGTATATTCCCAGGGAGCGTTTTCAAAAACTTGCTTCTGTGCATTTAAATAACCCATCTTTGTTGGTTCTTCACACAAGAAAGTAGCTTCACCAGGCTGTGTCATATTAATAAGATATCCTACGCCGGGCTCAAGTACCTCAAGACTAAATATTCCACCTTCGGGCCAATAAACTCTTTGACTGTTAATATCGAAGGCAAAAGCAAGGCTGTTGCCAAATTGTAAAAATAATTCATTAGCAGAAACTGGCTGGTCACACAATACTGGAATATAGTTTGATCCTGCTGGTACTGTTATTGTTTTGTCTTCCAACATATCACCAACAATGGTGAAACACTTAGGCTCATTCATTTTTATCTTATATCCTCTTTGGGTGTTCCAGTTTCCAATGGTATTGATACTATATGGAGGCCAAAAAATTCCGGTATTAGAAATCATAATCTCCATCTCATTTACAACACCTGATAATACATCTTCCAAAGCAGGATTTGCCATAACTTTATAACTCGAAATCCCGCTCCATCCTTCTGGTATGCAAATAAGCTGGTAATCTCCTGTGGTTGCATCGGCAGCAGCTGCTTCTATCGAATACATATTCACGCCAACTGTTGACCAGGCTTTGTAATAGAAAGTAGTGTTGGGTGCCAGGTCGGCATGGGTAAATTCTGTCATCGATCCTTCATAGATAACAGTTCCGTTACTTCCAATTTCACTTCCAACTGGATAAGCATATCCGTTCATTGGTTGATCAAATGAGTCTGTAGTATTGTAAGCAATAATCACATTATC
>Ga0070729_10006230_pt1 | contig 11841 bp, 11 predicted proteins | sample tdDd472_FD_66725 | JGI IMG/M metagenome (GOLD analysis project Ga0070729, IMG submission 66725) | Marine sediment microbial communities from the Atlantic coast under amendment with organic carbon and nitrate - tdDd47.2 | ecosystem: Environmental > Aquatic > Marine > Coastal > Sediment | place...
CAGCTTCAGTTTGATATTATAAGTCTCCCTTCCGATGTCTATTTTTTATCTAAAGTACCGATTAGTTTAAACCCGCTCTATTATCTGATTGTTTCGGGAATAGCTTTTATTATTTGTCTTTTGGCAGCTTATATCCCCAGCAGGTTTGCCGCGAAAATGAATCCCGTTACAGCGTTGAGGTTTGACTGATGTTTGAAATGTTTATCGCATTGCGGTACCTTAAATCGAAGAGGAAAATAAATCTTATCTCCGTGATTTCAATTTTGTCAACTATCGGGATAACTATCGGTGTCGCGGCTCTTGTTATCGTACTATCGGTTTTTAACGGATTTGGCGGTATAGTAACTTCTATTCTCATGAATTTTGATCCGAACGTGAGGGTTACTTTTACAGAGGAGAAGCATAATGACGTTTACCAGAAGCTTTTAGCAGACCTTTCAAAGGAAAAACAAATTGATAATTATTATTCCTTTGTTGCGGGAAAAGCGATTTTATTCACGGGTAAAAAATATGAAATTGTTGAACTTCGCGGGCTGGATATACCAAATGACCGGAAGTGGGGTGTGACAGACCTGCTACTCGGTGGGAGCAGCAAACTTGAGGCAGATGATATTTCACCGCTTATAATTGGTTTTCCACAAAGATTAAAACTAAGTAAATCTGTTGGTGATACGATTACGGTTTCATCTTTTTATAATATTGAAAAAACCGTGTTTAGCCTGGCGCTTCCGGTTAACAGAAAAGCCGTGATTGGGGGTGTTTATAAATCGAACAATAAAGATTATGATAATAATCTTGTTTTTACATCACTCGAAACCGGGCAGAGTATTTTGGGATTTGGCAGCCGAGTGAGTGGAATAGATATTAAACTCAAGGATGCCGATTTTTCTGAAGAGTATAAGGAAATTCTGGAAAAAAAATATGGCAGTTCCGGTATAAAAGTAGAAACATGGTTTGACCTCCATCGTGATTTATATTCCGTGATGTTAATTGAAAGATGGGCAGCGTATATAATTCTTTGCCTGATTATTGCCGTTGGAACTTTTAATATACTGGGTTCGCTCACCATGACTGTGGTTGAAAAGAGGAAGGATATAGCGATACTCAGGACAATGGGCGCTAATGAAAAATCAATTCTAAGAATATTCATGTTTGAAGGGATGTTAATAGGGTTGCTGGGAACAATTATCGGGATGGCTATAGGGTTACTGGTTTGCTGGCTACAGATAGAATATAATATCTATCCTCTTGATCCAAACAAGTACATTATTGATTATCTGCCATTGCAGGTGAAACTCTCGGATATTTTGGCAATAAGCGGGATGGCGTTTTTTCTCTCGTTTTTATCAGCTCTTTATCCGGCGAGGAGAGCGGTTAAACTTGGTATTACAGATTCATTAAAGTGGGAATAAGATTTTGAAAAACGAAATATTATACGGCACAGGCATTAATAAAATTTTTAAAAAATCGAATAAACAATCTTTGCATGTGCTTAAAAATGTTGATATTGATGTAAAGGAACGGAAAATAAATGTAATTATTGGTGCTTCCGGTGCCGGGAAAAGCACTTTGCTGCATATTTTAAGCGGACTTGATCTGCCTGATTCCGGCGAAGTTTATACTCTGGGGAGTAAACTCACTGAATTAAAAGATAAAAAACTAGCAGCGTTCAGGAATAAAAATATCGGGTTCGTGTTTCAGTTTCACCATTTATTACCCGAGTTTACAGCGTTGGAAAATACTGCCATTCCTGTGATTATTTCCGGTTTGGGTAAAGATGAGGCATTTAAAAAAGCAAAAAAATGGCTGGATATAGTTGGGCTGACAGAACGAATCCAGCACAAACCTTCGGAACTTTCCGGTGGGGAACAGCAGCGTGTAGCAATAGCCAGGGCGCTCGTGAATGATCCTGAAATTATCTTCGCGGATGAACCGACGGGGAATCTTGATTCTAAAACGAGTGAATCTATTCATGAGATGTTCTTGAAGTTACGTGACGAGTTTGGTAAAACATTGCTGCTGGTTACGCATAACCCGGAGTTGATGAAAATTGCGGACAGGGTAATAGAAATGAAGGACGGCAAGGTCTTTACCGTCCGTGATAATTTATAAACTTTCCGATTTAAGTACCTGGTAGATCAAACGTACGCCATAACCGGTATTGTAGTTTTTATAATAATCTAATGTATCGCTTTTGATAGAGGGACCAGCGATATCAAGGTGGAGCCATGGAGTTTCTTTATTCACAAAAAAGTGTAAAAACTCTGCCGCCGTTATAGCACCAGCCTGACGAGGACCAAGGTTTTTAATATCAGCAATTTCAGTTTCAAGGAAGGGTTTATATTCCTCGACCAAAGGCATTCTCCAGACAAGCTCATAGGAAACTTTGCCTGCTGTTTCGAAAACATTCACAAGTTTATCATCCGTGCTGAACCCGGCTGAATATAATGAACCCAGGGCGATGTATGCCGCACCCGTGAGGGTTGCAAGATCAACTATATAATCAGGTTTGAATTCATCGGCATAGGCAAGTGCATCTGCAAGTATCAGGCGACCTTCTGCATCTGTGTCACCAATCTCGACAGTTTTACCATTATAAGCAGTGAGAATATCACCCGGTTTATACGAATTACCGGATATCATGTTCTCGACAGCCGGGATAAGTGCAATAATTTCATACGGTAGATCATTTAAAGCAGCGGCGTGAACAGCACCTGCCACAGAACCGGCACCTGCCATATCAGCTTTCATCTCAAACATTCCGGCGGTTGTTTTTATAGATAAACCACCTGCATCATAAGTAACACCTTTGCCAACAAGCGCTATTTTTTTCTTTGCCGTTTTGGGTTTGTAATGCAGCTTTATAAGGCATGGGGGATTATCACTTGCCCCCCCAACATTGAGGATAAGTCCGAATTTTTTCTCTTCGAGTTCCGGACGTTCGATAACTGTAACCTCAACCTTATCTGAAGCAATCTCCTTTTTAATAAGTTCGGCGAACTTGGCGGGAGTAAGGAAATTTGCAGGCTCATTCGACATATCCCGTGAAAAATCTACTCCTTTAAAGAGCAGGTCAATTTCTTTGAAAAGGGGAGTGAGTTCAAATCCGGTAATAAAAGTGATGTTTTTGTTTTTAACTTCTTTTTTATCGGATTTATATTTATCGAATTTATAACCGCCCAGGTAAAACCCTTCAAGTAATTCACGGAAATGTTGGATTGAGGGATTTGATACCGCAGGCTGCAAGTCGATATTTACATCTTTATAATTTTTTTTGGACAAATATTTTACGAGGGTACTGCCGGAATTTCGTAAAGCATTTGGTTTAGATAAATCAATGAAGTTGAAGTAAACTGTTTTATGTTCATTTTCATTTTTTATTGGCAGAAGTAACCCTTCTTCGTTGTCAGCGAGAAGAGTTTTCATTACAGCATTGTCAGGAGTAAAACTGTAAGACTCCAGTTTCTTGATGATATCGTCAATCTGATTTTTCGAGTAAAAAAACACGGAAATAGATTCAGAATTTAATTCGGGTTTTTGATTAGAAATAAAGTTTAACATTATACTTACATCCTTTCGAGATATTTTTCAGCGTCTGCGATTACTTTGGGAATATAATCTTCAATCTTCTTATTGTAAAGTCTGGCTCCGGAAGCATTAAAATGCCCGCCTCCATTATACTCCCCGGCAAGTTTATTTATCGGGATTGTACCCTTTGATCTGAAGCTAATTTTCAGACCGTCATTCAATTCAAAAAACAGCAGTCCAATCTTAACCCCGGCGATTGTCATGCAATAATTTACAAAACCATCAACATCGGATTCATTTGCACCGGTCGAGTCAAGATCTTTCTGGCGAATCTCCATGTAGCAAAGCTGCCCATCGTAAACCATTTTTAATGACGCGAGGGCAATACCTAATAAATTTATCCTGTTGATATTACTTTTTTCAAAAATTGATTCGTACACGTCATTAGGATCAACATTATATTCTAATAATCGGGAAGCCACGTGGTGAGTATAGGGGGAGGTTCTTTCATATCTGAAAGCCCCGGTATCTGTCATAATCCCGGCATAAAGTGCTGTAGCGATTTGCAGATCAGGTTCAACAATTTTTGTTTCATCGAGAAAACGGAAGAGAATTTCGGACGTAGCACTTGCATAGTCATCGGTAAAAAAAAGATTTGGCAGATCATCGGGATCACGGTGATGATCAATACAAATCCTGGGTTTTTCTGTTTTCCTTAAAATATCGCCCATTTTAACAACTCTGGAAGCCTGATTAAGATCGAGCAGGAAAATAACATCTGAAGAAAGAATTACCTCGTCGTGCAAATCGGGGGAGTAATGTTCGATAACATCGTCAAAATCAAGAAATAATAAATTTTGGGGAGTGACACTAAAGTTTATAAGACGAATATTTTTATTCAACTTTTTAAGTATGAGGTAAAGAGCAATCTGTGAACCAATCGCGTCCGCATCAGGATTTACATGAGTAGTAAGGACAAAACTTTGGTTCCCCTCGATGATTTCGCGAAGCGGTTTAAAATCCATTTTGAACCAATTAAATTAAAGAAGATGAAATATCGTAAAATTACATAAAATATAGCGAATCAATTTGTAAAGCTACTAAAATCTTTTAAAATTGAAAAAGAAAATCGGTTATTAAAAGTTTAATAATATGATTATCTTAAAGAATTGTAATGTCGAAAATTTGTTAATAAATTTGTTTATGGCTGAAACACTAATACATAAAGTAAGTGAAATAACCACCCAGATTAAATATATCCTTGAAGATAATTTTAATGATATACTGGTTGAGGGGGAAATTTCCAATTTTAAACCTCACGCTTCCGGGCACTGGTATTTCACGCTAAAGGATTCAGGGGCACAAATAAGCTGTACAATGTGGAAAGGGGTAAATAATTACGTTTTTTTCACTCCTGAGGACGGCATGAAAATAGTCGTGAGGGGAAGAATAAGCGTTTATCCGCCGCGAGGGAGTTATCAGCTTGATGTAAGATCGATGAAACCGGCGGGAATTGGTGAATTGCAGGCAGCTTTTGAGCGATTGAAACAAAAACTTTCTGATGAAGGGTTATTCGATCCACGCTACAAAAAACCAATACCTAAATTTCCCAAAAAGATTGGTGTTGTTACGGCAATAGATGGTGCGGCGTTCAGGGATATGATTTCTGTAGCTTCCAGAAGATACCCTCTTACCGAGCTGGTGATTTATCCAACCCGAGTTCAGGGGGAAGGCGCTGCAAAAGATATCGTTGACTCGATCAAGAGGTTCAACAAGAGGAAAGATATTGATTTTCTGATTGTTGGAAGAGGCGGCGGTTCGCTCGAGGATTTGTGGTGTTTTAATGAAGAGATTGTGGCTCGTGCAATATTTTCATCTAAATTGCCTATAATTAGTGGTGTCGGGCACGAGGTAGATTTTACAATCTCCGATTTTGTGTCAGATTTGCGTGCACCAACACCTTCTGCAGCGATGGAAATGGCAACCCCGGATATAAATGACTTAATTGCCTTTATTAGCGATTTTTCCTATACTACCGGCAAACAAATATCACAAAATATATCCGAACAAAAACGGAAAATAAAAGTTATTACAGGTTCATACGGTTTTAAAAATAGTGTGAATAAAATTGGTAATAACTATCAGATGCTTGATAGCTTAACTTACAAAATTAACAATTCCGCAAAATCGAAAATTAAAGACTTATCAGGAAAAATTTCCATGCTTGAGAAAGTTATCGGTGGATATGATATCAGCAAAACATTGAAGCGTGGTTTTGTAATTGTGAAACAGGATGATATTTATAAAAGCAGGGCGACTGAATTTTACGGAAATAAGGATTTCACAATAAAATTTTACGATAAAGAAATTGAGATTAATAGAAATGGCAAATAAAAAAGAGCTAACGTTTGAAGAGATGCTGGTAAGACTTCAGGAAATTTCCGAACTGCTCGAGAATGACGAATCGGGGCTGGAAAAATCTATTTCCCTTTACGAAGAGGGAATTAAATTGTCAAAACTATGTTATAGTAAGTTGAAAACTGCCGAGCTGAAAGTTACGGAGTTAAAAAAAGAGCTGGACGACCAGTTGAATACTGAAGAATAAGAGTGAAGCGGACTAATGTTAAATTTAGATAAAAACAAGTATAAGTATCTTTTTAGTATTGATTCACCTAAAGATTTACGGAAAATTGATATTAATGATCTGAAAACCGTGTGTTCTGAGATCAGGATGTACATGGTGGATGTGATTTCCCAAATTGGAGGTCATTTTGGCGGCGGGCTGGGTACAGTGGAACTTACCGTGGCACTTCACAGGGTGTTTAACACCCCGGATGATAATATAGTCTGGGATACCGGGCATCAGGCTTATCCGCATAAAATTATCACAGGAAGAAGGGATTCTCTAACGACGATCAGAAGATTGCATGGTATCAGCGGGTTTTTAAAACGTACCGAGAGTGAATATGATGCTTTCGGAGCCGGACATGCATCCACAAGTATTTCCGCAGCATTGGGAATGGCTGTTGCAAATGATTTAAGAAAAGGGAATAAAAAAAGCATAGCGGTTATTGGCGATGGTGCAATGACCGGTGGGATGGCTTATGAAGCTTTAAATAATTCCGGTGTGCTTAAAAGTAACGTGATAGTTGTACTTAATGACAATAATATGTCAATCGCACCCAACGTGTGGCAAATTTCAAAATATTTTAGTGAGATGATCTCACATCCTGAATATAATAAATTTAAAGGTGCGATCTGGGATTTAACAGGGAAACTTGATTCTTTCGGCGACAGATTAAGGAAAGTTGCAGCACGTCTGGAATCGGGAATTAAAGCAATCATTACACCTGGAATGTTGTTTGAAGCACTTGGCTTCCGTTATTTCGGACCTGTGAATGGTCACAATGTGGTAAAATTAATAACCATGTTTGAGCAGGTTAAAGAATTAAAAGGGCCCATACTTGTTCATATTATCACCGAGAAGGGGAAAGGGTACAAACCGGCCGAAGGACATATTCAAAAGTTACATGCTTCTACTCCTTTTGATAAAAATACCGGTAAAGCGCTTAAAAAAAGTTCAGGTCCCCCATCGTACACAAAAATATTTGGTGATACAATAACTGAACTTGTTAAAAATGACAAGGATATTGTTGGAATAACTGCCGCGATGCCGGATGGTACCGGATTGGACATTTTACAAAAAAATGTGCCGGAAAATTATTTTGACGTAGGTATTGCCGAGGAACATGCTGTTACCTTTGCCGCCGGATTGGCAACTCAGGGTATAAAACCGGTAGTTGCAATTTATTCTTCTTTCTTGCAACGTGGATTTGACCAGATTATTCATGACATTAGTATACAGAAATTACATGTAGTTTTTGCAATTGACCGAGCCGGCTTAGTTGGTGCTGACGGACCGACTCATCATGGTGTTTTTGATTTGTCTTATCTCAGGATGATACCATTCATTACGATTATGAGTCCGAAAGACGAGGATGAACTCCGTCACATGTTGTATACCGCAGTGAACATGAGCGGCGGGCCTGTAGCCATCAGGTACCCGAGGGGTTCAGGATTAGGAGTTGATATCACTTCCGAATATAAAAGTTTGCCGATTGGCAGCTGGGAAAAATTGCGAGAGGGGGATGATGCCGTAATTCTGGCTGTTGGAGTGATGGTAGATTATGCTTTGAAAGCTGCTGAATTGCTTGCTCTTGAAGGACAGAGTATTGCAGTTGTGAACGCGAGATTTGTAAAGCCGATGGATATGGAAATGCTTGCAGAGATTTCCGGTAACTACGATAAGATCATCACGGCAGAAGAAAATACGGTTGTAGGTGGTTTTGGAAGTGGTGTACTTGAATATTTGCAGGAACAAAGTAAGATGATCCGGTTATTGCGAATTGGATTGCCGGATGATTATGTTGAACACGGTACGCAGGAGGAACTGCACAGAATTTTAAAAATAGATAGCGAAGGTTTGGTAGAACGAATAAAATCGTTTTTGAAGAAGGAAGGAGCAGCAGCCGGGGTAAACGCGAGATGAAAAAACTTAAAATAGGTGTTGTTGGTTTAGGAAGTATGGCTCAATTGATTCACATCCCACTATTAAGTAAAATTCAGAATGTGGAAATTGAAGCCATTTGCGACGTGGATAAAAATAAACTAAAACACGTTGGCAGTAAATTTAATATTACCAAACAATTCAAAAATTTTAGCGATCTGCTTTCTGATGATAGTATAAGCGCAATAGTAATTTCAACTCCGACAAATACCCACCATAAACTGGCACTTGAAGCAATCGCCGCCGGCAAACATCTGCTAATTGAAAAACCGGCCGCAACAAGTGTTGAGGAAGTTGCAGATATAGAAAAAGCCGCTTTAGAAAAAGAAGTTCATGTTATGGTTGGAATGAACCAAAGATTTCGCCCTGATTCCATGATGATTAAAAGTTTAATTAATAGCGGAGAATTAGGTGAAATATTTTATATTAGAGGTGCCTGGCTCCACAAGAAAAGCAGCAGTCAGTCATGGTTTTTAGACCGCAGGCTTGCAGGTGGCGGTGTGCTTTTTGATCTTGGCATATCACTTCTGGATCTTGCCGTTTGGTTTTTAGGCGACGGCGAGGTAAAAGGGGGTGCGGTTAAAATTTTTAATCATCAGTTGCATTCTGTGGAAGATTCTGCAACCGGTCTGGTAAAACTTGGTAATTCTGCCGTAAGTTTTGAAGTTAGCTGGTCTTTATTTACAGAAAAAGAAAAACTTGCACTTACGCTATATGGAACAGAAGGAACGGCTCATCTTAACCCATTTAAAGCCTATAAGCGAATGGGATCAACCCGAATAGACCTGACCGAATCCACTTCGGCCAAAAGTGCAAAATTGTTTAGTAAATCTTATGAAAACGAACTAAAACATTTTATCGGGGCTGTTCTTGGAAATAATCCTGTATTATCATCAATTTCCGATGCGAAAAGAACTATCCAAATAATGGAACATCTTTATAATCTGGCAAACGAAAACACGTAAAACTAATCTTGAAGGATATTATGAAATCAAAAATCTTACTGGTAGATGATGAAAAGGATATTGTGGAATTCCTGCAATATAATCTTATACAGGAAGGGTTTGATGTAATTACAGCCTATGATGGTGAAGAGGCATTAAAAAAGGTTAAAGAGAAACCCGATTTAATCGTTTTGGATGTAATGATGCCCAAGATGGATGGATATGAAGTTTGCAGAAGGCTCAGGGATGATAAAGATTTCGAAAATATTCCGGTAATATTTCTTACTGCCAAATCGAGTGAGATGGATGAAATACACGGGCTCAATCTGGGTGCGGATGATTTTATTCAAAAACCTGTTTCGCCTATGAAAATTATCGCGAGGGTAAAATCAAACTTGCGAAAAGCCGAAAATGCAGCAGCGGATGAAATAAAATCACTTAGAATTGGACCTCTTGAAATTGACCGTGAGAAATATCAAATCACGATTGATGGTGATATTGTTGTTTTCCCTAAGAAGGAATTTGAAATATTATCATATCTCGCATCTAACCCCGGCAAGGTTTTCCCGCGTGAAAAGATACTTTCTGACGTGTGGGGAACTGATGTGTATGTTGTTGAAAGAACAATTGACGTTCATGTTCGTAAAATCAGGGAAAAACTCGGCAACTATTCCGACCTTATAGAAACAATCAAAGGAGTAGGTTACCGCTTTAGAAACCATGAATAAAATCCGGACAAACATTTCATCCGCGCGGGTTTATTTCAAGGATGTATTTTATTTTACAGTGATAAGTGTATTGCTTATTTCACTGGCTTTTCAATTTTCATTTCAGGAGCTGGTTATTTTTACACTCCTGTTTGTTTTGCTAGACCTTTATCTTCTCTACAGGCTTGGTTTCAGTAAACATAACGAGATGGAGCAGATTAAAACAATAATCAATTCCATTCGTAAAAACGAATTTAGCTCCCCTGATGAAATTAAACTGGGTAAAAAACTTGTTGAGATTGAGGGAGATATTAAAGCTATGTTCCTCAGGACTCATAACGATATTATTAATCTTAAAAAACTTGAACAGGTTCGCACAGAATTTTTAGGAAACGTATCCCACGAGTTACGCACGCCAATTTTTGCAATCCAGGGGTATCTCGAAACTTTGTTGAATGGTGCCATTGATGACGACAGGGTCAACAGGGGATTTATTGAAAAAGCTGCCCACCACACTGAAAATTTGAACAATCTATTAAATGACCTGATAGATATTTCTATGATAGAATCGGGTCAGATGAGAATGAGTTTCCGCTACTTTAACATCAGGGAGTATCTTGAAATTCTTGTGCAGGAGTTCCGACCATTCGCTGAGGAAAAAGGGCTGGAACTTAAGTTTGGAGCCATAAAGGCAAATCTGCAGGTTTTCGGGGATAAGAAAAAATTAAGGCAGGTGATGGTTAATCTTCTTTCAAATGCTATTAAATATACAGAAAAGGGTTACGTGGAGGTAAAAGTTGAAGAGGAGGGTAAATCTGCCAAAATAATTGTTAAGGATACCGGTTTTGGAATTTCCGAGGAAGACCAGTTGCGAATTTTTGAACGCTTTTACAGGGTGGACAAAGACCGTTCCAGGGCAGTTGGCGGTACCGGGTTGGGGCTGGCTATTGTGAAACATATTATCGATGCCCATGAATCAAAAATAATGGTCAAAAGTAAGCCGGGCGAGGGGAGTGAGTTTTCTTTCTCACTAAAAAAATAACTATCTCACAAGATTGAACTCCGGGAATTTGTTTTTCAAGATATCAGTGAATTTTTTGAGTGCGGCAGCATCGTCTTCCATTTTTGCAATTTCAATTAACTTATAATATACCGCCGCTTCATTAACCCAATCGATTCCAGATGAGACGTGTCGTGGTGCATCATTTAGTAACGTAAACAGAATAAGTTTCGCTTCATCGGTGTCACCTCCAAAAATTGCAGGCCTGTACATGAGAGAAGTTGCAGTTTCAAAGCGTATGTATATACTCATGGAATCAATTTCCGCACCTCTGTCAAGCATTTCCTGAGCGATATTTCCCCGGCTCATTTTAGAAAATATTGAGACAAATTTTATCATCCTGCCATGAGAGGATGCGAGGAGTGCATAAATTTCGTCATTGGGTTTAATTTTAAGGGCTGCATCCAGATGTTCAATAGATTGTTCAAGATATGACTCAGCGAGCTCCTCGTCACGGTTCAGGTAAAAACTACCGAGAAAGTTATTGATGAATCCCAGATAGTAGTCTTTTGAGTAGCTATCAAGAGAATCATCGTTGTTGATTATGTCGAGAAGTGAATCGAGTGCAGCTGCATTTGCCTCGGTGTAATGGGTTGCTATTATTTGATCATAGGTAGTTTGCGCCAAATAAAGATTTACATTTACCAGTAAGAGTAATATTATCAATTTATATTTTTTCACATGCATTGGGTACTCTTATTTTGGTATGAAATTTATGAATCTTTTTGTTATTTGCCAAAGTAGGCAGCATAAGTTGTTCCGCACCTACGGTGCGGGATTGGTTCTGGCGATGTGCCGGGTTACCGGGATTTCGCCCCCACGGGGCGAGAAGCATATCGAAAAAGTTGTTTTGGTATGTTGTACCTTGTGGAGCCAGACGGTAAATCGAATAATTTCGAAGAATTGAATTTTGAGCGGGGCTGACTAAAAAGTAGTTGGCCCCATTGAAAAAGAAAGAAATAATTAATAAATTGACATCAAAAAGATGTCGCATAACAAAATAATCTACAAGCCCTACGATCAGGAACAACTCAA
>Ga0070729_10006234_pt1 | contig 11833 bp, 12 predicted proteins | sample tdDd472_FD_66725 | JGI IMG/M metagenome (GOLD analysis project Ga0070729, IMG submission 66725) | Marine sediment microbial communities from the Atlantic coast under amendment with organic carbon and nitrate - tdDd47.2 | ecosystem: Environmental > Aquatic > Marine > Coastal > Sediment | place...
CTACTTAACATATTTTGGGAAGAAGTCAGCGAGTACCTTAGTTCATTGAACGAAGGCTTGCTTCAAGTGGAGATGGTGGACGGTGACGAGCAACACAAACTCCTAACCGAAATGAACCGTTATGCCCATAGCATGAAGGGTGCGGCGCGCGCTGTTGGTATGGGTTTTATCGAGCGCACGGCACACTTTATGGAAGAGCTATTTCATGCCGCCCTTGAAGATGGTTTTAAGCTAACACCTGAAATCGCTGATAGCATCTATGATGGGCTTGATCTAATTCAAAATGTGGTCGATGGGGTCGATAATAACGAGGAAGTCGTCAAAGAAGTATTGGCGAATCTCGAAAAAAGTGCGGATTCGATTACGGGTAATGCACCTGATGACGAAGAAATCGTTAGTAAACAACAAAAACTCAATGCTATTCTTGATGAAAAAATCAAAACGGCAACGGACGAATTTCCAGCTTTAAATATTGAACCCAAACCCACACCAACTCCACCAAAAAAGAAGACCACACCAAAAATCGAAGCTGTAGAAGTCCCTATCATCGAGAGTGACGATGAGGATACTGCGACAGACAATGTATTAGAAGTCGGTGATGCCTTGCCAACAATGGCAATCCGTGCTATTGAGGAATCGATTCGTGTCCCCGTTAGCAAGCTCGATAATCTAATGGCGCAAGCCAGTGAATTGGCTATTGCTAAGATGCAGGGGGAAGAACGGGCGCGTGTACTAGGCGAAATGATCCAAAAGCTGACACGCTGGCAACGCGAATGGCGCAGTGTTCGGGCGGCATATATTCGTTTAGCCCGTCGGATGCAAGATAACGATACACCTGATGCCGAACTCAATACAGTATTCAAATTCTTAGAAGCCAATCAGCGTTACCTGACGGAATCAAACCGCGAAATGGCGCAACTCCGCCAACTCTTAGCACAAGATAATATGCAAATCAACACGCTATCCGATCAACTACAAGATGATGTGTCTCGCTTGCGGATGATGCCCTTTGAGACGATTGTTGGTGGATTCCAACGCATGGTGCGCGACATCGCCCGTGACTTGGGCAAGCAAGTGCGTCTATCGATAATCGGGACAACTGTCGAAATTGATAAAACCGTACTCGATGCACTCAAAGACCCCCTGATGCACCTCTTACGTAACTCACTTGATCATGGGCTGGAATCTCCCACAGAACGGGAAAGTCATGGTAAGCCAGCAACAGGAACTATTGGCATCCATGTCGAACAACGGGGAAGCGAAATCCTCATCCGAATTAGTGATGATGGGCGGGGGCTAGACCTCAATCGCATCCGTATGAAGGCTATCGAAAAAGGTATTATCACCTCCAAAGAAGCCAATGCCCTATCACCCGAAGATACCCAAAATCTGATCTTTCAGTCAGGTTTTAGCACGAATGATACGGTCAATTCACTTAGTGGGCGTGGACTTGGTATGGATATTGTCCGTGATCGGATTGAAGGATTACGGGGACGGGTCACGGTTTCATCAACCTATCGTGAAGGGTCAATTTTCACCCTCAGCGTTCCCGTTTCGTTGACGCGGATTCGGTGCATTCTATTGAGCATCAGTGACGAAAATTATGCCATTCCGTCGATTATGGTTTCGCGGATGATGGATTATCCACGGAGCAATGTCTTTACTGCCGAAGGTAAAGATATGGTCACCATAAATGATCAACCCATGCCTCTGGTCTCGATGGGAGCTATTTTGGATATTCCAGCCAATTATGATACCGAGCGTGAGTTGTTCCCACTTGTCGCACTACAATCTGCGGATCGTATCGTTGCCTTTGAAGTTGATGAACTCTATAGCGAAACCGAATTAGTACTCAAACCGCTTGGACATGAGTTGCAAAATATCCCATTTGTATCGGGGGCGGCTCTCTTAGGCACAGGTGAAGTCATCATTGTTTTTGATGCCAATGATCTTATTCGCAAAGCATCAGGTGTTGCGTTGCCCCGCCGTCGGATGACGATGGTTCGTCCTGCCACTCCAGAAGTCCGCCGTATCCGTGTGCTGGTTGCAGATGATTCCATTACCACTCGTACACTGGAAAAGAACATTCTAGAAACTGCAGGCTTTGAGGTACATGTCGCGATGGATGGACTGGAAGCATGGCAGATGCTCACCGAAGTTGAAGTTGATCTGGTCATCAGCGATGTAGAAATGCCGAATTTAACGGGATTAGAACTTGCAGCCCGAATTAAAAACAATCCCCGTACAGAGCATCTACCCGTGATTTTATTGACTTCCCTTGCAAAGCCAGAACAACGTGAAGCAGGATTACATGCAGGCGCAAATGCCTATCTCGTCAAATCACAATTTGACCAAAAGCAATTGCTGGAGACCATTCAATCTGTCTTATAAATCATGTTTACAAACGTAACTCCAACCAAACCTCCTATATCAATTGGGGATTTTCATACTATGATTAAAGTTAGAAAGCTGTAACGGAATCGAGACTCATGAGCAAACCAGTGCGTGTTGTATTAGCTGATGATAGTCCTACAATTCGTCATTATCTATCTTCAATCATGGTAGAAATGAACAATATCACCGTGGTTGGTGAAGCACGAAATGGTCGAGAAGTGGTTGAACTAGTCCGCAAACTCCAACCTGATGTCGTGTCGATGGATATTAACATGCCACAAATGGATGGACTTGAAGCAACTCGTCAAATTATGTCAGAGATTCCGACACCTGTAGTTGTGGTCAGTGGACTTGTCGAATCCGATGTTGAGCTATCAATGCGTGCCTTAGAAGCAGGAGCATTAGCTGTTGTTGAAAAACCACCAGATCGCCAAAACCCACTTTTTGAGGAAAAACGAAAACGGCTTATCACAGCCATTCGAGCGATGGCAGGCGTTAGTGTCGTATCACGTCGTTATAATTCACGCCCAATGGCAGACGAAAGCCAAGAATTTGCGACTGTCAAAACCAGTACAGATCGCTTACGCCACCCAGAGATCATTGCTATTGGTGCCAGTACCGGCGGACCAAGTGCTATCCACCGCATTTTGAACGAATTCCCAGCCAATCTTTCGGTGCCTGTAGTCATTGTTCAGCATATGCCTCATGAGTTCTTACAAGGTTTGGCTCGCTGGTTACAACGCTCAACAAACTTGCAGGTTAAAATCGCCGAAGCAGGCGAAGAAATTAAAGCCGGTCATGTTTATATTTCACCGGGTACCGATCACATGACAATTAAGCGACAAGACAGCCAATTATTTGTCCGCTTAATCCGTGAGCGTGGCACACCCCAATATCAACCGTCCATCAATATGTTGTTCAATTCTGTAGCATCGACTTGCGGTAGCAATGCTATCGGGGTGATATTAACAGGGATGGGAGACGATGGTGCAAGTGGCTTACTCGCCATGAAACAAGCGAGTGCAACGACCCTTGCACAAGATGAAAATTCATCTACGGTGTACGGAATGCCAAACGCAGCAAAGTTATGTGGCGCAGTCAAATTTGAGTTACCATTAACAAGTTTAGCACCAGAGATGTTAAAAATGTTATAATAAGATATGGATAGTCTGTCAGTTGTGTATAATAGTTATATTGATAGAGTATCAACACAACGATAATGAATAGTTAAATTCTAAATAAGTAAGTAACCATCTTAGAGCAGAGGGCGTTATGGCACTAGAAGTTCTGCTGGTTGAAGATAGCAAAACACAAGCACAGCAAATAAAAGAAACACTAGAAAGTGTCGGGCTTCGTGTGCGAATCGCATATGACGGACCTGACGGATTACGAGATGCAATATCGAATCCACCCGCATTGATTGTATTAGATGTCAAACTCCCAAGTATGGACGGTTTTCAAGTTTGTCGTCGGTTAAAACGGAATCCTGCAACACAGGATATACCAGTTGTGATGTTAACCGAGAAAGCTGGACCAAAAGCAACGATGTCGGGTTTACGGTCAGGGGCGGATGATTATATTCCTAAAGATATTTTTGCATCCGAACACTTGATTGATACACTGCATGAACTTGGAATACTCGAAGATTAGTAGTGTTTACCGTTGTAGCAACATTCAAGAATTGGAGTAGTCGTTTCCATGGCTGATATAGGACCTTACAAAGTTCGTCCACCTGTCATGTCTGTACGGGTCGAAGATGCAATGGACATTATGATTGTACGCGATACCACTCGTCGTGCGTCGTCGCTTATTGGGTTTTCACCAGCCCACCGCGCACAATTATCGAGTGCAGCCGCGACACTTGCCGAACTTGTACTCAAAACAGGTGAAGCACATACGATTCATCTTAATGGTATCGTTGAAGGAATGCGAACAGGCTTACAAATTTCATCAGAAACCCCGTGGTTAGCGGGTGTCTCGGCGAATAATGTTCTGATTGCACTAAAATCCAAAATGGGTGATTTAGTGGACGATATTACCTTACAGGGAAATGACCCACCGACAATTTTGATGATCATGTGGTTAAGTGATACGGATACGAGAAGTCGATGAGTAAACAGACAATTGACCGAATTCCAGTTTTAACATTTATGATGGGAGATAAGCGATACGCCTTGCTTATCGATTATGTGGTCGAAGTTGCGGCGATGGTACAATATTCGCAAGTCGCTGATGCCACACCCTCATTGTTAGGCATGGTCAATCGTCATGGTCAAGTAATGCCACTCATTGATTTACGAATCGTATTCGGATTAGACACCCCCATCATTGATACCAACATCTTATTTATCGTCGCACGCCATAATGCAACACTGGTTGGACTGGTCGTTGATACAGTCAATCAGGTAGAATATATTTATCAGAGCGATCTTCGGGTGGCTCCGGGTGGTGGGCGTTGGATTGAACAAGTTGCAAGTTATCATGATGATTTATTACAAATCGTCAATCTGCCAGCAGTCGTAACCCATCTGTTGCCAGAGACACTTACTGCCCAACAAGAGATTGAGGACAATTTTTAACATGGCAGGTCACGGACAAAAAGAGCGCATCTTAGTTGTTGCAAGGGATGAAGAACTCCGCGAAATGCTCGTTGATACCCTAGAGCAAGCTGGGGGTTATTCAACGGTGCAATCCAGCACATTTGAAGAAGCTCTCAGTGAGATATTATTAACCGATTTTGACTTGATTGTAACCGAAGCAGAATTGCCCGACCTCAGTGGGATGGATTTATTGGCGGTTGTTGGTGGATTGCGTCCGACAGCGCGTGTCATTGTGATTGATGATGATTTATCCGCGAAAAGTGCTGTGGCTGTATTCCGCCTCGGTGCAGTCGATTATCTATATAAACCTCTTAATTTATCCTTTGTTCTCATGCAAATTGAACGTCAACTGGAACTTAAGCGCAGTGAAGAAAATATGCCAAAACTGGACGAGAAGCCCAAGCCAGTTGCGGTTGCGCGTGACCGTGCCAAACGACTTGATCCCCGTACTCGTCCTGCCGCTTTGGTTCTCAGTCGCAATCAATTTAAAAATATCAACGCGGCTTTGAATCGCCTATTAAGTCATGTTCGAGCAGGATTTGTCGGTCTTGTGGATGCTGATGGTAATATGGTCGGCGCGGCGGGAACACTTGATGACTACGATTTACAATTATTGACGCAAGCACTCAGTATCGACCATACAGCACAACGCTCATTAGCAGACATCTTATCCGAGACCAAATTCCATTCCACCTATTTTGAGGGTGACGAAATGGGGGTCTATATCATCGAGTTCGGACACCCCTACATCGTATCGTTAGCGGTGATCTGTGAGACAGATGTGAAACCCGGTATGGTATGGCTCTATAGCAAACGGACAGCCGCCGTTGTGGATGAGATACTCAAGTCGACCCCTCAACCACGTTCATTACCCAAGCTCAATTAACCAACTTCATATATCGAGCAAATAATGAGCGAAGAAGAACAACTACAAAAAGCTAGACAATTGATCTTGCAAGGGCAGTATGCCGAGGCTGAGGCAATATTGTTTCTAATAGATCATCCCACCGCAACAGAGTTACTATCCCGAATTGAAAATATGAGGGAGTTCCGCACAACACATCCTAAAGAACGTATCAAAAAAGATTACATAACACCTGCGGTGATTGTCATGGTACTCTATTTTGTAGGGTGGATTTTCGGTTTGCTTGTTAATATCCATTATTTGGGACAAGCCCGACGAAATAACAAGAATCCCGATTATGAAGTAACAGGTTTACCTTGTTTATGGGCATTATTGCTCGTAATTGGCATAGGTCCTTTTGCCGCGATTTTCTGCCTTATTGGGGTCACCTTTGCACACGTCCTTTTAAATCCTAGTTTGATCCCTGCTTAAACATTACGCCACATCCTCAACTAATTATCAATCGACGGTCCACACATTTTTGTATTTGCGCTACAGTTTTATAACTGTCGTAAACTGTAAGAATGCTATACAGTGAGGGGCAGATTATATCTTTCAAGCAAAAGGAATCCGTTTATAAATGGTAAAAATAGAACACGGTAGCAGTAATATCTTCAATATCACCAAACCAACCGCCTATCACTGTCAGATATTTCACTATCACCGCAAGCTATCTCGTTTGTATGTGAGTGTCTATCAGGGGCAAAAAAATATCCCCGCTTTCTACATCTTATTTTCGGATGTCGGTTATATTGATGCTCCAATGAGTTGGATGAGTGTCGATTTTGAAATCGCTGATAAACAAGCGTGCATCGAGTTGATGCTTCAAACCGGTTTAGTTGGTGAAGCCATCCATCAATTCCCTGATGCGTATGCGTCAATTACCGATTATGCACGGCTCTATCAAGTTAATACCATTCACCAACCCGTTCGTATCATTGCCAGTAGTGGCACGATGATGAATCACATCCCTAACGAAATTCAATAATCATCATCTAAAAGACTAATTCGCAACGTACTAGCTATCATAGACATCTGTTTCGATGTACACTATATTACAGAGTATTGCGATAGGTTATATATATGACAGAATTAATTGGACAAACTGTAAATGGATACACCATCAAATCTCTATTAGGGTCTGGTGGACAATCTGTGGCATATCTTGCCAATCACGAAAAATTTGACAGTGATGTTGTTGTACGATGTGCTTTACCAGAATATGTCGATGATGAAGAAACGATCCAACGGCTACAAATCGAAGCCACCATCTTCTTCCGCCTCAAGCATCCTCATATCGTCCCCTTACTGGATTATTGGCGTGATGACGAGGGTGTATGGCTCATCCAAAAATATATGGCTGGGGGTAGCCTACGCGATAAAATCACCATACCCCATACATTAGCACTGACTGAAATTGCAGATATGCTCGACACAGTAAGCCAAGCCCTTGAATATGCCCATCATCACAATATCATTCATCGGGACATCAAACCTGATAATATCTTATTTGATGAGGCAAACGTGGCATATGTGCATGATTTTGGAGTCGCAAAACGGTTAAAATCTGATGCAATTACTCGTTCCGATGTGATGATTGGTTCACCTGCTTATTTCTCTCCCGAACAGATCAATAAACAAACGATCACCCCACAGACAGATGTGTATATTATGGGTATCACACTATTCGAAGCCATCACAGGTGAACACCCGTTTCTAAGTGCTCACACCAAAATGCAATTAATCCTAAAACACTTGCGCTCACCCCTACCCAGTGTCAGCCAATATAACATAGGTATCCCTCATGCAATCGACAATGTACTCAAGATCGCGACAGCCAAAGATCCCAAAGAACGCTACCCCTCAATGACAGCCCTATCTAACGCTTTTCGGAATGCCATTTATACCGCTGGTTAAATCACATTGACACAGTATGAATCTTATTTAAATGCAGTCCGTAGTCCCCATGAAATACAAGGCAAGATACCTGTTAGATGATCATCATCTACAAACACGCTAAATTCCATATCCAGACTGGCATAATTTCGGCTTTTCAGAATCGAATGAAATTCAAATAGCAGTGATGTATTATGCTCGATGAGATCTTCATCTGCTGTTCCCACACATAGACAGAGTTTCGTGGCTAAATCGTCTTTCTTATCAGCATATTCCTGCTCATAATCAAAGCAAAGGCGTTCATCCCAAATTAAGGTAGGCGCACCAATGATATAACGGTTAAATGTATCCAACTGGTTGAACAACGTATACACTCCGAATGTACCACCATACGAATATCCCCAGAATGTCCGATCATCAGCATTTACCCGATATCGTGCATCAATAAATGGGAATAGTTCTTCCCGAATAAATGATAGGAAATCGGGTCCGCCTCCCGTTGCATCCCGTGTTGGAAGAAAATCCCGTGCCCGCAACCGCGAAATCTCGTTAAAGTCATCCGTAGGATAGCCGATTCCAACAACAATCATAGGTGGGACAGGAAGGTATCGCACAGCCGAATGAAAGGTACTAAAGAACCAATTTGCATCGGTCATATATAGAATAGGATAGGTCTGATTAGATTCCGTATATCCTTCGGGCAAAGAGACAAATATCTTAAATGTTTGGTCAACGTGAGAGGAAGTAAGCTGTTGAACTTCGGTATTAGACAATGTAACTTGAGGCGATGCTTCAGACATGTAAAGCCTTTCTCTCGCAAATAGATATAGATTAACAGCGTGTCAAAAACCATGTCAGCACATCAATATTTTCGACATAATGCAAAATAGGCGGTTCATCGGGGAAACATAACTTCGAGGCACGTCCCATCGTATTTACGGTAATGTCGGCTTCAGCATGTTGTAATTGCCATTTCTCATGCAAGATTTCACCCCGATAAATAGTATTTTGGGCATCCATCGAATACAAACAATAGCGTTCTGTCAGCCATTCATCTAATGAACCAGCTTCACTCAAATAAACATCGGATGTAGGGCGATAACGAGCAATAAAATCTGCGGAAGATGAACCCCGATATGTACGACGACTATCATACTGAATCCAATCCTTACGACGCTGTGTGATTGACATATCCGCATCAAAGTAAGGTAGATGAAATACCAATCGCGCGACCCGTACCGCTAAGAGACTGTCAGCATCAAGGCTAAAAAACCATACGCCCCGCTTACCTTGATGTGTCACATATGTTCGCACATTAAGCTCTGGAAAACATGAGGTTGTCGGTATCGGTGGTAAAGACCGTACATGAACATGATTCATGAGAAATGGCACGACTCCAACATATGCCATGCCATCAAATGTATCTAATTCAAGCGGAGATGGGATTAAAGGGCGCACCAATTCAATCGGTAACGCCCAATGTGCAAAGAGTAGTTTTTGCCATGATTGTGCCATCACCCATGGTTGTTGAGGAATTTGCCACGGGCGATGCGCTATGTTATTTAAAATGTTGTCAGCCGGTAACGGGGACATTATTTATATCGCCGAAGCGGATAGGAACAAAGTTCGACCAAACCCAGCCAACTGTGCCTTTCCAGACCACTTGATACCATGTGTTATCAGCCGTCCGTCCAACAATCGGTAAGAATGCACCCCATGTGATACGTCCTGTTTGATCTGTCAAGGTAGTTGGTGCGCCACGCAATTTCATACCTGCTCGTGTCTGACCAATGACACCCGTATCCGTTACACCAGCAGGTAAACCAGATGCTGATGCCGCACTTGAGACAGGGACGGAGAATTCATTACCATCCACAAAGATGTAATAACTCCAAACCCATCCAACTTTCCCAGCCAATTGAATCAAGTACCAGCGCGCATTTTCATCACGTCCGATAATTTGATAGGTCTGTCCACGCAAAACGCGACCAATCACATTACCACCTAGCGATGGTGCATCACGTACATTCAAGACCGCCGCACGGATCACTGTCGCCGTAATTGCCCCTGCCGGAATCGCTGGTAATGCTGTATTAGAGGGTGTGAGTGTTGGCCCTTGTGTGGCTGTCGGGCCAGCCGTTGCAGATGTACTCAATTGCCAACTAAACCGAATCTCAGCATCACTTTCTTTTTCAACATATTCAACGGTAATCGAATGAGAATTCCCCGATAACGCAACAGTTGATTGATAAGTATTTAAGCCACCTGCACCCAATTGGTCGATGATAACTGTACCGTCCACAGTCACACGTACCGCATCATCAGCGGTTGCTGTAAATACATATGTCCCTGCCGCAATCGTCTGTGTTCCTGTCCAGCGGATAGAAAAATTATTCCTACTAATGAATCCATCAATTGGAGAATCAGTACCGAAGTCAAAATTGATATTACTATCAATACGGGTGATCGACGGTGACCCCGAAAAACTATTGTTATCATAATACTGCCCAGTCCAGTCGGAGCCAAAATCTTGAGCCATACTGAGATGAACCTGTGTTGTTAGCCCAAAGCCGACACACAGCATCAACGCAAAAAGAAAAACCATGAGGCGGTAACGTTTCATAAAATGCTCCTCAAAAAAACCACTGTCATTCTAACCATCACGGTTAGCCAATAAATAATTACTGATCGTATAGACCATATGATAACGGATAGCTTGCATATATCATAATTAAATTTGTCATAATCTTCAATCAAACCAAAGTCCTGATTTGATTTGAAGCGATTTCTCAATCTATTATAGCATTTTGAGGAATTTCGACACGCTATTTGTATAAGTATCGGTAAAGCATAGGATTCAAAGTCTAGTCAACTCTTAATACTATGTTATAATTTTAGCCCTATAATAAGATCACCAACCAACGATAACTGATTGCGAGTATATACATGAAACATCCCCCAAGCGGTCACCGTAATATAAATGCGACAAAACCAACACTCAGTGTCGTTATTCCTTGTTATGACGAAGTAAAAACCGTCAAACAAATTGTTTATGATGTTTTGAAAGTCAGTGTCGTTGATGAGATTGTTATTGTTGATGATGGGTCAACAGACGGTACAATCGATGTTCTAAAGGAACTCGAAGCAGAAAATCTTGAAAAAGTCACGATTGTTTACCATGACCATAATCAAGGCAAAGGCGCGGCACTCGTCACAGGTTTTAAACATGCGACCTGTGAAGTTATCATCATCCAAGATGCCGACTTTGAATATGACCCACGTGAATATCCGCTAATCCTTAAACCGATACAAGAGGGTGTTGCAACCGTCGTTTATGGATCACGCTTCCTCGGTGGTCCGCGTAAAGCGATGAACTTTTGGAATATGGTCGCCAATAAGGGACTCACCCTAATCACAAATATCCTTTATAACGCCATCCTCAGCGATATGGAAACCTGCTATAAATGCTTCCGCCGTGAAGTCATAGAAGATATGCCAATTCATGCACGCGGATTTGAGTTTGAACCAGAATTTACAGCAAAAATCCTCAAAAAGGGAATCCGTATTGTCGAAGTCCCGATTTCGTATTATGGACGCGAATATGAAGAGGGTAAGAAAATTAAATGGACAGATGCTCCCATAGCGGCATGGACACTCTTAAAATACCGCTTCATTGACTAAGCCATAGTCAGATGAGTCTATCATGAAGCGTTTTCCGCGTATCATAACCTTTACTCTGCTAGCGTCACTTGCGCTGGCAGTTTCTATTCTATTTGATTTACTTCCTGTATTACGCGGTGATGAAATCCTCAATTGGCAGTGGGGTTATCTTGCTCCGACAATGCGCTCGATGCCATTGGCGATTTGCACCTTACTCTATTTATTAGTTGCAGGACGATTGTTCAACCGTCGTCCACGCTGGCTAATGCTGTGGAGTGTTATCGGGACAGTCGTTTTATCATTTGCGGTAATTTATGTACGCTTTGATAATGTCCTCTATGAACAGTGGTTGCGAACCGTCTCAGGATTAACCACAGGA
>Ga0070729_10006236_pt1 | contig 11831 bp, 9 predicted proteins | sample tdDd472_FD_66725 | JGI IMG/M metagenome (GOLD analysis project Ga0070729, IMG submission 66725) | Marine sediment microbial communities from the Atlantic coast under amendment with organic carbon and nitrate - tdDd47.2 | ecosystem: Environmental > Aquatic > Marine > Coastal > Sediment | place...
TTCTTGCTCAAGGACGAGGAGAAGCATCGCGACCTGCTCAAGGCGCTCGAAGCATTCCTCGACCCCGATATCATGGAGACCGACTGATCACCCCGGAACCGGCGGCAGAGTCCCGCCGCCGTCACCCAGAAGGAGGCACGCCGTGCTCACCGATCGTATGCACAAGGCCCTGAACGACCAGCTCCAGGCCGAGTTCTTCTCCGCTTACCTCTACCTCTCCATGTCTGCCTACTTCGAGGACCAGGGTCTCGACGGCATGGCCAACTGGATGACCATTCAGTTCCAGGAGGAGCAGAGCCACGCCCTGAAGTTCTACCACTACATCACCGAGCGCGGCGGCAAGGTGGAATTGCAGGCCATCGAAAAGCCCAAGAATGAGTGGGACGGCGCCTTGAACGTGTTCGAGGAGGCCCTGGAGCACGAGCAGATGATCTCCGGTCGCATCAACGATCTGGCCGATCTGGCCATCCAGGAGAAGGACCACGCCACGCACAACATGCTGCAGTGGTTCATCGCCGAGCAGGTCGAGGAAGAGGCCAACGTGGAGTCCATCGTGGGGCAGCTGCAATTGATCGGCGGTCAGGGCCACGGCATCTTCATGATCGATCGCGAGATGCGCGGCCGCACGTTCGTGGACGAGACCCAGGCGTAGTCGACGACCAGCGCCCGCGGTGAGTTGAATAGACAGCCCCGACCTTCACCGGTCGGGGCTGTCTCCATCATCGCCATGGGTCGGCTGCTAGAGGTCGATGAGTTCGTCCTCGTCCAGCGGCAATACGGTCTCCATCACAGGCGCTGCCGCGGGTGCCGGCCTCGGCGTGGACTGGTGCATCGCGATCGGCTGGGGGCGGGGGGCGGCCACTGCAACCGTGGCCGCGGCCACCTCGACAGCCTTGCCCTCGATGACCCGCTGCAGCTCAAAGGCCACCTGCTCCAGGGTATGGGCGCGGCGGGTGAGCACCTGGCTCGCCGAAGCGGATTCCTCGGCCACCGCAGCGTTGTCCTGGGTGACCCGGTCCATATCTTCCACGGCCCGGTTGATCTCCGATACGCCGTCGGCCTGCTCGTCGCTGGCGTGGGCCACGCGATCGACGAGATCGCTGACGCTGCCGATGCCGCTGGTAATCTCTTCCAGGGCGGAAGCCACTTCCATGACCACGGTCACGCCGTTGTCCGAGTTTCGGCGTGATTCCTCCAGCAAGCCGGAGGTGTTGCGGGCGGCCTCGGCCGAGCGCTGGGCCAGGTTTCGCACTTCTTCGGCCACCACGGCGAATCCCTTGCCCGCCTCACCGGCCCGAGCTGCTTCCACGGCGGCGTTCAACGCCAGCAGATTGGTCTGGAAGGCGATCTCGTCGATGGTCTGGATGATGCGGGCCGTGCTGTCGGCCGATTCCTTGATGGCGCGGATGGCACTGTCCATACGCTGCATGGCCTCGCGGCTGGAGATGGTGGTGGTGTGCACGTCCGACGAGACCTTGTTGGCTTCGCGGGCGTTGCTGGCGTTGTCGGTGGTCTGGCTGGATAGCTCTTCCAGGGCGGCCGAGGTCTCTTGCAAACTCGCCGCCTGGGCCGAGGCGCTGTTAGCGAGCTGATGGCTGCTGGAGGAGAGCTGCTCCGAGGAATCGAGTACCTCGTGGGCGTTGTGCATGAGAGAGTCGATGACCGCGCGAACGGGACCGACCACCAGCTTCTTGATGATGAGGGAGATCACCGTGCCGGCGACGGCGAGCACCACGAAGCAGATGATCGTGTTGGCCCGCTGTCGATCTTCGGCAGCGGCCTGCATCTGCGTCAGACTCTCGGTGAGTTCGCTGGCCGCGGCCCCGGCCAGGGCCTCCAGGCTCGACTTGAGCTCCCGATTCAACTGGGCCAGATCGCGGGCCCGGGCCTGATCCTGGTCGGTGGCGTCGAAGCCACAGAGTTTCCGGTAGGCCTGACCGGCGGTGGCGGTGTAGGCGGCGCATCGGTCGGCCAGGCTCCCGGCCTCGACGGCCAGATCAGGCGAATCGTCACGGTAGAGTTCGGCGGTGTGACGCAACGCAACCTCGACCTGTTCCGCGGCCGCCCCGGCCTCGTTCACCAGATCTTCCTCACCCATCATCACCGCGTCCAGATACTTGGTGGCCTGGGCGTCGAACGCCACCACGGCCTGGGCGGTGGCCTGCGTGGCCGGGAAGAGGTGGTCGGCCGTGGCCGTGATCTGTCGACCCTGGCTGGCGGCGCCGGCGAAATCGAGACCCACGGTGAAAACGTAACCGACCACCAGGATGGACACTCCGAGCCAGATCTTGCCTGCCAGACTCAGCCCCTGTCCTCGACCGCTCATCGAAGAAAGGGGCGACGTCTGGTTACCGTTGGTGCGGGTGGACATGTGGTTCTCCTCTTGGCAATCGACCGTGTTTCCATGTCGCCATGGTCGCACGTATTTTGGCGTGGCAATTAAGATTGCCACCTGATTACAGGTCACGTTGAACTCAAACATCGGCTGCTTCATATCCCTGCTTGAGCGTTTCCCCGAAGGTTTGCAGATCGATGCGTTCGGGGCCGCTAACCGCTTTTTTTTGAAATAGGTTACGAGTTCAATGTTTTGCGATTAATCGAGCTGGGTGACCGGTGCGGCTTGCTGGACGGGTTGTGGTTGCCAGCCGGACCCCCGCGTGGTCGCCGCTTCCCGCGTCGCACCGAAAACAACGCCCCCGGGCCAGATGGCCCGGGGGCGTATCCGAGTGGCACGAGGTGCCAGCTACTGGACGGCGATGGTCTTGCAGCCGTCGGTGGCCGCGCCGTCGCTCACGAAGCCGATGGCGCCCGGGGTGGCAGCCACCCAGGCCACCATCTCGGCGTCGCTCGCGAACTCTCCAGGGGCAGTGCCGGTGCCGGAGAACACGGCCTTCTTCCAGAAGGTCTTGAACTGGCTCGGCGACTTCTTCACGAAGGTCTTGAGGAACTCGTCGGCAGCCGGGCCGCCGCTGATAACCGCGACCTCGATGCCGGCACCGTTGCTCCAGGAGCCCTGCTTGCCCAGGAAGATCTTCTGCAGATCACCCTGGCTCAGGGTGGCGTCAGCCACGCCGCTGTGGGCGATGACCTTGGTGCCGGCGAGGGCCGGCAGCGCGGTCACCATCATGAGAGTCACGAGAGCCATGATCAGGAAGGCATGGCGCTTGGAATTGGTGGTCATGTTGCGTCCTCTCATGGTCTAGAAGAAGAAGCTGGACTTCACGGCGAAGAGCTGCCAGCTCTCCTCGTCGAAGCTCGCGTCAGGATTGATGTTGCCGTCCACCTGGCCGGTGCCGTTGAAGAAATGGCCTTCGGCCTTGAGCAACCAGTTGTCGGTGATGTCGAACCGGGCGGTGACACAGATGTCCTTGGTCCAGGCCTCGAAATCGTTGGCCAGGCCCTCGCCGTCGCGGTTGTCCCAGTCGGGGTGGAAGACCGAGTAGTAGGTGCCGAACTCGAAGCGCGGGCTGACCCGGTAGCTACCGTTGATGTAATAGCCGCCGCGCTGGTCGCCGTCTTCCATCTCCACCATCATCACGGTGTCGGGCACGCCGTCACCATCGGTGTCCACGGGGTAGGGGATGTTGCTGAAGAGCATGTCGGCATCGATGCGAGTGTACTCGGCGGACAGCGTGAGGTTCTCGCGCTGATACTCGGCGGACAAGACGTAGGTCTTGTTCATTTCCAGGTGCAGATCCAGCTCCACGGGAGTGGGCGTGCCGGTCGCCAATGTGGTGCGGGTGTCCATTTCGAGGGTCATGTACGTGGCGCCCACGCGCAGGCCGTCGATCGGGGTGTCGACGCTGATCTGGCCACCGGCGATCCAATCGGCCTCGATATCATAGTCCAGCACCGGAGCGCCGGGAATGATCTGGGGCCCGAGGTAGTCCAGGAAACGGGAGTTGTCCATCTCGATGGTGCCGCCGAAGACCTCGTAGTCGACGCCGGCGGTGCTGCCCAGAGAAACGTTGCCATAGGCGCTGAATCCCTCGAAGGCGCTGGTGACAGCGCGCCAGCCCTCGTTGTACACCGACTGGGGCAGCAGCACGGACGTGCGCAGGAAATCAACGTCACGGGTCTTGTTGTAGAAACCCAGAGGCGTTTTCACCTTGCCGGCGCGGAAGCCCAGATAGTCCTTCCAGCGGTAGTCGCCGAAGGCCCAATCCAGCACGAATTCGTTGTTGCCGGCGCCGCCCAGATCACGGGCGATGAGCTGCATCCCGATCCGGGTGCGGCTGTCGATGCGCGTGGAGAGGTTGATCAAGGCCTCGTTGAAGGAGAACGTTCCGTCCTCCGTATGCTCGGCCAGGAAGTTGTATTCGCTGGATTTCATCCAGCCCTGGCTCACGGTCCCATGAATGTCGACGTCCATGGCAGCGACGTTGCCGGTGCCAGCCAGCACGACGATCGTCGTCATCACCACGGCGATGAGGTTCTTACTCATCAATCTTGCCTCCTGCAGAGATAGGTTGATCCGAATGCTGCATCGGCGTATTCGGCGAAGTAGATCCGTCCAGGGAGCCACGCGTCGCAGCAGCAAACACAAGCCTGTATCGGATTCGAATAAAGAAAACTTGAGCCCGATTTGAAGATGGCGCTCTGGCTGATTCACGTCGTATTCTGGGCGATTCCAGCGGCTCGGGAACCAGCGCCGGCGAGGGGTTGTTCTCGCCCTACGGGGTTCGAAACCCACCTCGCGACCGGGCCTGGGACGACTCTGGAAACGTCGCTGGCCTCTGCCGATCTTTGGCACGAAATTGATGATGTCCACCGACCATCTGATGCGGCACATCAACTCCCTGAAAGGGGTCGCTCGACATGGCGCCTAGCTGCTTCAAAGCCTACGACATTCGGGGCCGGGTCCCTGACGAGCTGAATCCCGAACTGGCCTACCGCATCGGTCTGGCCACGGCCCGTTACCTCGGAGCCCGCACCATGTGCGTGGGGCACGACTGCCGGCTGTCGAGCCGGGCTCTAGCCGATGCCGTGAGCGAGGGCATCCGTTCGGCCGGCGCCCGGGTGCTGGACATCGGCCTGTGCGGTACGGAGATGGTGTACTGGACCACTGACCGTCGTGGCCTCGATGGCGGCATCATGGTGACGGCCAGCCACAATCCCATGGACTACAACGGGATGAAACTGGTGCGGGCCGGATCGCGTCCCATCAGCGGCGACTCGGGCCTCGATGAGATCGCCGCCATGGTCGATGGCGGGGACCTGCCCACCGCCGACCGCGTCGGTGGCGTGGATGTGGAGGACGTGCTGCAGCCGTATGTGGACGACCTGCTGAGCATCGTTCCGGTCGACGATTTCAAGCCCCTCACCGTGGTGGCCAACGGCGGCAACGGCTGTGCTGGTCCGGTGGCGCGTGCGTTCGCCGAGCACATGCCCGGCCGCTGGATCCACGTCTTCGAGGAGCCCGACGGCACGTTCCCCCACGGTATCCCCAACCCTCTGCTGCCGGACAACCGCGAGGCCACCGCGGACGCCGTGCGCCGCCACGGCGCTGACGTGGGCCTGGCCTGGGACGGCGATTTTGACCGCTGCTTCTTCTTCGACGAGAGCGGCGAGTTCATCGAGGGCTACTACCTGGTGGGCTTGCTGGCTCGGGCCGCTCTGCGCCGTGAGCCCGGCGGTCGCATCATCCACGACCCCCGTCTGACCTGGAACACGCTGCAGGTGGTGGAGGAAGCCGGCGGTGTGCCCCTGATGAACAAGACCGGCCACGCCTTCATCAAGGAACGTATGCGCCGTGAAGACGCCATCTACGGTGGCGAGATGTCGGCCCATCACTATTTCCGCCGCTTCGCCTACTGCGACAGCGGCATGTTGCCCTGGCTCTACGTCCTCCAGGAGATGTCCACCACCGGCCAGTCTCTCAGCCAGCTGGTGGGAGACATGCAGCGGGCGTTCCCGGCCAGTGGCGAGATCAATCGGCGGCTGGAAAACGCCGACGCGGCTCTGGCCCGGGTCGAGCAGCGTTACACCGGGGCGGCCAAGGCTGTCGATCGCACCGACGGGCTGTCCTGCGACTTCCCTGAGTGGCGTTTCAATCTGCGCAAGAGCAACACCGAGCCCCTGTTGCGCCTCAATGTCGAAAGTCGCGGCGACCACGCCCTCATGCGTGAGAAGACTGGCGAGATCCTGGACCTCATCGACGGCTGAACCACGCCCAACGGTGCTGATGTCGGCCCCCGTCATGGCGGGGGCCGGCGTTTGTCCGTACGATGGCTGAAGGCCGGATGAATCCCCTCCGCCAATGTCCGGCCGTGGGGGGCGGGACTGATACGACACAGTCCTTGATCGTAGCCCTGGAACGAACTCCTCGAACATCATCAACGGGCAGACGCGAGCTTGTATCCCGACTACGGGCTCGAAGTGGATTTCCGGTGCGGCACGGAGGCCTGGTGGCGGGAAGATCCCGTCTTTCCGGCGGTCACGCGAGGGACCGGACCAGCCATCATGCCAGGCATCTCCCATCGCGGCGTACACGCCGATCACGAGAGGAGATGACCATGAGAATCCGTATCCTCATCGCCCTGGTCTGCCTGTCCTTCCTCTGCCTCTACACCGTTCGCGACGCCCGTGCTTGCGAGGTGATCCACGTGCCCGGCGACGTGGCGACCGTTCCCGAGGCCCTGGTCATGGCCGAGGCGGGTGATATCATCGAGGTGGCCATGGGCCGCCACAAGATCAGGGGCCGCGGCATCCCCCTGAAAGCCGGCGTGACCTTGCGTTGCGCCAACGCTCCGTTCGGCGCCTGCGTCCTGGTGGAGACGCCGCAGGGGGTCGGCGACTGGCGTGACGCCCCCGTCTTCCGCATGGAGGAAGCCGGTGAGCCGTTCCGCATGGAGAATATCACCTTCAAGCACTGGACGCTGAGTGACGGTCCGTACCAGACCATCTCGTGCCCGGTCATCCATGTGGACGGCGGCCGCATCGAGTTCTTGCATTGCCAGTGGCAGGACACTTACAAGCAGGTGGTCTATTTCGTCAGCGGTTCCGGACTCTTCGATTCTTGCATGTTCACCTCTGGACGTGGATTCCCGGCGTCCATCTCCTTCGGTGGTGACGAACTCACCATGGTGGACTGCGGCTTCTACGGGAACACCTGGGTCATGCATGACGGGCTGCTCCGCGGCAGCCTCGTCCATCTGCGGTCGGGACACGCGACCCTGACGGGCTGCCTGCTCAACAACAACGGTCCGCTCAGCGAGGTGCTGGTCATCGCCCGGGCGGCCGAGCTGGTTGGCGATCACGCGTGCCTGAGTTGCAACACGGCGATCTGGGAGGCTGAGGTGGCAGGCCGTGCCTACATGAATTGCTGCGAGATTCAGCCGAGCCTCTGGCACGTGATCGACGATGGTGAGCTGGTGGTCATCGACCCGCCCTCCGTCACGAACAAGGCCATGGCCGTGGAGTTGGCGAGCTGGTCGCAGGTGAAGGCGCTGTTTGATTGATGACGGGCTTGGATCATGTGTCATGACCCGGGGAGGGACAGATTCCCCCGGGTCAGTCGTCGTCCTCGACCCGCTGCCGGGCCTCGGCCATGGCCGTTTCCAGCCGAGCCAGGCGGCGGGTCAGGACATCCTGTTTGCGGGTGCGCTGCTCATCTGTGAGTTCCTGGTCGTCATCGGCCAGTTCGGCGATGGCCTCCCGCGTCCTGGTGTGGGCCTGGGAGAGTTCTTCCAGGCTCTGGGCTTCGTCTGCCTTGTCGAAGGCGAGGTCTTCCATGCGAGGCTCGTCGACCGGGGCCGGCTGGGTGCGCGGCGCCGACAGGATGGCTTCCCGCGGGTCGAGGGCCCGCTGGTTCATGAATGACGGCGACACGATCTCCACGCCGGCGCCGTGGAGGCGGTCCATGATGGCCCGCCTCAGTTCTGATCTCACCGACAGCAGATGCTTCACCTCCTGCAGCAGGCCCACCACCCGGTAGACCACGGAATAGTCTCCGAGTTCCATCACGAGCATGGTGGCGTCCGCCAGCCCGGCGTCGTCGGCGGCCGCCTCGAGGAGTTCCTCGACCTGCTGGTGGGGTACGTCGTAGCCCAGGGAAACCTCGGCCGAAACCAGGGTGCCTGAAGCGCGCACCACCTTCACCGGGTTGGTCACCAGATGCAGGTTCGGCAGGGTGACCAGATCGCGGTGCTCGGTCTGGATCTCGGTGCTCAGCAGGCTCCGTCCGGTGACCCGGCCGAACTGGTCACCCACCTGCACGAAATCGCCTGTCCGGAAATTACGAACCGCCTTGAGCATCATGCCGGCCATCATGTTGCCCACGAAGGTGGTGGAGGCCAGGGCGATGGCGGCCGAGAGCACGATTCCGAAGAGGCTCAACAGCTGGCCGCGGAGCTGGGGGTCCACGGGAATCACGACCAGGAACACGACAACGGTCAGCAGCGAGATGACCAGTTTGGACACCTGCACCCGGAAGTCTCCCCGCGGATTGACTTCTGGACGCCCGGCCAGCAGGCGCTGGATCACCTGCCAGGCCGCCATGGCAACGATGAGCAGCACGGCCGCCGGCAGCAACGGCAGGCCACGGGCGAGGAATTCGAGGGTATCGGACATGGAGCGCCTCCGGAACGAGTTGGCGTCATGATAGCAGCCGGGTCCGTACTCGTCCCCCATGAGCTGGTCCCCACGGGCTGCGGGCTTTCCTGGAGGGCCAATACGGGAAAATCGGAGAAAAATGTCCGCGATTTTTGGGTGAGGGGTGAATCTTGAGAAGCCGAAGAATCCAAGGGTGATTCCCGGTCTGATCACAGTAACCTGTTGGGGAAATATATGTTGACGTCACGAATGGATGTGAATGATAATTCGAATACGAAATTGACTCATGCTTCTTTTCGAGTGCTTGCCGAATTTCGCTAAATATATCTTTACCGTTGTCGACCTTGATGCTATCTGTTGGTTATACAACTCGGCCGGGTCTACATGATATTCCTGGTAGCTTTGGGCGAGAGCTGCCGGAGTTGGCCCGGCCACCTTTTACTCGGCCGGAGTCCGCGGGTTCTCGATAGCTTTGGGCGAGAGCAATCGAGTTTGGACTCCGGCCAGTTTTTTGTGCCGCGGACACTGTGTCCGGTCCAGAGTGCGGTGCGAACGAAATCAAAGGCGGCCGAGGATTGCTCCTCAGGCCGCCTTTTTCGTTGATTCGACGGTGTGAATCCTGGCTCAGTCCGACGGACACATTCTCGACGGCACAACTAGAACAGGGCCGTGAAATGGCCGTCTAGCATGATGGTCATGGCCCCTTCCGGCCCTTCCAGCCGCACCTCGAGCACCTTCACGTCCGGCTGCGTTTCCTGGATGTACACGCGATCGAGATGGATCACCGCGTCCGGCGACGAGAAATCCGCTGGCCCCACCACGCCTCCGAAGTGGTCGCTGCGGCCGAAGGCGATGTGCAGACCCAGCTTTTCATCCAGCAAGATGCTGCCCGTGGGTTGCAGGCCGAAGTCCCCGAGCACGCCCAGGCCCAGCTCCGCCAGATTGCGGTAGGCCGGTTCGCGCTCGAAATGGTCGCGTTCGGCGGCCACCAGATCGCCCTCTCCCTGCACCTCGCGCACGCGGTTGCCCTCGATGGTGAGCAGGGCCAGCTGGTCGCCGAGCTGGACGGGAAGCTGGCCGGCGGTGCGGCTGGTGTCGCTCTCGATCTCGCCCTCGTAAGGCACGATGTAAGCCTCGCCGGAGGGCAGGTTGCCGGCCACGCCGTTGTCGGGAAACAGTCCGCCCGAGGCATGACCGAAACGGTGGCGCAGGTCGAGCACCAGTTCGTGACGGCCCAGGGGAGTCTCGGTGGTGATGACGCACTGCTCGGAGGCGTCGCAGAGATCCTTGAGCAGGTTCACACGGCGATTGATCTCGCCGTAGTCCAGCCGCAGCGCCGGGATCATGCTGTCCAGGAAGCCGGGCATGGTGGCGGCACGGAAGTCGCCGTTGCGGGTGGCGACCTTCAGCGGAGCGGTGGCGGACAGTTCGGTGGGGGCCAGCACCATGGAGTGTTCGGCGAAGAGTTCGGTGAACGGCACGCTGGTCCGGCCATCCAGCTCATCGGCGCTCTCCGGAAGCCAGCCGCCCTCTCCGGGAACGGCCGTCGCCGGCAAATCGGCGTTGTTGCCACCGGCGTTCCGGAACCACACCAGGGTCAGGCGGTCCAGACCCAGGGCCTCGCATTCGCCGGCCAGAGCCTCGGCCCAACCGGCTGCAAGGCGGCGTCGAGCCTGCCAGTGGGGATTGTCGCCCAGGCGCTCATCAGGCAGATCCACCATGATGAGCAGGCCTCGGTCGGTGTCGCGGGGCTGGAAGACACGTTTCACGAGGAGTCGAAGATCCTCGCCGGTGAGCTTATCGAACATGGTGCTCTCTCCGGGAACGGGCTAATCATCCTTTTCCTGGTCGCTGCGGTCAGGTTCCTCTATTCTGGCCCCGAAGGTCGCCCGCGGCAAGTTTTAGACGCAGCGGATCGGCCGGGCTCGGACAAGGAGGATCCAATGAGCCAGCCTTCACGGACCGGATCGACCCTTCCCGCCACGAGGTGCCGCCATGCGTGACAATGGTCGCGAGAGCAACCTCGCCCTCTTCATCGACTTCGATAACGTCGCCCTGGGCGCCCGGGACAGCCGGATGCGCTTCGATGTGCGGCTGCTGGTGCAGCGCGTGCTGGAGAAGGGCAAGGTGGTGGTGAAGCGGGCCTACGCCGACTGGCACTACTACAAGGAGCACATGACACCGCTGCACGAGTCGGCCATCGAGCTCATCGAGGTGCCGTCCCCGCGGATCAGCGGCAAGAACAGCGCCGACATCCGGCTGGTGGTCGACGCCATCGACCTGTGCTACGCCAAGACGCACATCGACACCTTCGTCATCGTGTCGGGCGATTCCGATTTCTCGCCCCTGGTGTCCAAGCTCCGCGAGAACGACAAACGCGTCATCGGCATCGGGGTCAAGAGCAGCACCTCCAAGCTGCTCATCGGCAACTGTGACGAGTTCCTCTTCTACGACGACATCTACCACCAGGCGGTCTCCAAGCTGGGCGAGAAGGTCGGGTCGGTGCCCGAGGACAAGCGCCAGCTCTTCGATTTCCTGCTGCAGACCACCCAGAGTCTGCTCCAGGAGAGCCGCGGGGTGCTGTACTCGTCGCTGGTCAAGGACACCATGAAGCGCAAGCAGCCCGACTTCAACGAGAACAACTTCGGTTACGGAACCTTCGGCGAGTTGCTGGAGGAGGCCTCGGAACGCGGGCTGCTTGAAGTTGAGCGCGACAGCCGCGCGGGCGGCACCCTCGTGGTGCTCGGCCTGGGCAAGGGCGAGCTGTCGCGGGAAGGCCGCTCGGGTAAGTCGCGTCGTCGTCGTCGCGGTGATCGATCCCGCAAGGACGAACGTGAGAGCAAGGCCACCGAGGCCGAGACGAACGTCGCCGCCGCTCCTGCGGCCGCGGAACCGGCGGCAGAGGCCAAGCCTACCCGGCGGGGCCGCAAGAAGACCGGCTCCCGGTCGACCCGCAAGGACGAGACCCCGGTGGTCACGGCCGACCGGGATCCTGCGAAGCCGGAAACACCCGCGACCACCAAGAAGGTGGCCAAGAAGGCAGTGAAGAAGGCAACCAAGACGCCGGCTCGGAAGGCGGCCAAGAAGACCGGCGCCTCGGAGTCCTCGCCGGCCACGGCTGACGCTGGCAAGACGGCCAAGAAGGCGGCGAAGAAGGTGGTCAAGAAGACCGTGAAGAAGGCCAACAAGAAGACGGCCAAGAAGGTGGCTAAGAAGACGCCAACCGGTGCCGCGGGGGATCGTGGCGGCAAGAACCGGTCGTGACGGTGAACTGACGT